>Ga0105246_10000644_pt1 | contig 19496 bp, 25 predicted proteins | sample KBSM64metaG_FD_99694 | JGI IMG/M metagenome (GOLD analysis project Ga0105246, IMG submission 99694) | Miscanthus rhizosphere microbial communities from Kellogg Biological Station, Michigan, USA - KBS M6-4 metaG | ecosystem: Host-associated > Plants > Roots > Rhizosphere > Soil | place... | reverse complement strand
GAGCCGGGCACCCTGGGCTTGCTCGGAGCCGGCCTGTTGGGGCTCGGGGCCGCGCTGCGTCGGCGTCGCCGCCAAGTCTGTTAACCATCTATTTCCGAGACATTGGCTGGCGGGCATCCTAGATATGACCCACTGCGGCGATCACCGCAGTTAAGAGCGCGGCGCCAGTCTCCGAGGTTCTCCTTCGTTTCCGGTGCTGCTTTTAGCGGCCCCTGTACTGCGTTCCGGGCGTGATCGGCCGGGGCGAAGGAGGACATTTTGTGAGCGACGCACCTCTCGATATTCGCGAAAAGCTGGCGCACATCGATCTAATGCTGGCGCAGCACGACCAGGCTCGGGTCGGTATCGATTTAAACCGAACGCAACATGATCGTGTGCGGCAGGAAATGAAATTGGCGCCATGGGCCTTAGTGGTATCCGGCATGACCATGGGGGCCGCATTCTTCGCCGCCGGCGCGGCTTTTTTCAAACTGCTCGGGGGCTAGGCGTGACGGCAACCAAAGCGGTAGCGATGATCCTGCTGGCCGCCGCCGCGATCTCTGCGGCGGGCGGTTTAGCCGGCCACCTCTGGCCGCAAGGCGCGCAGCAGATCGTGGTCCGGCTGGAACAGCCGCTGGCGGTGCGGGTGCAATGAGCGACGACGTGGTGAACTGGAGGTTGCTGGGGCAGCGGCTCGACCGCATCCAGCAGGACATGGGCTTGATGCGGCTGCGCGACGAGCAGCGTGAGGCGGGGTATCAGGCGGTTGCGGTGACCCTATCGCGGCAGATGGTCGAGGTGACGGCGGCGCTTGAGGGGCGCCTTAACTCCATCGATGACCGGCTGGACGGAATGGAGGACCAGCTAATCGCGATGTCGCTCAAGCTCGATGCGCTGGCGCAGAAGTGAGTGACATGTGTCACCCCGGTTCGGCGGGCCACCCCTAAGACGCAGAAAAAGCCCGGCGGGGGCTGCAATTCCGCCGGGCTTCTCCGAGGCACGTGCTTTAGACAGAAGGATTATAGCATATGGCAGAATTGTTTGCGATTGCCGGATTTGCCTTTTTTATCTTCATGGCGTGGATGTGGTTGGGTGGTTGGTTATTGCTCCGGGGCAGCAAGCAGCCCAGTAAGCGCTGATTGTTCGGGACGGCGCAGGAAGTAGTTCATCGCCGCCCGCCCCCGAGGGGAGTACATCGCGCCGAGCCCGACGCCGGCACCAAGAAGGCCGCCCATTGTGATCGGGTCGAAGAGTGCCCCCGTACCAGCGGCACCAGCGCCTAAAGCGGCAAGGCTACGGTACGGCGTACCGCTGTCCGGCAGCGTATCCCCCAGCAGCCGCCGGCCGCTCTCGGCGAAGGGTTGCATCAATGCCCGCCCTGCCGCAAAGCCGCGGTTCCTCAGTGTGGGATCCATCTGTCGCGCGGCGGACTGAAGTTGTGCTGGAGTAAAGACCCCATACTCCGACGCGCCGCCCAGGCCTGTTCCCATCCTGGCTGCGGCCAGGTCAACGCGCGCAAGCTTGGCATAAGCTTGGTGAATGTTCTGTAGTTCTGCTGCATGTGCGGGGTTGCTGCGGACCTGTAGATCGCGTAGCTCGCCTTGTAAGTCCTGCACAAGCCTGCCATACGCACGATCGGCCGGCAGCGGGCTGTATCGGTTTTCCCGCGCCACTGTGCCGAGCGTTGACTCAGCATCGCGAAAAGCTTGACCGGTGAGACCGCTGCCGCCGGTCAGCCGATCCATGACCTCGGTGCGGAAAGTGTTGGCGAATTGCTGCCGATGGTCGGCCGACAACATCGTCGCCCGGCGGAATATGTCAGTCAGGCCGGTCCCGAATTGCGGGTCGAGCGTTACGTTGAGGTTTGGCGTAATCTGGTCGTATCGGTTACCGACTATCGTCTCGGCCGCATCGATTGCCTGCCGCCCTAGTGGGGTGTTCCTGGGGAGCTGCTCATCGATATGACCGAGCGCATCGTTGACGGCGCCGCGGTTGAACTGCTCGACGGCGCCGGCGCGACCAGTCTTGATAAAGTCGCCGAGCCAGGGGATCGAGGCGAGGCCTTGCTCGATCCGGCCAACTGTGCCGCCCAAGGCTTGCCCCAAGGTCGGGTTGACCCCCGCAGCCTCCATGTCCGGGGTCATGCGGGGGCGTGCCTTGAGACCGGCAGCGGCTATCGCGCCACCGGGGATCAGCGAGCCTAAGACCCCGGCTCGCTCACTGCCGCCGAATGCTTCCGATGCAATCTGCCCAGTAGTGCCTGAAGCCGCTCCCAACCCAGCATTAAGTGCAGTGCCGCCGGCCAGTGGTGCCAATGCAGCTCCGGTGCGTAGCAAGGCGCCGCCGGCCCCAAGTGCGCCGCCGCCGATAGCGCCTTGCGCCGCCGCCATGCCGACCCGGCCGAGGGGGGTTGTTGGTTGATATTCCGGTATGCCGGTTGCGTTGAAGACTGCCGTCCCCGCGCGCTCAGCGAGCTGTGCCGGAGATGGGATAGTGGCGGCTTGCTGTTCTTGACGTTCCATCCTTGCCAGGTCCGGGGACACTAGCGTCCGCAAGGGTGCTAACGGATCGGTCAGTGCCCCGGCTAAGCCTGTGACCCCCCGCACCCCGGCGGTCATTGCCGCTCGTCCCCAGTCGCCCCAGGTCGAGGGAGCCTCGCCACCTGGCGTGTCGAGCCTAAAACCGGGCGGCAACGGCGGCGGGACGTCGGCGGGTGGCGCCGCGGCTTGATCGAGTTTGAAGCCGGGCGGCAGGGGTGGGAGATCAGACATTTACTGTGGCACCCATTGGCCATCGCGTAGGATCAGCTTTTCCCCCTTTGGGCCAGTCGCAGTCGGCAGCGGCGGCGTGTAGGGCGTTGGCACCGGCACGGTCAGGGGCGTCAGCGTAGCACCTGGCGCAATCCCGGAAACCCGCTGATTGTGCCGGTTGATGATGTTCAGCGACGCCCGGTCGTTGATGTCGAGGATGCGGCGTATCGAGGTTTCATCCAGCGTCACCCGCCCGGCCGCCATCTGCGCGGCATATTCGCGGTCGGCGTCCGACAACCCGGTACCGGAGCCGAACTGCTTGATCATCCTGCCGACATTGCCGGCCGTAGTTGCCAGGTAGGACTCGGTGTTGGCGACAGTCTCTTGCGTACTCCTGCCGCTTAGCTTTAGTGCATTGCCGAGCTTTGACAGAGCGGTCACCCGGTCTGCGCCAAATCCGGTGATAACCCCGCTGTCGAGCAGCCGGCGTGCTTCTTTGTTGGTCTCGATCGTGGTTGCGGCATCAGTTGCCAGTTGTTGGTTATCGAAAATAGCCTTGGCCTCGACCGGGCCAAGGGCGGTTTCCGTTGGATTGTAGACCGGCTTACCAAGCTTCACGCCACTCATCGCCGGAATGCCAAGTTCTGGAACAGCGAGACCCTTTGAAACCATTGCAAACTGCGCACGGGTCATTGGCACCTCACGAGGACGTGCCTCGCCAGGCAAAGTTATGGTTGCGGTAACTTGCTCATTTTCTGATTTGAATTTTTCCTTGGCGATGTCGACCGCTGCCAAACCCTCCTGAATACTGGTGATTTGTTTGTAACTGCCATCCGGCATCTGCACCAGGCCGCCTTTAGTCAGAAGTTCTTTGGCAATGTCGAGGTCGCTCTGATGGGTAGCGTTTTGCTGGATGTATTGCTGTTGTGCAGCGGCGATGGCGGCGGCCTTGGGCCCCTCGAAGGGAAGCGCACCTAGCGCTTTCGCGCCTTCCGCCTGCATCAGATAAGCCGGCGATTTGTAATAGGTGTCCAACAGTGACTTAAACGGGTCGCCCAGCCCGGCCATCTCGAACATGGCGTTAAAGGAGGCGAGTTGCTGCGGTGTCATATTGAGGCCGGGGATCTTGCCACCGGCAGTCACGGCAGAAGCGGCGGCAGCGGATGGCATGCCCGGCACACCGCCGCCGGTATCGGCGACATTCTGCAAGTCGCTGCGTTGCAGGCGCGGGCCGGACGGGATCACGGTGTCCTGGCCGCCGACGGCTGCCATCAAGGGTTTATTGGAGGCCCATGGCTGCATGCCGCGGGTCTCTCTGAGCGCCTTTGCTGCAGCATCCTGCACCTCGCGCGGCGCATCGATGGCGCGCGGGTATTTAGCCAGGTCGATCCCGGCTTTCGGGGCGATGTCGCGCCAGGTCGGGTCGTTGATCTGGTAGTAACCACCTGATGTCGAGGTGGCGTTGACCCGCTGCATGATGTTGCGGTCGCCGCTTTCGTACTGCCGGGTCAGAGCAGCGAGACGAGCGTCACGATCACTGCCCGGGAGAACATCGCCGGGGTCTTGCCCAAACGGCACCTTGGGTGCGTCGTAAGTGTAGCCCTGCTCCCATGCACTCTTGGGCTTGTTCAGGTTGGCCCTGGTCGGGAACGGCAGGTCGACCCCGGCCGGCGCCGCCTCGCCACTCAACCGTTCGATCCGGATGTTCGACAGGTCATCCCCACCCGCTCCAGGGGCGGTTTGGTCGAAAGGGAGGCCGGCCAGCAGCCCGCCCCCCTGCCCCATCTGCGGATTAGCGTCCGGTGGTGGCGGCAAGAGGCCGGATTGCTGTTGCGGTCCGGGCGGCAGGCCAAACGGCGACGTGCCGGGTGGCGGGAGCCCGATCTGTGAGGTATCCGGTAAGCCAAACGGCGACATGCCGGGGCCGGGGAGCCCGATCTGCGATGGCGCTCCTCCAGGCGGTGGCGGTGGTGCGTTGCTGGCAAGCGGCCCACCGGTAGGTGCTCCGGGAGCGGCCGGAGCAGGCCCCAACGGCACCGCACCCGGAGCCGGCGGGGTGTCCGAGGGCGACTGCAAAATGTCGCCACCGGCAGTTTTCCAAAAGAACGGGAGGACTTTTGCAGCCAAATCCCGCTTTTGTTTTAACGCCCGCACCTGCTCCGCGACCTGCATGCCCTTCAGCGCCTGCTCGGTCATGTCGCTGCCGGTGCCGAAAGCTCCCAAGGCACCGCCCAAGGCGCCCAGGGTATTGACCGGTACCCGCTGCGGCTGCGCCGCCTGCCCCAGTTTTTCGGCCATTCTAAAGAGGCCCTGGCTTAGCTCCCGCTGCTGCAGTGCCCTTTTTTGCTCGGGCGTAAACAGGTCGCCATAGAGGTCGAGGGGGCTGCCGCCCCCTCCTCCTAGCAGGCCGCTAAGCCATCCGCCGCCGCTAGAAGACGCCGGGGCGTCCCCCAGGAGGGCCATATAGCCGGTGGTCTCCCGCTGATCCGCCATAGGTAGTGTCCCTTACTTGGCCGGCTTGCCGTTCTTGGGTTGCGTCCTGGCTTCCGGCGCACCTGGCCGACCTTGCGCTTCTTTCTCATGCGCCGCGGCCTGCTCTTCGTGCGCCGCCTGGGCGACGCCGTGCTGCGCCTGGTCCTTTGGGTTCTGCGCGGCTTCACCGTGGATCGCCGCCGCCTGGCGGTGCGCTTCGGCGGTCTGCTCGTGGCTCTCCCGGTGGGTCGGTACCTCCGACATCGGCCGCCCCGGAACCGGCGGGGTCTGGCCCTGCACCGGAGCTGGGACATAGCCCGGGGTCGAAGCTGGTTGCGGCGCCGAGCGGCCGACACCGCCCGAACGGAACTCGCCTTGCCGCATGGCCTCGACGTCGCGCTTCGACTGCTCGACCCGGTCTGCCGCGTCCTTGGCGCGCTGTTCGTGCATTCGCTCGCCTTGCTGCTTCGACGGCTCGACCCCGTCCGACACCCCCATTGCCATCGCCAATTCTTCCGGCGGGGTCTCGGCCAAGACCAGCGCCTGTTGCGCCTGGTGCCACTCGGCTTGGGTGCGCGCTTGCATCAGTGCGGGCTCGGCGTTGGGGTCCTGGTTCCGCCCGCCATAGGCTTCGAGATCGCGCCTGAGCCCCTCCGACATCTGCCGCTCGCCCGGCGCGGCACGACCTTCCGCCGGCGTCGTGCCACCCCTGGTCGCGCCGCCTTCCGGCGGGATCATCTGCAAGGCTTCGTAATAGAGTTCTCGGAGTGCTGCGTAATCAGACATCTGGGTTCCTTTCCTGGTGGATCTCGGCGGCGATCTCTCGCTCCGCCCGGTGCCAGAACTCTTCGTCCCGGCCTTCTGGCTGACCGGCCTCTTGCCATAAACGCTGGGCCCGCGCCCGGACGCGCTCTTCCCGGGGGGTCATGTCACCGCGCATGTGCTGCTCCTTCCAAAGCCTCGACCCGAGCTTGCAAATCGCGCAAGGTGTCGAACACCGAGAACAGCCCGTCGGTATCGACAAAGGCGTGCGCAAACACCGTACCCGCCACCCCAAGGTCGCCCGCGATGTTGCCGGTTCCGGCCACCCCGAGATTGCCGTTCGAGTTGACCGCGTTACCGGTGATGACGTTGCCGCTAATGTTGCCGGGCGAGGTGAGCCCGCCACCGGCAGTGATTAGGCCGGCTGAATTGATATTGCCGTTGCTGGTTAGTTGGTTGCTGCTAATGACATTGCCGGTGATGTCGCCGGCGAAGTGGCCGGTGGTCGCAGTTACCGTACCGGCGACATCAACATTGCCGTTACTCGTCAGTTGCTGCCCGGTGACGACGTTGGCGGTGATGTTGCCGGTAATCGTGCCACCGGTGATCGGCAGGTACGGCAATGACAGGGTGCCAGCGATGATCTGGTCGTAAAATCGCCGGACGGCGCCCATCATGGCACGGGCACAGTTGTTCACCGACGAGGGGCTCTGATTTTCCGGCCAGCCGTCCGGCGGCGGTTGGTTGTTGCTCTCGTCGACCGGCGACCAGGTAGAGATGTCTGCCATCAGTTCTTGCTCATAAAGGAGTTAAGCGCGCTGCCCAAGGCCCGCTCGTAATTCACCATCTTGTATCCGCTGGGGTGTTCGATGACCGCCTGGGGGTCGACTTCATCAGCCATAAAGCCGATGCGTTGCTGGTTATCGCCCTTGTACTTAAAGGTGTGGATCGGCAGATCGCCAATCTTGCCGACGACCTGGTCGTCCTCTTTCAGGCGGCGATCGGAAAACGCGGTAGCAAGCCCGCCGACCCCGGATAACAGGCTGCCGATCCCGGCAACCGGGTTGGAGAAATAGGGTGTCGTCTGGGTGCTGCTGCCTTGCTGCGGCGAACCGATCGTGTGCATGAATTGCTCCAGCCCCTGCCATGGCGCCTGCTGCACCCCGTAATAGCGCGCCATCTGGTCTTGGATCTGCTGCTGCTGGAACTGGCGGTATTGCTGGTCTTGCGCGGTGAGACCAGTCCCCGCCTGGATCGTCGCCTGCGGCCCCGAGTAAGCGGCCTGCGCCAGGCCAGGGTACATCCGCAAGGCGTCGAGCGAGTTCTGATTGCCTTGATTGAAGCCACTCGATAGCCCAGCGGTGCCGGCCAGCGAGGTCGCACCGTATTGGTTGGCGGCGTTTTGCGCTGCGGTTTGGCCCTGCCAATACTGGTTCCCGGCAGCACCCTGGATGTTGGCGGCCTGCTGCGCTCCGGTCAGGCCGAGGCCGAGGCCGGCATTGTAGAGCTGGCCATAGTTTTGTGCGGCGGCGTCCTGCGCCTGGCGCTCCCTCGCGTATTGCTGTCCGTAGAGGTTGCCCGACAGGTCAGAGAGGCTGCGGCCGAGGTTCTGCTGCGCCGTGCTGGTAAGCCCGGCCTGGGTGCCCGAGCCGTACCGCCCGGCCGCGCTGGCGGCGGCATCGAGCGACGGTGCTACCGATGTCTGGTAGTTGCGGGTCACCGGGTCCATTGCCGACTGGACCATCTGGGCCATGTACGGGTTGGAGTTCAGGTAATAGCCCGAGGCTGTCTGGCCGAGCTGCGACAGTCCGAGATTGTTGTTGGCGGCACCTTGGGCGCCATATGCCATCGAGGGGGCGGCGTATTGCCCGACCGCACCCGCGTATTGCTGACCACCCTGCCGCGCATCGTTCTCCAGCGCCTGATAGTTATTCATCACCGGCCCGGAGCCGCCGGCGAACTGCTGGTAAAACGGATAGGCCGGGTTGTAGGCCCCGCCATATTGCCCGCCAGCGGCTTGCTGGAATGCCGTGTTGGCAGTCGGCCACATGCCGGCAGTGACGTTCTGCCCGGTGTTGTAGAGGTCCTGGTAGCCCTGGGTTTGCAGGGTGTTGGGCGGGATATAGTCGGCCAGGGTTTGGCCCGGGTAGTAGGTCTGCGGGTCGTTTTTGTAGAGGTCCTGGGCCTGACCCCAACCGTAGTTGAGATAAGGTTGTTGTGCCACCTGCACCGGGTTAATGGCGGTACTGGTGGCGTTGGTCTGCGACGGCTTGCCCATCTATTCAACCCTTCGCAGCATCGCGATGTCGCCGGTCGCTTCGGCCCCCCAAGCGCGCAGCCACCCGGGGCGGCCAAGCGTAGTGATGCACTGACACCCGGTTTCCCGCGCGTGCCGGTCAATTGCTTCAATCAACGGCTTGATCCACATTTCCATGTTGCTGCCGCCGGCAAAGATCATTTCGAGCGCGCGGCGGCGTGGGTATTGCTTGATCTCGGTGACAATGACGGCGGCGACCTTGCGGTCTATTTCACAGATCCAGATACCTAACTGGCCAGCAAACGCCGCCCGCAAGACATCGACCGGCTCATAAGCACCGCCGGCCCGGCGGGTAGACTTGGCAAGGAGCGGCGCGATGTACCGCCAGCGCTCCGCCAGTTCATCGAGCGGCGGCAAGCGCACGACGACTTCAGGCAACCCGCACCATCAAAACAGACCCTGCGCGGTAAACCCCGCCAACCGGTACGCCTGCCGCGGCCGCTGCTGCATCGTTGGCCGCATCGACCGGCACATTGTTGGCGCGGGCGGCAAGCAAGTTAAGGCTCTCCGCCATGCCGCGCAGCCACGCGGCCCAGGCTTGCGGCGGCTGGTCCGGCGGCACTGTGGGCACGGTGGCGGTGAGGGGGGAGTGAGCGGCCATCAGTAGAGCGCGAACGGCCCGCGCTGCAGCAGCTGATTAAGCGGCGAGGCAAAGGGTGATTGCCCTTGCTCCCGAAATCTCATAAAGCCGGTTTGAGCTTCCGGCCACACCTGGCCGCCCTCTCTTTTAAGGTAGCGGTTAAAGCCCAATTCGTTGGCCAGCAAGTCCTCGCGCCGTCGCGGATCGTCGTCCGGCAAATTCGGCTCGCCCATGTTCGGGTTGTAATACGGCCCGGGGGCCATATACCGCCCGCCCTCTTGGTAACTCGGCCGCTTCAGGATGCTGTCCTGCACTACCAGCGGCAGGCCCGCCGGCAATTGCGACTGCGGCGCACTGGACAACATCCCGCCGCCGCGCAATCCCAGTGCCTCCAAGGTGCCGGGATCGATGCGCTCGCCCTCAAGATCGGTCGTGGCGCCGCCCAGGCGGTAGCGTAAGGCGTCGAGCACGTTCATCATCGCCGCTTGCCCTCCGGCACCAGGTCGAGGTCGATCCCGGCGAGATGATGAAAGCTCTGCCCCGCCGGCATCTGCATACGAAACCGCAGATATCGCCCGGTAGCGCGCTGCGGGCACTCCCCGATCTCATTGAGCGCGACCGGCGGATCCCAGGTGACGGGATCGGTCTGCCGCTCGCGGTGTCCGACCGCGATCGTCGCGGTGGCGTTGCCGTCATTGAGGGGCCGCGTCATCCGCACCCATGCCCGCCTGCCATCGTTTGGCTGCATCTCGGCGGTTTCTAAAGTAGGCGCCATCGCCGGCCCGCCACCGATCACCAGGCGGTGATCCCGGTCGAAGAAAGAGAGGCGGCTCGCCATGTTGCCGGTCCAGAACGGATCGTCAAAACTCGGCTGGATGGTGTCGAGGTCGCCGAGCCCGTCGATATTATCGAGATTGTAGGTCGTGCCGTACATCGCGACCGTCATCCACTCGACGTGCGTCAGCGGCGGATCGAGGTCGATGTAGGAGGCGCGGGAAAGCTCCCAGTTGTAGACGAAGAGACGGCTGAGAAGCCCGTTTGAACCGACCGTTGGATAGGCCCAGATGACGCTGCGGGAGCGCGGGTCGCGGATACCCTGAACGTAAGTCAGGTATTGGTCGTCCAACTCGCGCCAGAACAAGGCGTCCCATTTCTGGGCGCCGACCGGGTAAGAAGCACTACCGTCAAAGGCAGCAAAGCCGTCCGAGCTGAGATAGTAACAAACCGGCCGGACGGCGCCACTCTGGTCGCGCGCGTGATCCACCACCACCGAACGCGGCGCCATCGTGCCGCTGGCACCCTGAGCAATTCTAAACTGGAAAATGAGCGGCGGTCCCGTGAAGGAGGCTGTGTAAATCCCCCTCTCGCAGAAAATAACGACATCGCTACCGGGAGAAAAACCGGAGACCAACTGGGTGACGTTACCTAGATCAGTCTGAACCAGGTCTTGGTAATCGCTCATGACCTGTTGGGCTTCCACCGATCCCGGCAAGGGAAAACTGGTGGGATCATTTATCGACGACCACCACACCCGGTAGGGCCGCGGCCCGTCCACGTCGTCCACCGTGTTGCCGACCATCAGGAAGTCTTTCACCACCGCGACGTATTTGGCGACCGGCGCAGGCGCGACGACCGGGTCGGCCAGCGGGTCACCCGGCTGCAGATCGGCGAAGTTAGCATCCCCCAAGGCCAGGCTCTGGATCGGGTCCACCCCGTTGGTCGCGATGATGCGGTCGCCAAAGCTGGTCATCGACCAGTGACCGCCGGCCAGGAGAACAGGCGGCGTGGCATAAGCCCCGCCGGCGGTGCGCGAGGCGTCCGCCAAGGTCGTGCTGGTCGGCACCACCTGATAGAGCTTCTGCCGGTCGCCGGCGAAGATGTAGACCTGCCCGTCCGGCGCCCGGATGCTATAGGAACCCTGGCACGGCTCGTCCAAGGTGTTGTCGCTCCACGGCACCGCGGTCGGCATCGGGCCGTAGGATTTCTGGGTCAGCGGCACGCAGTTCTTGATCACCGGGCTACCGGTGTTGCCGAAATCGGGTTGGTCCGGCAGCCATTCCGGCCAGGGGGCGATAGTCATTTGTGCCTCGTCTCAGGCATCGGGGAACGGCGCTACCGGCGGCGTGAACGCCCCGTCGTACCGCGCGACGCCTTTAGTGATCCGCAGATCGTCGATTTGTCCAATCCACCGCCGCCCCAGCGTTGCATCGTTTCCAATGCGGAGTTGCTCGGTGCTGGCGAACAATGCCGGGACGGTGCCCGAACCAATAACCGCGCCGTTCGCGTAGACGCGAACCAAGTTGCTGGCGTTCCGATCTACCGCTAGATGCGTCCAAGTGTTCAGCGTGAGCGCAAAGACGCCCGAAACGACGACATTCCCCGTGCCGGTGGTAGAATAAAAAAAACTTAGCGAATTGCTGCTGAAACCGAACCACCATTCAAGCGGCGAGGATACCGCCCAATGGTTGACAATAGCTGCCAGCGAGCCGCCGTGCGAGGTTGTCTCCCGAACCCAGGCCTCTACAGTGAATTGCCCGGACCCGAAATTCCAATCGGCGCTATTGGCAGAAGCTGCCACCGACGTAGCTGTCGTCACGTCAAGCGATGCCGTGCCCCATTGCTTCTGAGCTGTCGTCAGTTGCGCTCCCGCCGAACCCGTTACACTGTGAGCAGCCGCCGAGTTATCGGTGAATGTCGTCGCACCATTCGTGCCGTCGAAATGGCACAGCAACACGACGTTGGCAAAAGACGGGTCCGTTGGGATAGCTGGCGCAACAAAGTACGGGTTAATCAGCGCCGTCATCTTGTGCCGATCAGGGTGATCTTCAGTCCCTTCGCACCGGTGCCGGCCGCGGCAATGTCGACCGTGATCTCGGCATCGTTGGCCAGCGAGGTGTCCGAGATCACGGCCGGGGTTGCCGCTGTTGTGCTGGTTTTTTCGGTCGCGTCGATCGACAGCGCGGTCGAGAGAATGGTGACGCCGCTCTCTTTGATGTCCACCGTGACGAGGCCGGAACTGCTCGCCGTCGACAGGCTGGAGCGTACCCCCGTCAAGGTCAGCGCCCACGGCATGCGAAAGGTGATCTTCGCCGTACCGGTCGTCAGGTTTGTCGTCTCGTCAGAAACAGCCACCTGGATAGCGTCGGGGCCGGCCGCAGCACCTGTAGCACCAGTGGGACCTGTGGGACCGGCTGGACCTGTCGCCCCCGCCGGTCCTTGAGAACCCGTTGCGCCGGTGGGTCCCTGCGACCCTGTCGCCCCCGCCGGTCCGGTTGCGCCCGTAGGTCCGGCAGGGCCGGTTGCCCCTGTCGCTCCGGCAGGGCCAGCCGGGCCAGGCGGCCCGGGCGGGCCTTCCGGCAACACCGCCGGATTGCCGGCAACCACCCACTTGACGCCGTCCCAGCGCCAGGCAATGCCGCCAACAACCGGGGTAAAGATCTGGCCGACAACCGGGTTGTCGGGGAAATCCATCATTTCCAGTAGACCCAGGCGCTACCGGTCCAGCGCATGACCAAGGCGGCCCCCGGCCCGAAAGCGCTGATTGGCGCCCCGGTAATCGCCGTCCCCGCCGCATCCCTGAGCGACAGAACGGTAACCGGCGCGGCAAACCACAATTCGACTTCCTGGTTCGCCGCTGGCCCCGGGGGAAGGAAAATCGTCAAGGCCGCCAAGGCACCGGAAGTAATCGCCAAAGACTGATCCGCCGCCGTCATCACAATAATGGCGCCGCTGATCGGGGCCTCGGTGCGGAGACTGGAGATCGCCGTGCCGCTGGTGTTGGTCGCCGGGACCCACGCCGCCGAGGTGCCGTCATTGTACCAAATGTAAAGTTGCGCCCCGACACTATCCCACCAGGCATCACCCACGTTCGGGTTCGCCGGCGGCGTATCGCCGACCGTGACAAACCCGGCACTGTCTTGCAGCGGAACCGGGGCCGGAGCCGCCCCGCCGCTGGCACTGCCGGCACCGGTTTGGATACCGTGCGCCCGGATCTGCATGGGGCCGGCCCAGCGTGTCTTGCGGTCGAACGCCTCGATCGAGGCGAATACCGCGTCGCGCCGTTGCAGCCACATCGGCGCCCGCTCGTCGTGGCCGATGTAAAGTTCGGCCTCGGCCAGGGTGCCAAAGGTGTAGGCATCGGGATGGGTTTCCAGGAGCCAGTTGGTTGGCCGGGTAGCGCCGAGCGGCGGCACGCCGACCTGATACATCAACTCGATAGTGCCGCCGGCGGTGGGACCAACAAACAGCCAGAACTCCAGCCATTGCCCGCCCTGACCATCCTCCGCACCCTGGTTGTAGCCGAGCAAACTGTAATAGCGGGGACTGCCACCGGGCTGCGAAAACACTTCCGATCCGGGCGGCATGAACTGCAATTGCAGCCCGTTCAAGGCGACCGACCGGATGGCCCAGCAATCTTGCGGCAACACCATAAACCCGTTCGTGTCCATGGTCAGAACCGCGTGCCGCTCGGCATCGATCGTTCTGAGGCGCCGGTTGGCCTCGGCCTCGAACAGGGTGATCATATCGGGCACGGCGGGTGCCACCAAGGGATCGCCCGGCCGGGCCAGCCAGCCAAGCACCGCCGTTTGCAGCGCAGCATAGCTGTCTAAGGCCATGATTTACCTTGGTTCATTTCCGGTACGATTTCCGGTACGATTTCCGGTACATTTAATTTTACAGCCTGAATGATGTAGGCCGGAGGTGCTTCCACTCCGGATCTTGCAACAGCTTCTTGACCGCCGGCCAGTGCTCGCCCTTCCAGGCGTTGATGCCGAAGCGGGTGAGCCAATCCTGCGCGATGTTGTCCGGGATGCGCGCCGCCAACCAGGCATCCTTGCCCTTGCCGTCGCTCTCCAAGTGGTAGGATTTGTTGGCGTCGATGGCCGGCTGCACATCGGCCCATCTTCTAATGGTTATGTCGCCGGTGGCTTCGTCGTACTCGAAGGTCTCGTAAATGCCAGTCATGGGGTCGCGGTTAAGCAGGTATTCGGTCATCGTCCCATCTCTGAGAAGATTGCAAAAAGGTCAGCATTTCTGAGATAATGCGGCAGCAGGGCGGTGTATCAGCACCGGCCCCGCCACCTGACCACCCCCAGCGATGGAGCGCTGACGATGGCTAAGTCCACTCTATCCCCCGAAGAACGCCTTGCGAAGCGGCGTGTCGATGATCGCGAACGTAGCCGTATATATTATATTGAGCACAAGGCTGAGAGGCTTAAATATCAAAAACAATATGCCGAAGAAAACAAAGAAGCTGTTCGCGCATACAAGAAAGAATGGAAACTAAAAACCAAAGTTGCGCGTCGCCCCTATAACCGCGAGTGGGCTCGTCGCAATCGCCAAGAGAACCCCGAAAGAAGCCGTGCCGCTGGGCTAAAACAAGCCAGACGGTGGCGGCAAGCCAACCTGGAAAAGGCCCGCGCCTATAACCGCGAGCAATCAAAAGCCTGGAGCAAAGCCAACCGTGACATCCGAGCCGCGCAAGCAGCGCTCCGTCGCGCGCAGGTACGGCAAGCCGCCCCTCCATGGGTGGATCAAAACGAACTACTCGAATTCTACAAAAATTGCCCGACAGGCATGCACGTCGATCACGTTGTACCGCTTCGCGGCTTCACCTTTGACGGCTACCGGGTCAGCGGTCTGCATGTGCCTTGGAACCTGCAACGTCTGACAGAGCTTGAAAATGTCCGCAAGAATAACCGAATGAGATTAGAAGATCACATTGCAGCCAATGCGCCAGTCGAGGCGCCGCGCCAGCTAAATCTTCTTTAGAAAAGAAGAGCCGGCCAGTATTTTTCCTGGCCGGCTCTTTAATACTGCGTTACGGCGCGGTCAGATCAAAAATTCCGCCATTTCCGGCTTCATTATTTGCCCTGAGCGTCCACTCTCCCACGAGCATACGCTTCTCCGCATCGCCTGTCTTCGCTAATTCGAACTGCCGAATTGGGCGAAGCCAATCCACACTCCACAAGCTCCAGTTAAGGAGCAACGCATCCCTCACCCGCATGAAACGGTTCGGGATAATCCTGACCGTGCTGACAAGATGTTACGACAGGCTCGCTACACCTGCCGCAGCCCTTGCGGGCTGCTGCATGTTTCCATGCAGTTCAGACTATATCATCACCCCCTGCCTTCGTAGGGGGGCTGGGCGCTTCCGGCCGCTTGGCCGTACTCCCTTGCGGGATAGTCGTTGAACCTTCCGTCTGATACCGGCTCGGCTGCTGATTGCCCTCGACTTTACGTTAGGGTTTTCCAGCAATTCACCCAGTTCTTCGAGACGGCTTACGCCGCCAAGGACCCCATTGAGTCGCCAACGTACACGTCAATCGTAGTAACCAGCTTGCGATCCGACACGTCGTATGTCTTCTGCGCGCCGCCGGCAAAGCCGCTGGCGACCGCCTTGTTCGAGGCGCCGACCATCAGCACGTCGAGGTCTTCCGAGCTGTTGGTGTAGACCGACGCCATTACTGTTTTGAGCATCGCCTCAGTGAAAGCTCTTGGCGTGCCGTCGACCCTGGCGTCAGTACCATCCCCCGTGGGATTTGTGCCCACGTGCGAGACGTTAGTCTTGATCCAAGATAATACCGAAGCAGCTTTGGGTGCTGTCGCCGCCGCGCCAACTACTTTGGCTTGGTTACTAAGCATTATGGCCTCTATATCGACCTTCAACTCCTTCGCGCGCTTTGTTAGCTGATAAGCAAGTTCGGTTCGCCTGCCAGCTTTGTTAACCGCATCGAGCGTCGCACTGATTATTACTTCTTTTCTCGATATCTGCTCGGTTGTTCCAACAGGAACGCTACTCCTGCCGCGTCCCTCGCGGGACCGCTGCATGTCTCCATGCAGGACAGATCATTTCATCACCCCCCGCCTTCGCAGGGGGGCTGGGCGCTTCGGGGAGGCTTCTCCCCTACTCCCCTCGCGGGGATGATCGTTGAACCTTCCGTCTGATACCGGCTTGGCTGCAGATTGCCCTCGGCCTTACCCGTTAGGGGTTCCCTGACAATTCACCCAGTGCTTCAAGACGGCTTACGCCGCCAGGGACCAAGATTTAGTCCGATTGCCCAGCCTTGTCGTGACGCTGGCCGGCGTAAACGTCGCGATATCGTCGCCCTGGAACTGCGCGTTAGCAGTATTCGGGGCGGCGAGACTATCGGTTTGCCATTCTTCTGTTGTTACTGCGGCAGTGCATTACTGCCGCGGGACGGTCATTTCTGCCGGCCTCTCACACTCTCATGTGAGGACGGACTCTATCATCACCACCACAGGCGCGGTGGCGTCTGGCGTATTAGTCTCTGAGGTTAGTCTTCGCTTTCTTGGGTGCAGCGCGCGTCGCTCGTAAGGACCGACTGATCCCCACTCATCGACGCGAGCTTGCTTACGGGCGATGTTGAAACGGCAGCCGCTGTCGATCCACGACTGCATTTTCACGTGAAACCGCATCGACGGCTTGCGTCCCGGCTTGTTGACCTCGTGGCCAACCTTGCCGAGCCGCAGCCCGATGCTCTCCATCACCCGGATCAGTTCCGGCACCCACGGGTCGCAGGACTTGTAGCCCATGTAGAACGAGCGGTTGGTCGCCTGCCAATCATAGCCACGGTGGCGGTGATTGGCCGCGACGAACCCCTCGCTGTCCATCAGCCCGATCACGAATTGCTGCCGTAACTCACGATCCCAGCCAAGCACATACTCGGGAATGCGCGCCTTGCCGCCAGTGTCGGCGACGAACCGCTGCAATAACGGGCGATCGGAGCACAACACGGTCCATTGCGGACTGCAATTGCGCCCCTTAACCGGCTTTTCCATGTAGGTGATCCGGGCCGGGCAGGCAGCAATCGTATCGAATGCCTGCTTTACCGCCTCGGCAAAATCCTGGTCGATGGTGTTCTGATAATAGTAACCGCGCGCGTTGACGCAGCCATCACCAAGATAGACACCGAGGATATAAGCGAAACTCTTACCTGCTGATTGGCCCATAATGTGCGACTTTTCCGCTACGGGGCACACATCTTCGGGCTGTTCCAGCCATATAGCCAGATTTTACTACCACAAATGATAGTTAATGGTAGACGGCGTCTGCTGTACCTCGCCCGACATTGCTCGTAAAAGGTGTATCCGACGGGCTGAGGTTGTAAATCATATCCGAAAGATCCTCGCGGAGGCCAGCCATTCCTGGACTTCCCGCAAAGGTTGTAGCCGTACCTGAGATTATTGCCATGGAAAAACTCCACCACATCAAGGGGTTACCCGCCTAAGCGGGCGTGTTTGATTTCAGAGGATCTCCATGAGATAGCCGATCGCGTCTTTTTCACTGCCGCTACGCTTGAGCGCTGCCATTTTTTCATTGCGGCGTTGGGCCGCCCGACTGTCCGGCCTCTGACGTGAAGCACCGGGCGGTTGTACGGGAATGCCATTGCCGTTGCTGCGCTTCTGCTGAGCCTCCCGGCGGATCACTTTCTGCCGGTCAGCCTGCATCGCCTCCTCGACCACAAGCAGCACCCGGTGATCCACCACCTGGCTGATTTCCTGGTCGGCAAAGCCTTTTTTCTGAAGCCACTGCCGCATCTCCGCAATTTTCCGTGGCCCCTTCTCGGGGTCGGCAAATTCCGGGATGGCCTCACGCAGCTTCGCTTGCTCGGCCTGCACGGTCTGCTGGAATTGCCACGCTTGCGCCTGCTGGCTCTGCGCCGCAACCCGTTGTAGCTCTTGCTGAATACCGCCGATGCGACCTCTGAGAGCGTCGCGTTCGGCAGAGAGCCGCACATAGTCGGCCGGCTGTTCCTGGGCCAGTCGCTGCCAATCGATCTCTTGGAACTTCTGAGCCTCGGGGGCAGCGACAAACAACAGTTGTTGCAGATTATTAGCGTAGGCTTCGCGCTCCTGCTGCACGGTAGCAAAGGTGCTTTCGAGGGCTTTGCGGTGTTCGGCTATCTCTTGGGTCTTTTGGGTAAAGGCTTTGTTTTGCTCGCTCTCCCGCCGGGCAATAACCGCCTGGGCTTCGGGTGAGAGCGAACGAAACACTTCCTTGTCTTCGGCTTTAATCCAACTGTCTGGCGGCTCGATCCCTTGATGGTCCGCATCCTCGCCCTCTTCCGAAGGCTCCAGATCGGGTTCGTAGGGCTCCTCCTCCTCTTCATCTCCGGTGGCCGGATCTTCCGGTCCGGGCTTCGGGTCATTCGACCCTTGCTCACTATCCGCTGCGGGGACGCGATCCTCCGGCAATGGCCGGGTCTCCAGCGTTCTCGGCGGTTGTCGCTTTTTCGGTTTGTCGTCTAGCAAGCCTTCGATGCCCTCCATGACCTGTGCTTCGGTCATGGCGCGGCTGTCGCTGGGCAGCTCGGATATTTCGCCGCCCACAGTGGGGGCGTTGTCGCTCATCTGGTTTGTCCTATGAAAAAGCCCGGCTCAAGGCCGGGCGGTTCAGATTTTCTTGCTCGGCTTCAGCTTGGCCAAGCTCTCGGGCTTTTTGTTCCTGACCACTTCGCCGAGCGCGGCGCGGGCAAGATCGAGAGTGGCGTCCGACACCAAGCCTCCCTTAAACCCGGGCAACTTGGTGTTGTCGGCATCCCGCAACACCTGCTGCAAAGCTTTGACCAGCAATTGCCGATTTGTCAGGCCCTCGACGTTCACGGCTCTTCCGGCGGCGCCAAGAGACCGCGCAGGCGAGGGCGTAAGACCTGCTGGGTCTCACCGCCTCGGTCCATAAATTGGTGCAGCAGCCCATAACGATAATCGGCCGTCTCGGCATTGCCGTAAGACGGCCAATGTTGCCAACCCTGCTGCGCCGCTCGGGCAATCGCCTCGTCCACGGTCAGCGGCTGGGCATCCCACACCGTCGGGATCGAGTATTGCCGGCCACCCGGACCCGGCACCACCGCTTGTAACATGGTCGATACGTCACCCGCCGGCGACACGTAGCTGTCGGGCCGGCGCAGATTGCCCAGATGGTGCCACCACAGGTTCAACTCTTGCGGGCTGAAATCGGGATAGGTCGGGTAATCAGGCATTTCGATCTTCGGCGCGCTGCCACGCTGCTATGCCGGCATTAGCGATCATCACCTGGAGCTGCCCACGAAACCGCTGCATCCCCTGATACACCGCGAAAACCGTCTCGCGGCCCTCGTTGTCGGCTGGCTCGCTACGCTTCCAGGTTTCGATCAGGGCGCGCTCCACCCGGTCCATTGCCTCGTGCAAGACCGGGTTGTCGAGGAGCTTCCTAGCCTCCTCGCCCAACTCGCCCTGGCTTTGCGGCACCGGTTGGGTAGAGCGCCAGGGCTTCTTAACCTCCGCCAGAAATCGGGCAAACCGACCCCAGATCATGCTATAGCCGGACCCGACGGCGGATAGGGCGCGGCCGACCCGACAAGCACTGGTGTAGTCAGGCTTCCGTCCGTCACCGTATTAAGCAGGCTCATCCGCTTCCGCCACCACCACCGACCACTGCCCCTTCATTGTGTTGGCAAAGGCGTCGCACTGCATGCACTGGATGCGACCGTCCTCGTACAGCCAAAACGCCTCGCACTCGCAGTTGCAGACCCAGATCCGGGGTTTTGGCGGTTCCTTCTTGGCGAAAGCGATGACGGTCACGGCCCGCCTTGCCCGTTCGGCGGGCCGACCGGGCGCTGGTCGTAAGCCCCGG
>Ga0105246_10000643_pt1 | contig 19509 bp, 16 predicted proteins | sample KBSM64metaG_FD_99694 | JGI IMG/M metagenome (GOLD analysis project Ga0105246, IMG submission 99694) | Miscanthus rhizosphere microbial communities from Kellogg Biological Station, Michigan, USA - KBS M6-4 metaG | ecosystem: Host-associated > Plants > Roots > Rhizosphere > Soil | place... | reverse complement strand
ATTCTGGTTGAAGTAAAAGATAAAGACAGTAACCCTGTTAGAGCTTTCAAAACAAACGCACTGGGCCAATTTGCATCAGCCACACCATTAAGTCCAGGAACATATACAATGGAACTGGAAGATCCAAAGAAATTGCACCGCTTTGACATCATTCAAGTAACAACAAATAACCAGATTATGCTCCCTATCGAGGTTATTTCACATGATGCTCGTGAGGAATTGCGACAACAATTATTTGCTAGTTAAGAAGAATTTTTTTAATACCTATGGCTGCCCAAAAAATACATGCGACAACACAAAAATTTACAGAGATTGTTGATTTTGTAGAGGATATCGTTATCCTTGAGGGTGGTAACGCCTGCATGATTATTGAGATAACTGCGAGTAATTTTGCACTCTTATCCAAACGTGAACAAGACACAAGAATATTCGCCTATGCGGGACTTCTCAACTCCCTCTCTTTCCCCATTCAAATTTTAATTCGTAACCGCAGAATGGATATCTCACAATATATAAACGAGCTCGATGGCGTGATCAACAGCACCAAAAATCCTCAGCTTGCAAGTTATGTTGCTTACTACAGTTCATTTGTTAAAGAAATGGTTACAGTGAATGTCGTTCTCAATAAACAATTTTATATTGTTGTCCCCTTTTCTTCTCTCGAACTTGGTGTCACAGGTGCAGCGCAAACGCAGCAAAAAGGGATGCCGCAAACTGATTCATTTGCCGTTAATGCACGAAAGACGCTTCAAGGAAAAGCAAATTCTCTCCTTGGACAGCTGCAAAAGTTTGCCACTTCGGCAAAAGTTCTTGAGAAAGAGGAACTGATCAAGCTATTCTATGAGATTTACAATGACGATACTGAAATTAATATTGGGCAGATGCAAGACGGAGCGGATGCAGCAGTTATATCAATGGGAGGCGCAAAAGTATGAAACTTCCGTTTACCAGTAAACCAACAAATCCCGCAGCCCCTGCACAGGCAAAACCAGCTATTGCAGCAAAAGCTCCTGTAGCAAAGAAACCTGTTGCGAAAAACACTATTGCCAAAGGGAAAGCAGCCCCGATTGCACAAAAAGGCATTGCCACATTGGAAAAAGGACTAACCTCTATTGTAGATTTGATTGCGCCTTCTTCTGTGGAGGTCGATTTCAGATTTATTCGCATTGGTGATTATTTCTATACGACCCTTTTTATTGCGGGTTACCCTCGATATGTTTCCCCTGGTTGGCTTGAGTCCGTTATTGATTATGATCATACGATGGATATTGCGATGTTTTGCTATCCAACATCTTCCTCTGATGTGTTAGCAGACTTAAAAAGGAAAATTGGAGAAATGCAGGCTACCCTTTCATCGGATGCAGAACAAGGAAAGGTCGCAGATCCAACAGTTGAAGCAGCATTGGAAGATGCGCTTGGGCTTCAAGAAGAACTTGCCAAAGGTGTGGAAAGATTTTTCCAGTTCGGCTTCTATATAACAGTCTCAGATCCAGACCAAACAAAACTGCAAGACGCGATTAAAAATCTCCAAACAGCGCTTGGCTCCCTTCTTTTAACTGGCAAATTAGCCACCCTCCAAATGGAAGAAGGCTTTAAGTCAACCCTGCCGATTGGACAAGACCGGTTATATATTACTCGAAACATGGATACATCCTCACTTGCTTCCACATTTCCATTTACTTCAGCCGTGTTAACACAAAATAGAGGCGTTATGTATGGAGTTAATCAACAAAATGGTTCACTTATTATTTTTGACCGTTTTTCACTCGAAAATGCCAATGAAGTTGTGCTCGGAAAATCCGGTGCTGGAAAATCATATACCATCAAACTCGAGATTATGCGACAGTTTATGCTTGGTTCAGAAGTTATTGTGATTGACCCTGAAGGAGAATATGAAACGATGACACCGGCTCTGGGTGGAGAAGTTGTTGAATTCTCATCCGGTTCAGCTATAAAAATTAATCCATTTGATCTATCTGATGTTTATGAAGAAGGCGAAAATGAATTAGGATTAAAGATTATGTCGCTGCACGGGCTTCTCAAGATAATTACGGGAGACCTTGATGCTGAGCACGATGCAATATTAGATCGTGCGCTTATCGAAGCGTATCGTTCCAAAGGTATTACAACAGATCCTGCAACACAGAAGAAAGAACCACCACTAATGGAGGATTTATATAAAACGCTTTTGGGTATGGAAAACCAACCAGCCAAAGAGCTTGCATATACACTGGAAAAATTTATTAAGGGAAGTGCCTCTGGAATCTTTAATCAGCAGTCAAATTTCGAAATCAATAATCCACTGACTGTTTTCTCAATTAGGAACCTTGAGGAAGCTCTCAGGCCCGTAGCGATGCATATTATTCTTGATTTCGTATGGACAAAAGTTAAGAAATCGCTTAAGAAGAGAATTCTCATTTTGGATGAAGGTTGGTATATGATGAAATACCAAGACTCGGCATCCTTCGTCTACTCAATCGCCAAACGTGCTCGTAAATATTTCCTTGGCATGACCACGGCTACCCAGGATGTCGAAGATTTTTTGAAAAACGAATACGGGAAAGCCGTACTTACTAATTCATCAATTCAAGTTCTTCTCAAACAAGGTACAGCCGAGGTCGACATGATTACCGAAACATTTTATCTTTCAGAAGGTGAAAAAGCTCTTCTCTTATCTGCTGATGTCGGTGAAGGATTATTCTTTGCAGGACAAAATCACGTTGCCATGAAGGTTTTTGCAGCGCCATTTGAGCATGAACTGATTACCTCAAATCCAATGGAGCTTTTGAAGAGGCAACAAGAAAAAGATCGAGCTAATCTCGCAAACGGATTAGAATCACAAGAAACTGCCGTTCCAATGGGAGAAACTCCTTCTCAAACAGAGACAGCAGCTCCCCCAACACCTTCTGTCGAGAACCCTGACATGGCTACCCCACCTGCACCAACGGAGCCATCGCCAACTCCGACGCCATCACCAGAGACGCCTACTAACCCATCTCCAGGCTCTAATTCTTAAAACTGATCGTTTTACCTGCCTCGCCTGTTTTGATACTATAAAAGTATGAGCGATAGTAAGGTACTGGATAAAGCAGCAAAAGAAGTTGTAAAACAAGCCGTTAATGTTTCCTCTGGTGAACACAATGATCAACAACTTGACGCAAGGGAGCATAGAACAGAAGAATTAATCCACGATATGGAAAGTCGCATGAAAAAGGCGACTCGAGATTTTAAAGCCTCAGAGGAAATGCAAATAGAAGCCCGTGAATTGAGCCATGAAATGGCTGGAAGAATAAAGAGAATAAGCAAAACAGCAAAAACTGAGGATGCATTTGAACGAGATGTAGACGAAGCGGTAGTAGCTGCTCTTCGATATACAATCGGCAAAATCCGAACTGAAAATAAAGAAGAAAAAGAGAAAAAAGAAAAGGAAAAAGAGAAGGAGAAAGAAAAACCATCGACCAGACATGCAGTTGAGAAACCAGATGTTTTTACAAAAAAAACTGATATAACTACAAAGAAAACTGAAACAGTAAATGAAGCAGCTGCGATACCAGCTATCAAAGTTAAAAAGACAGCGGACAATCCACTTCTAGCAAATTCACTCAATACTCCGGTAAAAAAAACACCAGCAGTGCCAAGCGCTGATAAACCCATTGCACCAGTTCAAAAGAATGCAGATAAGGCTAGCGTGCATAATGAGATTGCTCATGCCATACAAAATCCTCGTGAGGGAAAATATAGATATACAAAGAAAACGCCTGACTCTCCAAAACTACGCTCTGTTGTGGCTGATTCATTACTAGATCCTGAGGATGCACTGCAAAAGAGACGGGATGCTTTTAAAAAAAGGTTGGAAAATAGGTATGTTAATAGAAACAGCTTTACGGATATAGCAAAAAGCGCTTATAAAGAAAAGAAAACGAGGACAAAAGCCACTGAGAGCATAAATGCGGTGCCATCATCAGACGGAAATAAAGCACCCTCTAGACCAATTATTAATCTTAAAGCAATTCCTCAACTCGAAGACCAGGAATTTGAAGTGATTAGAAGTGGTTATGAAGGTATGGACAGGGGTTCAGCTGTTACAGGAAATCTACGTAGTGAATTGTATTTGCCAGGACAAAAATCAAACGGCGCTTTTTCTGAAATAGAATCGACATCTCCCCCTCCACAGCGCTCAACTAACAATCAAGAAACTTCTCATAAACAGGCAGTCGATGATGCCGAAGCTGCGGGATACAACAAAAAAAAGAACAAGAAAAAGAAAAGAGGTATTGCAGATAGTTATGAGCGGAAACTGGCGCAGCAAGCAGGCAAGCAGCTATTAATGGCTATACTCAGGCCCCCTGTGGTAATTTATCTTGGGATTGCTTTACTTGTGCTTTATATTATCATCCTTGTTATTGCAATTCTGGTGGGACTTGGTGATGATCCAAATGGACAAGGAGCTATTCCAGTCACTATTTCCAAAACTGGTCCTGCAAAAGGATCAATTGGACAAAATCTGATATACAACATTGCCGTCGGGTATGCAGGAAGCGCTTCTGATGTTACCATTGTTGATAAATTACCTGCGAATGTGAAATATATCTCTTCTGCTCCTGCTGGTGTCTATGACGCTACAGCCCAAACTGTTACATGGAAAGCAAGTACTTTAAAAATTGCCATTACCAATCCTGTTAGCATGTCAGTGGCAGTCACGCTTCAGGCAACAGCAAATAATGTCTTTATTACAAACGTAGCAACTGCGACGGTTGATGGAACCGCAGCTGGAGGTGGTGGTGGACCAGCGTCTGGGAATTGGGTTGCGCCAAACACTAATAACTGCGGTGGGAAATATAAATTTACCAGTCCTCTTAGCAAAAATTTTGGAGATCCAGACTGTAATATGACTAAAGATCAACTGTATACACAGTTAAAAACCGAGGATCCAGCCAATGCTGACGTATGGTTTAATAAAATTATTCCTTGTGAAAGTGGTTATAATCCCAACGCTTATGCCGGACCCCAAACGGGTACACCTGATGCAGCTGGAGCATGGGGTCTATTTCAAATGGGTAGTAGTGCCCCTCCAGGCAGTGCACCACCCGCACCAGGGAAAAACGGTCCAAATGATCGTGGAGATGTGCCGTGGGTGATACAAGCTTCAAATGCAATTGCGACGGGTAAAAAGATAGGAAGCCTTGCAAAATATTGGGCCTGTGCAAGGTAGATATATGCAACACCCACTCAACGTGTCTATAATAGAATTATGCGAAGAAAAAAAGAAGATTTTGTTATTATTGGTTTTGCCTTTATTCTTCTTGTCATAATATTTATACTTCTTTATATATCTCTTCAACCTAAGGAACCTTTACCACAAACTCCTCTACCAACTGCTATTCCAGAGCCCACAACAGCTGCTTTAGATGGAAAACCTGCCATTTTATATGATGAGCAACAAGAGAATAAACTTATGGATTATGTTAAAAATAGACGTTCCCTTGGAAGTGAAGATCACCTTGCCAAAGCCAATATTTTAGCATCCCTTCCAAATGGTGAAAGATCGGGTGTCCTTACACAAACAAAAAACATTCAAATAGACTATACACATTCTGCTGATATTTTTCAGGTCGAGATACTGACTACAGATATTCAAGCGGCCAAAAATGAAGCCAATCTATGGTTTCGAGCACGAGGATTAAGCCAAAAGGCGATATGTACGCTTCCAGTTGAATTCTATATGAGTTTTGATGTTGCCAATACACTACGCCAAACAAATATTATTTTTAATCCATTAGGAAATGGTTGTTAATATGGATATACTCACTGTCATAAAGAAAAATAAGAAGCTCCTAATCATTTTCTCCTTATTTCTTGTGATTTTCCCAATTGGCATCTTTAGTCTCAAAAATGTAGATTATCACATGGTACCTCCTATTCCTCCGGCTATTACGCAAGAACCGACAATAAGTATTCAGAAACAAATAGTATTAGTAACAACATATCCAACGAGCGTACCAAGTAGTGACCCTCAAAAACGACTAATAGATAGAATTTCTAATCGTAGACCACTTAATCAACAAGATCAACAAGCCAAAAGTGCCATTCTGGCAACGCTACCCAATAATGCTCAATCCGGAACAGTCTATGAAGGGCAAAATTTTATCATTGAATATATTCAAGCTCCGGATTTATTTAAGGTCGAGATAGGCAGTATGGATATAACTACAGTAAAAAGACAAGCTGTAGCTTGGTTTCTCAATAAAGGATTTACGCAACAAGGCATTTGTGATTTACCTCTCAGTTTTTACTTAAACTTCGATATGTCTAATCAATTGCGCAATCAACAAACACAATTCGACCCCTTGCCCGACGGTTGTTAAAATAGGTATGATAGGAGAAGGATGCATAACCTATTAAAATTATCGTTTACTGTTTTCTTCATAGGTGTTTTTGCTTTTATTCTTCCTGTTTTTTTGTATGCTCAACAAACCGCAACAGGCTGTTTTACAACGGAGATGGGTAACGCTCAAGGAACACCTGTTATGCCTCCTGACTGTGGAAATACAGGAGGAACACCCAGTGCCGATAGAGCAGCTCTCCTAGCTCAATTAAAAACACTGATTGAAAGTGGGAAAATAACTTTTGTCCATGATAATGATAAACTGGGTATGACCAATGGGACCGGCCAAGTAAAACGAATGGATGGAGTAATGATTACGATTGATACCAAACTTATGCAATTCTATGTCTATATGGTAAATCAAGGATTTACCTTCCAGGTGGAATCAATGATCGGAACACATTCACAAACAAGTTCCACAGGGGGACAATCAGCTCATTGGACAGGACATGCTGCAGATATTTCAATAATTAACGGCGCGGTGGTCAATCAAACATCTGCAAGAGCAACTGTTCTCAAGTTTGTTAAAACCGTCAATGGGCTTATTGGAAAAGATATTGCTCCTGCTCAATTATTATCTGCTGGTGCAGGATCAATTGATCCTGAAATAGATGCTCTATCCATGAATAAGCATCAAATATCACCGGGATTTACAACTAAATACGTAGGAGATCATACAAATCACGTTCATGTAGGATATTAATATGGATAATACAGTTAACAATACAAATAATCAGATAAATACGCCGATGGCACCAAGTGGAAATATTCCTGGTCAAAAACCTATGAACCTATTTCAAAAATATAAATTTCTTTTTATTCCAATTGGGTTGGTATTAATTCTCGGATTTATTTTATTATTGATTCAAAAGACGAGTGAATATCCTCAAAAAAACATCAATAGAAACGCAACAGAAGCCCAAGGGCCAACACCAACGGGAGGCAACGGTCGAGCATTAAAAAATCTTTCTAAATTAGGTGATTCAGAATATACAATTGACCCTGAAAATCTTCAAGGTATTACGAGTCAAGAAAAACTTCAGGACGGAACAATAAAATACACTTTGAAATCCAATAACGTCACGCGCCAAGATGTACTCATTGCCAAAGGATCTAGCTTTATATTTAGAAGAGCTGTCTTTACACCAGATTATCAGCAACGACTTGATCAATTTGTTAATTTATACGGTGATCCTGATAGAGTTGTACAGGGTTCAAAAGTCTATGGAAGCGGGACAGCTAAATATATTTATGCGTCGCTTGGCTTTACTTTATTTGTGGATACAAAAACAAAACTTGTCACGGAACAACACATCTACCCTCCAATGACCGTTGACGAGTATCTGGCGAAGTTTGGTGACGAACAGCAGTAGTTATTAAGCTTGTACTCTGATTGGCATAATCAGGTGAAGATAAGAAGTATCTCCCTGAACTCGAAATACCCCGGGATTAAGAGGTCCAATCATATCGAAAACCAAATCATTTTCTTCTACATTACTCAGGACATCTAAGAGATATCTGGCGTTAAAGGCAATTTCATTTTCTTCTCCACTTAATTTTGCCTCAACACGGACAGTATTCTCTCCAATAGCTGAAATGCCTGATGAAACAGTTATATGATCAGAAGATAAGGCTAATTTAATAATGTTTGCTGAATCCTTAGCAAAAACAGAGCAAATTTTCACAGCCTTGAGTAACTCTTCACGCTCAAATGAAACACTCACTGAAAAGTCGGATGGAATGATCTTTTCAAAATTAGGAAATTCAGCTTCAATAAGCCTTCCTATAAGAATAGTGTCATCCTGTTGAAACATTATTTGATTATTTTGTTGGGAAACAAAAACCATAATATTACTTCCATCGTCCTTTAAAGAAAGTAATTCTCGAAAAACTCTAGCTGGAATAATAAATGAAGCAGACTCCCCTCCTGTCTGATTTGCTGAGGTTTTATAATGTCTTAGGGATAGACGATACCCATCTGTTGCGACAAGTAAAAAGCCTTCGGCCTCTTTACGAACGAGAACTCCTGAGAGTGCAGGTCGGGTTGTATCATTACTGGCAGCAAAGACAACTGAAGAAAACTCTTTTTTAACTTCTTTACCATCAAGAACTGCTAGTTGATCTCCTTTTTCTTCATACAGCTTAGGGAATTCCTCACTACTTATGGTTTGGAAAACACTTTTGGTGCGTTTTGTTTTTACTTCAAGTGTATTCTCATCTGTCTCCAGAGTTAAACTTTCATCGTTTAAAGAATTAATAAGTTCTGTAAAAAGTTTTGCTGGAACTGTAGTTTCTCCTTCTTCGGTGATAACTCCTGAACAAAAGATTTCAATTCCTATCTCTAAATCAGTACTACTCAACTTAACTTTATCGTTCTTTGCTTCTATTAAAAAATTCTGTAGTACGGGTAATTGGCTTTTGGGAGAGATGGCTCTATTGAGAAAGGAAAGTTTTGTTTGGAGGTTTGTTGTTAATATCTGAACTTTCATATATTTATATTTGTTGTTGTTGTAGTGTATATGGAAATGTGGAAAAAAGCAAGCAATATCAAGCTTATAAGAAACGCTTTGGAACTAAAAAAAGAGGGTTTCTTATGCAATAATAGTTTCTCTTTTTCCCTTATGGCCTGGATTCTTCATGTGGAAAACTTGTTGATAGAATTGGGCATAAGTTGTGTATAACATTGAATTAGGAGTTATCCAGATTCTTAATCAAGTATTGCACGTTTTATCCCCACGATATCCTCAGTGACTTTTTCCTTGTTTTCCACAAGAGATCTTATCTTATCCACACCGTGCATGATTGTTGTATGATCTCTCCCACCTAAAAGGTTTCCTATCTCAACATGGGTAATTTTTAATTCCACATATAAAAGATACATACACACTTGTCTTGCCCTCACTAACGCTGCATCTCTTTTTGGACTCTTAAGTTGCGTAGACTTAATCATATAGAAATCACAAACCGCCTTAATAACATCATCGGCGTGTAGATGCTCTTTTTTCTCCTCGACCATATGTCCGAGTGCTTTTTGAGCGAGTTCCATATTAATGGGAGCATTATTTGTAGTAGCTTGAGTAATAATTCGAAGTAGTAATCCTTCAAGACTTCTCGTATCTTCGGCATTCTGTGCCATAAACAGTGCTACTTCAGTTGGTAATTCATGTCCAAACTTCTCAGCCTTCTTTTGCAGAATAGCTGTTTTAAGTTCAAGATCAGGCTTTCCCACATCTACTGTTAATCCTCCTGCAAAACGTGATGATAAGCGTTTTTCGATTCTTTTTATCTCTTGAGGAGGCCGATCTGATGTTAAACATATCTGTGCACCATTATCGATGAGGATATTAAACGTATGGAAAAGTTCTTCCTGTACCTTTTCTTTTCCTTCAATAAACTGGATATCATCGATCAGTAATACAAAAGCCGATCGAAAGCGCCTCTTCATCTTGGCTGTATCATTATTTCTTATTGCTTCGACAACCTCATTTGTGAACTCCTCACTTGTTGTATATATTATCTTTCTCTCAGGAGCTTGCTGGTAAGCACTATTGGCAATTGCGTGCATGAGATGAGTCTTTCCAACCCCGACTGGACCATAGATAAAAAGTGGATTATATGACTGACCAATCTTTTCCGCAACTCTTTGTGCTGAAACAAAAGCCAATTGATTGGTACTGGAAACAGCGAAATTACTAAAAGTAAAATCCTGTCTTACACGTGGAAGATGTCCGATAAAAGGTTTGGCATCATGTTTTTCTGGTTCTTTATCAAAAAGGGGTGTGGTCTTAGTGTCATTCTTTGTATGATGCGGATTGCTTTTGACAATAAAAATGAGATCTGTGTCTTTTCCTGTACTTTTCTGAAGGGCTTTTTTTATTTGTTCGGCAAAGCGTTTTTGCAGAAGACCAACCATAATTTGAGAAGGAGCACCGATTGTTGCAATATCATCTTCGAGTGAAACGAGGAATGTAGGTTTTAAAATAGTAACAAAATTACCTTCAGATACTGTCTCTTTAATTTCTGTAAGTATAGCTTCCCATAATGCATTGAGGTTTTTATCCATAGAACTTGTATGTGTCATTTAATAATGTGGATAACTTTTTGTCAAGTGGGAATTGTTTATGAAAGTATCTTATGCTATACTTAGCCTTATGGAAAAAATGCGTACCAAATCAAGTAAAATAAAGAGAGCTCGCAAGCACGGTTTCCTCGTCAGAATGAAGACCAATGGTGGACAAAAAGTCTTAAAACGTAGACGTGATGAAGGACGAAAAGTTCTTGCTGTTTAGTTTGCCATGTTAGCACAGGAATACCGCCTACCCTCTTCTCAGCGATTGCAAAATGCTCATTTTAGAAAAACAACATTGTTTAGTGTTAAATTTTCTCAAAACAATCTCTCTGTAAATAGATTTGGATTTGTCGTAAGAAAAACAGTTGATAAACGTGCAGTGGTGAGAAATCGCATAAGAAGAGTGTTTCGGTCCTGTATTGAAGAACTGCTCCCAAAAACTGTGCCTGGATATGACATGCTTTTTTTTCTGGAAAAAGGTATAATGGACAAATCTCGCACGGAGGTTTTTCAAAAAGTAAAACTTCTCCTGTCCGAAGAAAAACTTTTACAATGAAACAACTCGTACTTTTCGGAATAACTAGTTACACAAATTATCTTTCGCCCATACTACGTCAATTACTAGGGATTAGGGGTTCATGCAGATATGAAGTAACGTGTTCTCGCTATTCACGTATGGTAGTTCAAGAGTATGGCATTCTCAAAGGACTGGCTTTATCACTACGAAGAATTGTAAATTGCCAGCCGTATTTTAACTTATGAATATCTTTGACATCGTTTTAATCCAACCATTTCTTAATTTATTAGTCATCATTTATCATTGGTTGACTCTAGCGCATATTCCTTATGCTTTGGGTTTTAGTATTATTCTGCTGACGGTTTTTGTTCGTCTGCTCTTATTCCCTTTTATGCAACAAAGTCTGAGACAACAGAAAAAAATGCAGGAGATTGGTCCCAAGTTAACCAAACTTAAAGAAAAATACAAAGCAGACATGAAGGCTCAGCAAGCAGCTCAGATGGAACTCTTTAAACAAGAAGGCGTTAATCCTGCATCAGGTTGTTTTCTTCTTCTCTTACAGTTCCCTATCTTAATTGGCCTCTATCAAGTCTTGTACAAAGTTGTTAGCGTGCATACTGCTCATGACATTAATAAATATATCTATAGTGATGCTTTTAAACTAAATTCCATGTGGGATATTCACTTCTTTGGTTTATCTATGGCTTCCAAACCACAAGAACTACTCGCTCATGTTGGCTATGGTATTGTACTGGTTTCGATTCTTACCGGAGGTTTGCAGCTGATTCAATCGAAGATGATGGCTCCTACTGCTGCAGATAAAGCAAAACTTCCTACCAAGTCAGAACCAGACTTTGCAACCTCGCTTCAGACTCAAATGCTGTTCTTACTCCCTCTTATGGTAGGTTTCTTTGCATTTACCCTCCCATTTGGTCTATCTCTCTACTGGAATACTTTGACGATTTTTGGTATCATACAGCAGTACTTAGTTTCGGGATGGGGTGGACTGGTCGATTGGCTCCCATTCTTAGCAAAAAAACAAGTTAGTAGATTTAAATAATATGGAACAAACAGCATTAACAGCAAAAGAAAGAAAAGAGATTGAACAGCTTGTCGAAAAGCTTTTTGTCCTTCTGGAAATTGAAGGCACCTTCACTTTAGAGCAGCAAGAAGACACACTGGACATCATGATGGAAACAAAAGACACAGGAATGGTTATTGGTTATCATGGTGAAGTTCTGGAATCTTTGCAATTAATCCTTTCCTTAGCCGTTGCCAAAAAGCTTGGCCGATTTGTTCGAGTTTCTATTGAAGTGGATGGTTACAAAAAGAACCGCACTGAATATCTGCACAATTTAGCATTACAGTTAAAAGATAAAGCTCTCTCAGAAAACAAAGAACAGGTATTGTCATCTCTCAAATCATGGGAACGACGTATTATTCATCTTTTCCTCCAGAACGATGAGCAAGTCACCTCAGAATCATCAGGTGAAGGAAAAGAACGGGTTTTGGTTATTAAACCCCGCGAGTAAAAGTGAATCAATCCTTCTTGCCCTTCTCATTCTCTTTCTTCCCACACAATTAGGTAAACATTTTTGGCCGAGTTTTTCTTTAGTTTCCGGAATTCGTGTCGATTATCTCTCCCCTATTATTTACACCACAGATATCCTTATCATCCTTTTATTGTTCCTTTGTTTGTGGAGAATGGGTATTACAAGTCTTTGGAACTTTTTTAAAAGAAATCTCCTACTCGTCATTTTTCTCCTCTTCTTTCTAGAAAGCGCTTTATTTGCTCTTCGTCCCCTGCTTGGTTTTTATTGGTGGTTCAAGCTCGTTGAATTTAGTTTTCTGGGTTACTACATTGCTCGAACGATTCGTTATCCTTTTCAGTTATCACTTGTCGCATTGCTTATTGGGATAAGTTCTTATCTCGAATCCCTCCTTGCCATTTTTCAGTATCTCTCTCAAAGTTCGCTAAATGGTTGGCTGTATTATTTAGGAGAAAGAACGTTTACAGGATCAACGCCAGGCATTGCGAATGCTTCCATTAATGGCAGTTTGATTCTTCGTCCGTATGGTACCTTTTCGCATCCTAATGTCTTGGCAGCGTATCTTTTATTCAGTTCTCTGTTTGTGGCATTTTTTCTTGTCCGGAAAACAGTTGGCATGACGCGGGCTGTGAGCATCCTCATGTTGCTACTTAATAGCGTTGCCTTGGTTCTTAGTTTAAGTCGTGTTGCCTTAGCTCTTTGGTTTATTCTTTTGTGTAGCACAATTATCCTGTATGTTTTCAAAACCAAGTCCTACCGTAAAGCATTATTTTTTGCTGGACTTGCTGGCAGTTTCATCGGTGTCATTCTCTTGCCCTTCCTTAAAACCCTTTTTCTGCGTTTTGCTCAGACGTCATTGACTGAAGAAGCCTATACTCAACGCGCAACACTTATTACGCATACGCTTACGCTAATACAACAGCATCCACTCACAGGGGTTGGTTTGGGGAGTTTCATTCCAGCACTTGCTCCTTTGCAGTCAGCACTTTCAATTGGCCTTTACTTACAGCCAGTACACAATATCTTTCTGCTCATTGTTTCAGAAACAGGACTGATAGGCTTTGCTCTTTTTCTTTGGCTACTGATAAGAACATATGCTGTTGCGATAAAAAAAATAAAGCAGCAAAACCGTTTCTCAAAAGAGTATGCATTTTTCCTGTTACTCGTCACATGTTGTTTGTTTTTAGGACTATTTGACCATTATTTACTGACGCTCCAGCAAGGAGCATTGCTTTTTGCTCTGAGTATGGGATTGTGTTTTGTACGTTTCGAGAATGACTCCAAAGAGTAGTTTCAGTTATAATCACCCCATGAGTTGGTTTCTTTTAAATATTTTTGCTGTAATTGCATTAGCAGCGGCTGAACTTTTGCAACAACAATTGCTTATCTCCAAAGATGCTTTCAGTCCGAGAACCAGTGCCATCCTCACCTTTTATTCCAAGCGCTGCTAACATTGATCATTATTTTTTCACTCCCCTCTTCCCCCCCTAAATTTTCTCAGTCATCAATTGGCATATTACTCCCCTGCTTCTTGCTGTCACCTTTCTTAGCTCTCTTGCAATGGTTCTCTACCTCAAAAGTTTTCAAGTGAAAAACATACGCTTCTCTTCTATTCTTCAATCGGTCTCAGTCCCCGTCTCTGTATTTTTGGGAATCATTTTCTTTCGAGAAAGTACAAGTCTTTTTAAGTTTGTAGGAATCTTTCTCATTCTCCTGTCCATTGTCAGTTTGAATTATAAAAATACTGTCTTAGAGAAAAACCATTTTGCGGACGCATTGCCGGTGTTTTATTTGGCATTTGTTTTGGATAACGGCATTGTGCTTCTTGTCGATCCCTTGATTTATATGTTTTGGGTCTTTTTGCTTACCGCTTTCTTTGGCTTTCTCCTTAAACCACTCACTGTCATCAGATCGTTAAAAGGCAGAGGTTTTGATGCATATCGCTTAATTATTGTCTCGGGTATCTGTTGCCGCTTGTTTAACCTCTTTACCTATAATGCCTATCGACTCGATGCAGAAGTGGGAAAAGTAGATACAATTAATAACACTCAAGTTTTTCTGATTATTCTTTTTGAGTTTTTTATTTTAAGACATAGGACCTCACTGAAACGGAAAATCTTTACCGCACTGTTGGCATATGCCGGTGTTATTCTGTTGGGGATGCGCTAGGTCAATAGTTTGCTTTTGTCACAGAAATACTTTTCATGCCACCCTTTCCACGCGTTCCAGTTGAGTGCTCTGAAAAATATCCGAATCCTAAAGTGCGCCCTAGGCATTCGGTTTTAATTCATTTTTGAATATATTGTCTTATCAATCCAAATACACGAAATTTATGCGAGCATCAAACTCAAAATTATACTAAACACACGGTTTACACCTATAACTCACGCATAGTATGATAGGACTATGGATACACGCCCCTTATCTGCCAGTGACAAAGAAACGCAAAATCTCCCTATCCTTATAGTTGATAAAAAGGGTTTTGTTGGCAAAGGTCTTGCACGGCTTTTCCGTGAAAAGACTCTCACAGTTTTAGTAACAGGGGACGATGGAGAAGGGCATGACAATATTATTCATATTTCCTATGAAAGGAAAATCCCGATTATTCCCGATAATCTTTATGCAGGTATGTTTGTAGTGTACAACGGGGAGAAAGAGATTCTGGATATGATGACATCTCTTTTGACAAAAGCAGAGGAGTCGGGGACCAAACTGACCTTTGTAACTGCCTTAGAATATTCTTCCAAACGTCTGTTCCTTTTTTTGCATAACCTCCAATCAAGTGTCTTGAGAGTTGTTGTCTACGGAGAGACGTTCTCAGATAGAAACAAGGAAAATAATGAAATCAACTATATTATTCACCAGGCAAAAGTCTACGGAAGAATTGAATTGCCGCATGCGGGTTTGGGGAAACTCTATCCAGTTTTGTATGAGGATATGATTGAAGGAATTGCCGGCGCTGCATTTGGAGAACATAATAATCATCATCTTTATTATATTTTCCCTTCGTATCCGTTGACCCAGATTGCCATCGCGCGGATGCTGCAAAAGCATCATCCTTTACTTAAGATTGATTTTACAAAAAAGAAGTATGTGCAAAAAGCATATTATGTTCCTGGTGGGGGAGTATACATGTATCCACAGTATTCGTTGGAAGCAAAACTGCAAACGCTTAATCTATCTCCTGTGAAAGATATTCCTCAGATGCCACAAAAGAAACTAAAACTAAAGGTGAGCGATCCTGATGTCAGTCGGCGGCGTTGGGTGATTTTTTCCACGTTACTTTTTTCTTTGTTTATTGCTCCAGTTATCGTAACGTTCTTCTTTGCTATCTGCGGAGCCGGACTGCTTAATTTCTCTCTCAAAGCAGCAGAAGCGGGAAACTTAGAGACTGCAAAACAGAGTGCAATTCTCGCTCACTATTCTTTTGATGCCACCGAAGCTCTTATTCCTGGTCTTGTGCTGCCGGTATTGGTTGCTCCTACGCAGACTGCGCAAGTTCTAGAGAACATTGGCACAGCTAAAGAAGTGGTTGGTTTAGAAGAGGACGGTTTGACGGCTCTCCAACTTATTAAAAATATTTATAACCAGAAAAGTAGCAATCCCAAAAATGACTTTTTGCAGGCCTTGGCAATCTTAAAGAATACGTTGCTGACCTATCAAAAAATGAAAGCAGAGGATAAACTACCTCAGGCAGTCTTCGACAAGATGCAAAAATATACAGGTGTCTTGCAGTTAGTAGAGGGCACAATTGATACCTGGCCCGAGCTACTTGGCTTTGAAGGTCAAAGATCCTATCTGGTGTTATTTCAAAACAATATGGAGCTTCGGCCTGGCGGAGGATTTATTGGTTCCTATGGTACTGTCTCAGTGCAAAACGGCGTCTTTGGTAAATTACAAATCCATGATGTTTATGATGCAGATGGCAAGTTGAAGACACATATTGATCCTCCTTACGGCTTGCAGCGATATCTTGGTTCTGCTCATTGGTTTTTACGTGATAGTAATTTTGCCGCTGATTTTAATACCAATGCTCAGAAGGCGCGGCAATTTCTCAAATTGGAGACAGGGGAGCGTGTTGACGGTGTAGTAGCGATTGATACGACTTTTTTAAAGAACCTTTTATCTGTCTTAGGATCAGTAACTGTGAGCGATTCTCATACGGTTGTCACTCCTGATAATTTTTATCTTCTGACACAAACAAATGCTGAAAAGAATTTTTTCCCTGGATCAACACAGAAAAAAGACTTTTTACGAAGTTTGACTGCAGCGATGATTGAGAAGTTCATAAATGAAAGAAAGTTTTCTTATGATCGCTTACTCCAAAGCATTGAGACTTCTATTCGCTCTAAGCATCTGATGTTTGGTTTTGCTGATGCTGGGGTACAGAATGTGTTTACCGTCAATGGGTTATCTTCATCATTAGCAGAATCGCGAATCCATGAGAAAAACACCACGTTAGACTTTTTTAGTGTAATAGATGCCAATGTAGGGGCAAATAAGGCAAATTATTATGTGAAACGTTCAATTACTCATAATGTGCGATTTGATAGCGCTGGAGGACTGCAAGAAACCGCAGAAGTTAATTACAATAATGCCAGTACTATAAATAGTCCTTTTGGAGGAGATTATAAAAACTACGTGCGCTTCCTTTTACCTATTTCAGCAGAAGTACAACACGTCTATATTGATAGTAAAGAGCAAGATATAACGCTTGCTGTTACCGATCCAGGTGTTTATACCGCACATGATTTTGTTAATCCTACCTCACTCGAAGTGGCCCAGACCGAAACCTTTGGAAAAAAAGAAGTAGGCTTTTTTCTTATAACTCCAGTAAACGCATCCAAGAATGTGACGATTTCCTATCGTATACCTCAAGCGGTAAATTTAGATGCGGCAGCTTTTACCTATAAACTTCTAGCGTTTAAACAACCAGGAACAGATGCTGATCCGTACAATTTTACATTCTCATATCCAAGTGATTTTCAGGTTATCAAGACTGAGGATAATGCTGTTAATTTAGGAGGGAAGTTTACAATTGAAACAAATCTCGATATTGATAGGACTGTGTCAGTAATTCTTTCTAAGAAATAAAATTAGTCGTGGGATTTCTTTAATGCTTCTATTCCAGGAAGTGTACCGTTTTCAATAAACTCCAACATAGCACCACCACCAGTAGAGATATGAGTTATTTTATCCAGATATTCTTTTTTAGAAATTGCTGAAAGTGTATCACCGCCACCGACAACAGATGTTGCTTGATCATTCTGCGCAATAGCATAGTAGAGAAAATCTGTTCCTCTTTTGAATTCTTGATTTTCCATATAGCCAACAGGTCCATTCCAAACAATCGTCCGAGCTGCATTAATAATTGCTCCGTAAGCGGCCTGCGTCTCTGGTCCAATATCTAAAACTTCTTCTTGAGGGCCAATCTCAAATATCTTTCTCACAAGACTTTCTTTACTTTGCAAATCTTTTCCGACTACCACATCATGAGGAAGTATGAGATGTGTGTTCTCTTTTTTTGCATGCGCCATCAGTTGTTTGGCAAACTTGATATCATCTTCAGAGACAAGACTTTTTCCTGTACGCAATCCTTGTGAAGCGAGAAAGGTATTAGCCAAACCGCCTCCGAGAAGAACATAATCCGCAACACTACTGAGTTTATTAATGACCTTGATTTTCGTTGAAATCTTTTTGCCTCCTATAATAGCTACAAATGGTTTTTGGGGATGCTTCATAAGGTTATCAAGGACAGTTACTTCTTTTTTGAGGAGTAATCCGCCATAAGCGGGGAGTATTTTGGGAAGACCGACTACTGAAGCTGCTTCTCTATGAGAAACACTAAAAGCGTCATTGACATAGATTTCACCTAAACGGGCTAGTTGTTTGGCAAACTCACTATCATTTGCTTGCTCTCCTGGATAGAACCGGATATTTTCAAGCAAGACAACCTCATCAGGTTTTTGATCGGTTATCCGATGTGCATCTTCCAAAAAGTCATCAACCAGAACGATTTTAAAGTGGGGGAGGTATTGTTGGAGACGTTTGGCAACGCGAGTTAGTGAATCTGCGGGATTACGTTTTTCTGGCTCTCCGAGATGTGCTATGAGTATAAGTTTGTTTTGTCTTTTTAAAAGATATTCAAGAGATGGAATTGATTGTTTAATACGGGCATCATCTGCAATAGCGTGGTTTGGATTGAGAGAAACATTAAAATCGACTCTGACGAGGATGGTTTTATGAGCAAGTTCTACTTCGTCGATATATTTCATGGCAGTTTTATAATTCACAATTAGTATAACATAATCATTGCGAAAACCAAGAAAAGGATTTACAATACGTTCATGAATGCCGGGGTAGCTGAGGCTTCTTATCCTATTACCTTCCAGCAGGGAGAAGCTGAGAAACTAGGAGAATATCTGCGTCAAAGACAGTGTGTCAATATTGTGGGAATGAAGCGGGTTGGAATCAGTAATTTTCTGCGTTTCTTTCTGAATCATCATGATATTATTCCGACCTACATTAGTAAAACTGATCATCATCTTTTTATTCCTGTCGATTTAAACGATTTAGTGGAGCAGGAAATTTATCCCTTTTGGACGTTGACACTCAAACGGATTATTGATGCATGTGAGAAATCTGATCTTGATCAGGAAGTAAAAGCAAAAGTTAATGATCTTTTTGTAAAGAGTATTCAGTTCCAAGATCTTTTTCTCGTGATAGATTGTATACGTCAGGCGTTGGTGCTGATAGGAGAGAATGGTCTTTTTCCTACTATTTTCTTTCTCCGTTTTGACCGCTTAAAAACCCGCTTTAATTCTTCTTTCTTTGATAATCTTCAGGGATTGCGTGATGCCACGCATGGCAATCTGGCATATGTTTTTACGAGTTATCGCAGCTTGGTGAGTATCTTTCCTGATTTGAGATCCAATTTATCTGTCTTTTCACAAATAATGTATGCCAAACCTGTCGCAGAGAGAGATAT
>Ga0105246_10000640_pt1 | contig 19537 bp, 15 predicted proteins | sample KBSM64metaG_FD_99694 | JGI IMG/M metagenome (GOLD analysis project Ga0105246, IMG submission 99694) | Miscanthus rhizosphere microbial communities from Kellogg Biological Station, Michigan, USA - KBS M6-4 metaG | ecosystem: Host-associated > Plants > Roots > Rhizosphere > Soil | place... | reverse complement strand
GCCTCGTGCGAACCGTCCCACATGTGCGAGTTGAAGATCGGGTTGCGGCCGGCCTTTACCTCTGCCTCGGACGCGGCCAGCAGCGGCAGAACGAAGCTGTCCAGCTTGTCCTTGGGGCAGTGGTCCGTGTGCAGGGCAATGTTCACGTTGTAGTTCTTGGCGACCTCGCGGGCAAACGCAGCAAAGCCCAGGGAACCGGCAACCATGTCCTTCACCGAGGCACCGGACCAGTACGCAGCACCGCCGGTGGAAACCTGGATGATGCCATCGGACTCAGCCTCAGCGAAACCGCGGATCGCAGCGTTCAGGGTCTGCGACGACGTCACGTTCACCGCCGGGAAAGCAAAACCGCCGGCCTTCGCACGGTCGATCATCTCGGAGTAAATCTCTGGGGTTGCAATGGGCATGGTGACTCCTATGCTGGTTTTCGTCTATGGGTGTGCTGACCCTGAAACAGACCGCTTACGGCTAGGCACCATCCTAGCCAGAACCAACAAGAGGGCGTGCTTCGGGTCACGCCGTGGTAACACTTCCTGCTCAGCGCCCGGGTGCATCGGCGGGCTTCCAGCTGATAGACGGCTTACAGCTGATAGACGCGGCGGGCATTCCCGGATGCGATCATGCCGGCCACGCGGATCGCATCCCCTTCCAACCATTCCCCGCGACGCACCCAGTCGCCAAGGGCTTGCGCCATCGACCGCCGCCAGAGGATCGACCCGAGCAGATGCAGTTCGGGAGGACCGACGGCATCGGAGGAATAGAGCTGTTTGGCGAACGGCGCCAGCTCCAGGGATTCGCCGACGATCTCGAGGCTCCGCGAGCCGACATGGTTCAGGCTGAGTCCGACGTCGAAATACACGTTGGTGAACGCCTGGGCGAGGTACCCGGATTCACGGTGGTAGGGGTAGCAGTGGAGCAGCATCACGGGGGTATCCCGGATCGCGGGCTGGCGTAGCAGGGGCAAGAGGAGCATGGGGTTGGAACGGTGCAGGTCCATATCGAGGTCGCCGAACCCAACGTGGACCTGGATGGGCAGCCGGTACTCCGCGGCGGCATGGACAATGTAGGAGACGATCACCGGGTCCCGGAGCCTCAGCTCCTGGCCGGGTTCCGCGGTCCAGGGCGCGGTCCACAGCGCCACGGCCTGTTCCAGGTGCCGGGCGTCCGGAAGGGACCAGTCGATATCGAAGCCGCAGCGGTAGGCGGCGATGGTCTTGAAGCCGACGACGCCGGGAGCGGCGTTCGCGAGTGCCTCGCGGAAGTCTCTGGCAAAGTCAGCCGGCGAGGCAGTGCGTGCCGCCACGGCTTCTGCCAGGAGTTCAAGCCGGAGGACTTCCGAGCTTGGGGCACCGGAATCCCTCGTCAGGGTTTCCGGCGTCGCAATCGTGGATGAGCTTAAGCCCGTGTCGACGATCCAGTGCTCAACGCCGGCTGGAGCCAGCATCAGGCGGTTGAGGTGCGCCGGTGCCAGTGTGTTCCGGGTTTCCCAGTACTCATCCGCTCCGGCGTATGGCTCAAGACCCAACCGCGGAGCGCACCAGCGCCGGATGGCGAACCCCAACTGGGAATCGAACTGGGTCATGAAGACGGGAACGGGATCCTGGGAGCCTTCGTTGATGGACTCTTCGAATTCCGCCCGGGAGACGGGCCGCACGAAGCACCCATGGACGTGGTGGTCCACCAGCGGCATTGCGGTGATGGCCTCTGCAAGGCTCGGAGGGACGCGGTCCCCCAACCCTGACAGGACATCCAACTGGCCAGCCGGCATGGTCAGGCCGACCACGCGAAGCGAAGGGCCTGCGCTATCTCGGCGGGAGCCTTGCCCGCGAATTTTCCGGCTTCGTGGCGGCGGACCGCCACAACTCCCTCCACGATCTCCGGCCCCAGGATGCTAGCGGCCAATTCCGACCGCTCAAGGCGTCCAAGAACGGTCGCCTGGTCGGCGTTGACGGCTGCAGCCGGCCAATCGGCTGCTTCGGCGGGATTGCCGGGCACTTCCACCGGAAGGGACAGTTCCTCCTCGATGCCGTTAAGGGCCGAACCCAGCAGGGCTGCTGCGGCGAGGTAGATGTTGGCGCTGGGGTCCACGACCTTCAACTCCACATTGGCCCCGTGCGGATTGCCAGTGGTGGCGGCCACAAAACGCAGAGCGGCTTCGCGGTTCTCCAAGCCCCAGCACGCGGCGGCGCCGGACCACTGGCCGGGCTGGAGCCGTGCCGCGGAAATGACGGAGCCCGCGTAGATGCCTAGAAACCCGTCCAGACCGGCGAGAATCCCGCCGATCGCCGATCCGCCCTCCGCGGTGATTCCATGCGGCCCTCGGCCACCGCTGAACAAGGGTGCGTTGTTCCGGCTCAGCGAAAGGTGGAGGTGCGCGCCGTTTCCAGCTCCACCGGCCCACGGAAGGGGCGAGAAGGAGGCGGCCATTCCGTGGCGGGCTGCCACGATCCCGATAAGGATGCGGGTCAGCACGCATGCATCCGCCATCTCGACGGGCTGGGCGGGCGCCAAAGACACCTCGAACTGGTCTTCACCGTATTCGGCATGGATCTGCTCCGGGCCCACCCCGGCTTCCTCGAGTGTCGCCATCAGGTCCACCAGGAACTGTCGCCGGTCCGACACCGCACTCATGCCGTAGGCTGCCCAGCCCGGCTTGGGCAGGCGCTCGCCGGCCCGGGTGGTAAGGACGAATTCGAGCTCGGTGCCCATCATCGCCGACAGTCCGCGCTCCATGAGGCGGCCCGCAACGCCGGCCAGGCGGCCGCGGGAGCACAGCGGTGACAGGGTTCCGTCCTGGTGGTGGAAGTTCGTGGGTCCCCATGCCAGGCCGTCGTCGATCCGGCGGGCCCTGGTGGGATCCAGCCGGAGGCGAAGATCGCCGGCGGCCCCGATCGAGGACGTGAACGCGATGCCGTTGTCCGCGCAAAAGACGTTCCACGACGGCGCCGCCCCCATCCCGGCTCCCTGGAATACCGGCAGCCGCCGAATCGGGACGCCCTTGCAGTGCATTCCGCCGGCAAAATCGATCGCTGTCCCCACAAGCATGGTGACACCGGCTGTTTGAAGCTGCACCATGACGCTTTCGGCCAGATCCTGCCCACCCGAAACATCTTCCATGACAGTTCCCTTCGATGGCCTGCATGTAGGGTCCATCATGCGCCAAAGCGACGGATCAGGGCAGCAACCGTCGTACGGCCAAGTCGCCTAGGTGACCCGTTGCCCGAAATTGTGCCGCCGGATCCAGGCGTGCATGGCGATCGCAGCGGCCGAGGCGGCGTTGATGGAGCGCGTGGAGCCGTACTGCTCGATGGAGAGGGTGGCGACGGCGGCTTCGTGCACCTCGGGAGTCAGGCCGGGACCCTCCTGTCCGAAAACCAGCACGCAGTTGCGCGGCAGGTCATAGCTTTCCAGCGGCACCGAGTCCGGGAAGATGTCGATGCCGATAATGGCCAGGCCCTCCCCCTGCGCCCAGGCAACAAAGTCCTCGACGGTGGGGTGGTGGCGGACGTGCTGGTAGCGGTCGGTGACCATGGCGCCGCGGCGGTTCCACCGCCGTCGTCCGATGATGTGGACTTCCTTGGCGAGGAAGGCGTTCGCGGTGCGCACCACGGTGCCGATGTTGAGGTCGTGCTGCCAGTTCTCGATGGCAATGTGGAAGTCGTGCCGCTTGGAATCGAGGTCCGCGACGATTGCCTCGTGCTTCCAGTACCGGTACTTGTCCACCACGTTGCGGCGGTCGCCGTCGGCCAGCAGGTCCGGATCCCAGTGCTCGCCTACCGGCCACTCACCTTCCCAGGGACCGACGCCGACCTCGGCCGGGGCGGTTTTCCCGCCGTCGGGCTCTGCTTGGGCGCGGTCTTCGGAAGGTGCATCGTGATTCACCCCTCAACCCTAGCGGGGGTACCGGGACCCGATGTCGCTTAACCCATCGGCGCCTTGTGTTTCGGCGTACCTAAAGGTGAAAGACTTGGGGGCAGAATCAGGTCCAACAGCGGAGGTAGAGAATGGCGAAGACAAGTGCGGCCCCCAAATCCGGCGCGATGTACCGCAACGGGCACGAGATCGAATGCTGGCTGACGGACATGGACGGTGTCCTGGTCCACGAGAACCAGGCCATTCCGGGCGCGGCCGAACTGATCCAGCGCTGGGTTGACACATCCAAGCGCTTCCTGGTGCTGACCAACAATTCCATCTTCACTCCGCGCGACCTCGCTGCCCGTCTGAGCTCTTCCGGCCTGGAAGTTCCCGAGGAGAACATCTGGACCTCGGCCCTGGCCACCGCCCAGTTCCTGAAGGACCAGGTGGAGGGTTCCGATTCCGGGAACCGCGCGTACACGATCGGCGAGGCAGGCCTGACGACGGCGCTCCACGAGGCAGGCTTCATCCTCACCGACCAGAACCCGGACTTCGTGGTGCTCGGCGAGACGCGCACGTACTCCTTCGAGGCGATCACCACGGCCGTGCGGCTGATCCTGGGCGGAGCGCGGTTCATCGCCACCAACCCTGACGCCACGGGGCCTTCCAAGGACGGCCCCCTCCCGGCTACCGGGGCCATCGCCGCAATGATCTCCAAGGCCACCGGGCGCGAACCGTACATCGTGGGCAAGCCGAACCCCATGATGTTCCGCTCGGCCATGAACCGGATCGACGCCCATTCCGAAACCACGGCGATGATCGGCGACCGCATGGACACCGACATCATCGCGGGAATGGAAGCCGGCCTCCACACCGTCCTGGTGCTCAGCGGCATCACGCAGCGCGAGGAAATCGCGGCATTCCCGTTCCGGCCCAACCAGGTGCTGACCTCGGTGGCGGAACTCAAAGACCAGATCTAGGGGGCAAAGCCATGGCGGTGCTGAATCTGCGGCCCCTGTTGGGCGGCCGGCTCGTGCGCGGCAGCCAGCCCTTCGGCATGGACGCGTCCGCAACGGCGGAGTTCCTGGCGGCGCACGGCATCCGCACGGTGGTCGACCTGCGCAGCGGCCGGGAACGGGACCTCCTGCCGTGGCAGCTGGCCCCGGGCAACGGCGTCGAACTGCTGGAAAATCCCTTCGATCCCGCCCCGCAGGGGCTTCCCACGGTGAGCACGGCCGAAGAACTCGGTGAGCTGTACCTCGGCTGGGTCCGCACGGGCCCGGCCTGGGTCGCGGCCTCCCTCCGGCCGGCCGCACACGGCCCGGCCTTCGTCCACTGCTCGCTCGGCAAGGACCGGACCGGGGTGATCTCGGCCCTGGCCCTGCTGGCCGTTGGCACGGATCCCGAGGCCGTCGTCGCCGACTACACCGCCACCACCGCCGCGCTGCCGCAACTGCTGAGCGTCATGGCACAGACCTGGAGCGTGGCGGTCCCTGCCCTGCCACCGCGGGCCTTCAGCCCGGAGCATATGCTGCTGCAGTCCCCCGAAGGGGCCATCAGGTACTTCCTGGCCGGCTTCGGGAGGGAATTCGGTGACGCCGCGGGCTACCTGCGCGACGCCGGCCTGAGCGCCGCGGAACTCGACGCGCTCCACACGCCCGTCAGTAAGGCGTGACCCGCCCCGCCGCACCCGGCAGCGGAAGCAGCTCGTCCTCCAGCGTCTGGACAATCGGCCGGTAGACAAAGGGGTTCCACTGCGGGCTCGCATGGGCCGGAAGGGCGCCGTCGGTCCTGAGGTCCGCGGAGGCCATGTTCTTCCGGAAGGTCCGGGACCAGCCGGCCCGCGCCGTTTCGTAATTCACGGTGGTGTCGCGCGGATTGCCGATGAAGGCCACCTTGGTCTTCCCCAGCCGATCCACGAAACGCGTGGCGTCGAAATGGTAAATGTAGGCCGATTCGCTCTGGATCAGCACGCTGGACGGCGCAATCGGCGTCAGCTGCTCCAGGGTCTGGTCCCAGATCTGCCGCCAGCTGCGCTCGTTCTTGTGCACCACCCGCTCGCCGAGCTCGTAGCTTCCGCGCAGCACCGACGGCACCCGGAAGCCGCTCTCGTACAGGAACACCACGCCGTCGAACCAGCTCTGGTCCAGGACGTCGTACTTGCTGTACGGGGAGGAATCGAGCAGGATCAGCTCCACCGCCAATCCGTGCCACTCCCGCAATCGCGTGGCCACCTCCGTGGCGAGCATTCCACCGAAGCTGTGGCCGTAGAAGTAGAGTTTCCGCAGCTTGCGTTCGAGGACATAGGCGACGACGGCGTCCGTCACCTCGTCGACCTCCAGGCCGAGGTTCGAGTACCCGACGGCGGCCAGCTGGCCCCGCTGCCGCAGCGCGCCGCGCAGGGAGTTGAGGATCCATTGCGCCTCTTCCCAGCTGGTCTTGTATCCGGGGAAAAGGATCCACGCGGCGTCGGGAAAGTACCTTTCGGCGACGTCGTCATCCACGGTCAGGATTTTCGTGACCCGCCGCTCGGCCTGGATCTGCCGGGTGATGAACATGTCCGCCGCGAGCAGTCCGGAGGCGCCTGCGCCGATCAGGAAGCTGCGCCGGGAGAAATCCTTCAAACCGGCAGCCTGCCGGAGGATCCTTGCACAGGCGTCGGGCGGCTGCCGCTCCGGCAAATCCGCAGCGGCTGGCACATCCCCCCGGCGGTAATGCTCCACACTGTCAGCTTATGACCTGGCATGCGGAGCCCGAAGGTGCCCGGCCAGGAACTGCCTTCTCCGGCAGCGACCGGGCCCTAGTGCCTGCGGTTGCTCAGGCGTACCGTCTTATCCAAGCAAACGGACAAGCCGGTGGAGGAACCGCCGATGGCTGGATGGAATGCCGACACCGCCGCAGGACCACTGGGCAGCGGCGCGGTGACGCTGGTGGAAGGATCATCCTTCTGCATCTCTTTGGCAAACGGGGACATACAGCCCGGACACCCGCACGGCCTTTTCGTCCAAGACACGCGGATTCTTTCCCGCTGGAGCCTGACCGTGAACGGCCAGTCCCTGGAACCATTGGCCGCTGAAACCAAGGAACCCTTCCGGGCGTTGTTTGCGGGCAGGGTTCCGCGCTCGGATGGCTACGCGGACAGTCCGCTCATTGTGGAACGGCTGCGGGAAGTCGGCGCCGGCCTCCAGGAGAACCTCACCGTCCGGAACTTCTCCCTGAACCCGGTCGAATGCGCTATCCGGCTAGGGGTCGACACTGATTTCGCCGATCTGTTCGAGGTGAAGGAAGCCCGGTTTGAACGCCGCTGGGATGAAACCCGGCAAGCAAGCGACGTCTCCCTCAATATCTGCGGCCTCTGGGAGGGCATTCGAAAGGAGGTCATCGTCACGGCGCCGGGTGCCGACGTCGGACCCGATGCTATTACCTATCGGACGGTCGTGCCCCCGCAGGGCCACTGGACCACCTCGCTGACCGTCGTGCCGGCTGCGGAAGGAAAGGACACCCTGGCGCCGTTTTTGCATCCCGAAGCAGGAGGCCTATCGCCCCGGGACCTGCGACGGCAGGAGTGGGTGAGGAAGATTCCGGTGGTGCAGGTCGGCAATCACGTCATTGAGCGCACCCTGCGGCGCAGCTATGACGACCTCGGCGCCCTAAGGATTGAGGATCCGGCACATCCTGAGCACGTTGTCGTAGCCGCGGGAGCGCCCTGGTTCATGACCCTGTTCGGGCGGGATTCGCTATGGGCCTCGGAGATGTCGCTGCCCGTGGACCCCTCGCTCGCCCTGGGCACCCTGCAGACCTTGGCGAACCACCAAGGCAAAGTGGTGGACGAAATGAGCGAGGAGGAACCCGGCAAGATCCTGCACGAGGTCCGGCTGGACGTGTCCAGCGGCTTGGCTCTTGGCGGCAAATCCACCTACTACGGCAGCGTGGATGCGACGCCGCTGTTTGTCAGCGTCCTGGGTTCAGTGAGCCGCTGGGGTTTCGCCCAGGAAACGATCGCCGCCCTCCTGCCTCACGCAGACCGGGCCTTGGCCTGGATTGAGGAGTACGGGGACAAGGACGGCGACGGATTTGTGGAATACCAGCGCCTCAACGAGCACGGCCTGATCAACCAGGGCTGGAAGGATTCGTGGGACGGCATCAATTTTGCCGACGGCACGCTTGCGGAACCTCCGATCGCGCTGTGCGAAGTGCAGGCGTACGTCTATGACGCCTACATGGCCCGGGCCTGGATGGCCTTCGACGCCGGCGACGTCGCGTTGGGAACCAGGCTGACGGAACGTGCGGAACGCCTCAAGGAGCAGTTCAACGAGAGGTTCTGGCTGCCGGATCGCGGGTACTATGCCATCGCGCTGGACCGTGACAAGAAGCCCGTGGACTCGTGCGCCTCCAACATGGGCCAGTGCCTGTGGTTCGGCATTGTGGACAAGGACAGGGCCCCGTTGGTGGCGGAACGCCTGATGTCTCCGGAAATGTTCAGCGGCTGGGGCGTCAGGACCTTGGCCAGCGATATGGCTGCCTACAATCCGGCAAGCTATCACAACGGATCGGTCTGGCCCCATGACAACGCAGTCATCGCCGCGGGCCTGATGCGCTATGGCTTTGTGGAGGAGGCGCAGCGGATCGCCACGGCCTTGCTGGAGGCAGCCGAGTACTCGGAGGGGCGCCTGCCTGAGCTGTTCTGCGGATTCGATCGGGAACAATTCGCACAGCCGGTTGCCTACCCCACTGCCTGTTCGCCGCAGGCCTGGGCGGCAACTGCGCCGATCATGCTGGTGACCAGCCTGATGCGCTATGACGCCCACGTTTCCAGGGGCGGCCTGTGGATGGACCCGGTGCTCCCCAAGGCCTTTGGCGACCTGCACATCTCCAACGCCCCGGTAGGGCGTGGCCGCGTCACGATCGACATCACCGATTCCACGGCATCGGTCAAGGGACTGCCGGATGACGTGGTGTTCCATCGCGGGCACCGGCCATGGCTAACCGAACTCGTGGACCAATTCAAGCCGCACGAGCAGGCACCGCAGGAGTGAAACAAGTCCTCAGAATGTTCCGGCATCAATGACGAATCGATACCGGACATCGCTGGCGAGGACCCGGTCAAAGGCTTCGTTGATTTTGTCGGCGGGAATGACTTCCACTTCGGCGCCGAGTCCTTTGGCCGCACAAAAGTCCAGCATTTCCTGGGTCTGCCGGATGCCGCCCATCTTGGAACCGGCCAGGTTCCGCCGGAAACTCGCCAGGGACCAGGCCCGCTGCGCCAACGGCTCCGTGGGAAGGCCTACGAGCACCAGGGTGCCGTCCAGTGCGAGCAGCGAAAGGTACTGGTCGACGTCGATATTCGCAGAGACGGTATTGATGATCAGGTTGAAGTACCCGCTGAGTTTTTCCAAGGAGGCCGGCTCGGACGTGGCGTAGTAATGCTTCGCACCAAGACGGCGCGCGTCCTCCTCTTTCTTCAGGGATTGACTCAGCACTGTCACTTCGGCGCCCATGGCAGCTGCGATCTTGACACCCATATGGCCCAGGCCGCCCATCCCGACAATGGCCACGCGTTTGCCTGGCCCGGCGTCCCAGTTGCGCAGCGGCGAGTACATGGTGATGCCGGCACACAGCAGCGGTGCGGCGGCTTCCAGCGCGATGCCTTCCGGAATCTTCAGGACATAGTCTTCGTCGACGACAATGCTGGTGCTGTAGCCGCCGGCGGTTGGCAGTCCGTCCCTGCCCACCGAGTTGTACGTGCTGACGGAACCGGCCAGGCAATACTGCTCCTCACCTGCCAGGCAGTTGGCGCATTCGCGGCAGGAATCCACGAAGCAGCCCACCCCGACGCGATCCCCCACCGCGTGCCGGGTGACCTTTGCCCCGACGGCTTCCACGACGCCGGCGATCTCATGTCCGACGACCACCGGGTACCTGACGCCCGCCCAATCGCCGCGGGCGGCGTGGATGTCGGAGTGGCAGATCCCGGTGAACATGATGGCAATCCGGACCTCGGATTCACCGGGTTCGCGCCGTTCGATCGTGCCGGGCTGGAGAGGTTCGGCGGGCGAAAGGGCCACATAGGCTTTGGCGATGGTGGGCATTCTGGTTCCTGATCTACAGAGGTAGCTGTTGCACGGCGGTGACCTGGGGATTTGCAAGGTGTTCCGGCTTGAGGATCTCGTGGAGCTGCTCCGCCGTGAGCAGTCCGCGCTCCAGTACCAGGGAAGAGACACTCGCGCCTGTGGAAAGGGCCTGCCGGGCGATCGAGGTTGCCGCATCGTAGCCGATGATCGGGTTCAGGATCGTGACGACGCCGATGCCCGCCTCCACCTGGGACCGAAGGTATTCCTTGTTGGCAGTGATTCCCTCGATGCAATGGTCGGCAAGCGTAGTGCAGGCCGCGGTGAGGTGGGCCAGGCTGGCGAACAGTGAGCGCGCAATGATGGGCTCGAAGGCGTTCAGCTGCAATTGCCCGGCTTCGGCGGCAACAGTAATGGTCAGGTCGTTTCCCATCACCTCGAAGGCCACCTGGTTCACGACTTCCGGGATGACAGGGTTGACTTTGCCGGGCATGATGCTGGATCCGGCCTGGCGCGGAGGCAGGTTGATTTCGGCGAAGCCCGCGCGGGGACCGGAAGCGAGCAGCCTCAGGTCGTTGCAGATCTTGGAGAGCTTCACGGCGATCCGCTTCAGCATCCCGGAGAACAGCACGAAAGCCCCGCAGTCCTGGGTAGCCTCGACGAGGTTCCCGGCCGTCACTAACGGAAGCCCGGCAATCCTACTGAGGTGGGTGCGGGCAATTGCGGCATATCTCGGATGGGTGTTGATGCCGGTGCCGATTGCCGTTGCCCCGAGGTTGATTTCATGGAGGTGGACCATGGCCTCACGGAGCCGAAGCTCATCTTCCTCCACCATCACTTCGTACGTGCTGAACTCCTGCCCCAGCGTCATGGGGACAGCGTCCTGCAGTTGAGTCCTGCCGACCTTTACGACGTCGTCGAACTGGACGGCTTTGCGGGCAAAGGCGCGGCGCAGGTGCTGCATGGCCTCCAGGAGTTCCAGCCCACCCTGAATCGTGGCGATCTTGATCGCCGTGGGGTAGACGTCGTTGGTGGACTGGCCCATGTTGACGTCGCCGTTGGGATGGATGGCACTGTAGCTACCTTTGCTGAGGCCGAGGTGCTCCAGCGCCCGGTTGGCTATCACCTCATTGGCATTCATATTGGTGGATGTCCCGGCGCCGCCTTGGATGACATCGACGACGAACTGCTCCAGCAGCCCGCCCTGTTCGATGTCCGCACAGGCCCGGACAATGGCGTCCTTCTTGGCCTCGGCGATCAACCCCAAATCGCAGTTGGCCAGCGCAGCGGCATGCTTCACCTGTGCCAGGGCCTTGATCAACGGCGGATAGGCGGAGATGGCAGTACCGGTGATGGGGAAGTTTTCGACTGCCCGCAAGGTCTGAATCCCCCAGTAGGCGGAGGCCGGAAGAGTCCGGGTTCCCAGGAAATCTGTCTCCGTCCGGCCTGCCGGGAAATCCGGTTCGGCGCCGTCCAGAATGGATGCTGTTGTGGTGTGTGCCATGGCTCAGTTCGACTTCCGGAGGGACTTGATCAGTTGGAGGGGAAGTTGTAGGAGGCGCCGGAGGCGTCCGTGGCTTCCGGCCAGCGGGAGGTGATGACCTTGCCGCGGGTGTAGAACGAGACGCCCTCGGGCCCGTAGATGTGCTTGTCGCCGAACAGGGAGGCCTTCCAGCCGCCGAAGGAGTGGTAAGCCACCGGTACCGGGAGGGGGACGTTGATGCCGATCATGCCCACATCCACCGAGCGCTGGAACTTCCGCGCCGCAGCGCCCGAGGCGGTGAAGATGGCCGTGCCGTTGCCGTAGGGGTTGGCGTTGATCAGCTTGATGCCCTCATCGAGGTCCTCGACGCGGACCACCACCAGGACGGGTCCGAAGATTTCCTCGGTGTAGGCACTCATTTCGGTCTTGACGTGGTCAATCACGGTGGGGCCCACCCAGAAGCCTTCTTCGTGTCCGGGAACGACGAGCCCGCGGCCGTCCACGACCATCGCGGCGCCGGCGGCTTCGGCTTCAGTCACAATCTCGACGATGCGTTCCTTCGAGGCCGGGGTGATGACCGGGCCCATTTCTGCGCCGGGTTCGATGCCGTTGTCCACCTTGATGGCCAGGGCACGTTCTTCGACTTTCTTAACGAGCAGGTCCGCGGCGTCCCCGACCGCGACGGCGACCGAGATCGCCATGCAGCGCTGCCCGGCGGAACCGAACGCGGCGGCGGCCAGATGGTCGGCAGCGTTGTCCAGGTCGGCGTCGGGCAGCACGATTGCGTGGTTCTTCGCTCCACCCAAAGCCTGGACCCGCTTCCCATGCTTGGTGGCTGTCTCGTGCACGTACTTGGCGATCGGTGTGGAACCGACGAAGGAAATACCGTCCACATCCGGGTGGGTCAGCAGACCCTCCACGGTTTCCTTGCCTCCGTGCAGCACCTGGAACACGCCGTCCGGCAGGCCCGCCTGCTTCCAAAGCCTGGCCAGCAGCAGCGACGGGGAAGGGTCGCGTTCGGAAGGCTTGAGAATGAACGCGTTACCGGTGGCGATAGCCATCGGCGCCATCCACAACGGCACCATTACGGGGAAGTTGAACGGGGTGATGCCCGCCACCACGCCAAGCGGCTCGCGGAAGGAGAAGACGTCGATGCCGGTAGACACCTGATCCGAATACTCGCCCTTGAGCAACTGCGGAACGCCGCAGGCAAACTCAACAACCTCCAAACCCCGGCCAATCTCACCCTTCGCATCCGAGAGGACCTTGCCATGTTCCGCGGTCACCAGCTCTGCCAGCTCATCCACGTGGGTCGCGACCAGCTCACGGAACTTGAACAACACCGCGGTGCGCCTAGCCAGGGAGATATTGCCCCACTTCTCCGCGGCCTTCCTGGCGGCGGCCACGGTTGCTTCAAGATCTAAGCGATTGGCCAGGCTCAATTCGGCCGTGACTTGGCCCGTCGCCGGGTTGTACACCGGGCGGGTGATGCCCCCTGAGCCTGCGGTCTCAACACCGTCGATGAAGTGATGGATCTGGGAGATGGTCGTCGTCGTAGACCTGGTCATGGCGGTTGTCCTTAGGAAGTGAACGCTTTTTACGGTGAGTGAGGGGCTCAGTGGCCCGGGACGTATCCCAAGGCCTTGTCCACGATGTTTTCCAGCGGTTCGCCGTTGCAGTACCGCTTGAGGTTGTCCACAAAAAGCCTGCCGAGGTCTTCCAGGTAATCCTCGGCGTCACCGCTCATGTGCGGAGTGATGATGACGTTCTCCATGCTCCACAGCGGATGTCCGGCGGGCAGCGGCTCGGGATGGACAACGTCCAGGGCGGCCCCGGCAATGGAACGCGAGGCCAAAGCCTCGACCAGAGCCCCGGTATCAACCAGTTCGCCACGGCCAACGTTCACCAGGCAGGCGGAAGGTTTCATGGCAGTGAGGACCTCCGCGCCGACGAGTCCCCTGGTGTCGTTCGTCAGCGGCGCCGCGAGGACCACATAGTCGTAGTCCTGGACAACCCGGGAAAGCTCTTGGGAGGAATAGATGCGGTCGAAGTCGGAATCACCGTGGCGAGCTGACCGGCCGGCGCCGTCCACGTCCATCCCGACCGCGCGGAACAGCCGGGCGGTTTCCCGGCCGATCGAGCCGGTGCCCACGATCAGCGCCGAGCGGCCCTGGACCTTGCGGGTAGTCCGGTGCTGCCAACGCTGTTCCTGCTGCAGGCGGAACGATCCGTGGGCATCCTTGGCCAGGTCCAGCACGAATCCAAGTGCAAACTCTGCAATCGCCCGGCTCAAGACGCCTCGGGAATTCGTGTAGCTAACGTCGCTCGCCGCCAGCTCGTCGAACATCAGCTGGCTGACTCCGGCGGCAGAGACATGGACCCACCTCACTGACGAGGCGGCGGCCCAGTTCTCTTTGAGGGCAGGTGAGAACGAATGCCACTGATACAGCACGTCGGCACCGTCCAGGGCCTCCGGCAGTCCGTCCGCCTTCGTCAGCCGGACTTCGGCGAGCTTTTCGATCTCTGCTAGCCCCGGAGGCAAGGCCTCCCTGTAGAGCACTGCGACTGTCGGGCGCCCGCCCGACCGGCCGGCCGTCACGACGCCGGCGTCCCTGAGACCGCCTGGTAATCAGGGGCGAGTGCCCCGATAGCCGAGACGACGGCGACCGTGAACTCCCACGTCGACGACGTTCCGCCCACATCGCGGGTGCCGTGGCCGTCGCGCAGGGCGGACTCGAACGCCGCCTGGAGGTGCGCGGCCGCGTCGGAATAGCCGAGGTGCTCAAGCATCATCGCGCCGGACCAGATCTGGCCCACCGGGTTGGCCAGTCCCTTGCCTGCGATGTCAGGAGCCGAACCATGGACGGGTTCGAAAAGGGACGGGTACCGCATCTCCGGGTTCAGGTTGGCGCTCGGCGCCAGGCCGATGGACCCGGTGACCGAACTCCCCAGGTCCGAAAGGATGTCCCCGAGGAGGTTGGAGGCGACAATGACGTCCAGGGTCCAGGGCTTCAGGACCAGGTGTGCGGCGAGTGCGTCCACCAATTCGTGGGTGACTGCAACCCCCGGATGCCGGCCGACCGTTTCCTCAACGACTTGGTCCCAGAAAGGCATGGTGTGGATGATGCCGTTGCTCTTCGTGGCGGACGTCAGCCTGCCACTGCGGCCGGCCGCCAGGGAGGCCGCGAAGTCGGCAACGCGTGAAACCCCCAGACGGGTGAAGATCGTTTCCTGCACGGCACTTTCGTACGGCAGGCCCTGGTACATCCTTCCGCCGACTTCCGAATATTCGCCCTCGTTGTTCTCCCGGACGATCAGGAGGTCGATCGGGTTCTTGTTCGCCAGGGGCGACGCCACGCCGTCGAGCGTCTTGACCGGACGGAGGTTGATGTACTGCTGGAACTCCCGGCGGATCGGGATCAGCAGTCCCCACAGTGACGCGGTGTCCGGAACGTCCGGAGAGCCCACGGCGCCAAGGAATATGGCGTCGTGGCGTGCCAGCTGCTCCAGACCATCAACCGGCATCATCCGCCCGTGCCGCTTGTAGTAGTCCGAACCCCAGTCGAAATGGATGAAGTTGAGGGTCAGCGAATGGAGCTCTGCGATCCGTTCCAGGCAGGTGATGGCAGCCGGGACGACTTCTTTCCCGATGCCGTCACCGGCGATGACTGCGATGTTGTGGGTGCTCATGGGTTCTCCGTCTGCCGTGGGGCCGGCGTGGCCGCTGCTTGGCCGAGGTTGATGATGGTGTTTTTGGGTTCGGTCATTTCGCGGACGGCATGCCGGACGCCTTCACGGCCGACGCCGGATTTCTTGAATCCACCGAACGGCATGGAGTCGATCCGCACATCACTGGTTTCGTTGATGACGACGGCACCGACGTGAAGGCTGTCCGCGATGGCCAGTGCCTGGTCGATGGACTGGGTGAACACCCCGGCTTGGAGGCCGTACTCGGTGTTGTTCGCCGCGTAGATGGCGTCCTGGACCTCGATGAACGGCAGGATGCTCACCAAGGGCCCGAACACCTCGTCCCGGATGACCCGGCACTTCGAAGGAACATCGGTCAGCACCGTGGGCAAGTAGTACGCGTCCTGCCGCTTGCCGCCGGCATGCACGGTGGAACCGGCGGCCTTGGCTTCTTCGACCCATTCCTCCACGCGCCGCGCTTCGGCTTCGGAAATCAGCGGCCCGATGTCAGTGGTCCGGTCAAGCTTGGGCCCGGTCTTCAGGGCCTTGGTGCCGCGGACCACGTGCTCCAGGAGGAGGTCGTAGACCGAGATATGGACATACACCCGTTGAACGGAGAGGCAGTTCTGCCCGGCCACCCCGAACGCCCCCGCCACGATCGCCGAGGCCGCGGCCTCGGGATCCGCGTCGGCGCACACGATCGTTGCGTTGTTGCCGCCGAGTTCGGACACAACCTTCTTGGCGCCTGCTGCTGCCGCGATACGGTCCGCGGTTGCGGGACCGCCCGTGAAGGAGACCAGGTCCACGCGCTGGTCCGTGACCAGAGCTTCGGAGACCCCTTCGCCGGTGACGATCGCGGCGATCCGCCCTGTGGGCACTCCGGCTTCCAGCAGCAGCTGCACCAGCGCGAGCCCGCTCAACGGGGTCCGCCCGGAGGGCTTAAGCACGACGCCGTTGCCGCCGATCAGGGCCGGTCCCAGTTTGTGCGCCACCAGGTTCAGCGGATCGTTGAACGGCGTGATCGCCGCGACGATGCCCACCGGCTTCCGGCTGTACCAGCCGATCTTGCTCCCCGCGGCCAGGCTGTCATCGAAGGCTAGGGTCTCTCCTGCCAGTTCGTCCGCCGCGGCCGCGGACAAGCGCAGGGTTTCCCTGCAGCGGCGGACCTCACGTTCGGCCTCGGTGATCGTCTTGCTGCTCTCCGCCGCGATGATGGCGGCGAAGCGGTCAGACTGCTCCCCCAGCAACTGCGCGGCTTTCTCCAGGGCTTCGCGCCGGGCCCGCAGCGGCCAATCCGCAAACTTCAAATGGTGGTGGATATAACCGATGGCACGCTTCACATCCCCCGCCACGGAAGTGCAGACCTTACCCACCACAAAACCGTCCTGGGGGTCCCTGACCTCAAGGGTCATCCCGCCGGTTTGCCAGAGGCCTTCGAAGAAGGCGCCCCCGGGAAGAGTGGCAACGTCTGAGCGACTGTCCCCTGTTTCCGGGCGCGCGTCATCGAGGTTTGTTGTTCGCAGCATGTGGTCCCTTGGCTAGGTGATGTGTTGGGGGTGGAAGCTGGCCAGCCGGTCCCAGCTGGCCAGCTGGTCTTGGGCCTACTTGATCCGGTCGATGATCTTCGCGGCCGCACCGATGAAGGGCAGGAACCACGGCGGGCCGAAGTGGCCGGGCACCGGCGGGTTCTTCAGGTCGCCCCACACGTTTGCGGACTTGTCCCCGCCCATGTAGTGCGCCATCCGCTTGCCCATGTGCGCGGCCATCTGGACCCCGTGCCCGCTGTAGTTGAGCGAGTAGAACAGCCCGTCGTGCTCGCCGGCATGGACCATCTGGTCCATCGAGAGGTCCACGAGCCCGCCCCAGATGTAGTCCACCCGGGTCTTGTCGAGGTAGGGGAACAGCTCGAGCATGGCCTTGCGCAGGATCTCGGCGCTCTTGACGTCGGAGTCCGGGCTCGAGAGGGCGAACCGGGCCCGGCCGCCAAAGAGGAGCCGGTTGTCCGGGGTGATCCGGAAGTAGTAGGTGAGCATCTTGCTGTCCGAAGCCATACGCCGGTTCGGCAGGATGCGGTTCACCACGTCCTCGGGCAGCTGCTCGGTGACGATGATGAAGCTGCCCACCGGGATGACCCGGCGCTGCATCCACGGGGTGACGCTGCCGGTGTAGCCGCTCGTCGCGACGAGGACCTGCTTGGCCCGGGTGATCCCACGGGTGGTGTGCACGTCGTGCACCGTGCCGTTGATGCGCTTGAGCTCGGTCACTCCCGCGTCCTCGCAGACCACCGCGCCGGCCCTGACGGCCGCCCCGGCCAGACCGTGGGAGAACTTGCCCACGTGCAGGCCCGCGCCGAGCGGGTCCATCATGGCGCCCTTGTAGAAGTCCGTGCCGATCTCGGAATGGATCTCGGACTTCGGAATCACCTCGACGTGGTGGTCCACGAGCTTGGCCAGGAGCTCCTGGGACTTCCGGAAGCCGTCGTTGTGCGACTCGTGGTAGGCCAGCGAGAGCTTGCCGAAGCGGTTGAAGTCGCAGTCGATCGCGTGGTCATGGACGATCTTCTCGATGCTCTCGATCGCGTCGTTGTACTCGCGGAAGTACTCGACGGCGCGGGCCTCGCCGTAGCGCTTGACCGCGGTGCTGAAGCCGATGGCCAGGCCGGTGGTGGCCATGCCGCCGTTGCGGCCGGACGCGCCCCAGCCGACGGTGTGGCGCTCGAAGACCGCAACGCTCGCGCCCTGCTGGGCGAACTCAAGCGCGGCGGAGAGGCCGGTAAAGCCGGCACCGATGATCGCGACGTCGACGTTCTCCGGCACTGGGGTGCGCCGGTAGTCACCGGAAGGCTCGGCTGTGTCCAGCCAATAAGGAACAAGTTTCATGGTGTGATCTTTCGTCTCGACGTCGGTTTAGAGACCGAGGTGCTTGTTGATCTCGTCCAGGGACTTCACAACGTTGAGGTCGTAGCCCGGGCCGATGGGGTCGTAGCCACGGTCCAGCATCCAGAGGTTTCGGAAGCCCATGTCGTGCATCGGGTGCATGTCGTAGCGGGTGTGCGAGGAGATGTGCAGGAAATCCTCCGGCTTGGCGTTCAGGGTGTCGAGCATGTACTCGAAGGCCTGGTAGCGCGGCTTGTAGGCCTGGGCCTGCTCGGCGGTCAGCACGGCGTGGAAGTCGGCGCCGAGCTTGGGGATGCTGATCTCCAGGAAGCTGTCGTCGGCGTTGGACAGGGCAACCAGCTGGAAGTTCTCGCCCATGAGCTTCAGCGGTGCCGGCACGTCGTCGTGCGCTTTAAAGCCGCGCACAGCGTCAGCGAGCTCTGCGCCCGCGTTCGGGGTCGGCCCAATGCCAAAGTACTTGCAGACGCGGTCGAACGAGCTCTGGAGGATCTCCTCGTACGGCGCGTAATCAAGGACCGCGTCGAAGCGGTAACCGCGGAACACCTTCTTGAACGCAGGCCACTGCTCTTCGGGCAGGCGGCCATCCAGCAGCCGGCGGGTAACGGCATCAGAGTTCCAGTTGATCAGGGTGCCGTAGATATCGAAGGAGATGTACTTCGGCCGTGAGTTCGTCGTTGCCATAATTCGTCCGTTCCTAGATGACTTTTGCGGGACGTCCGGAGGTCCGCCGTCCCGTTTCACTTCGTGTGGGCGGGAGATTCTTGGACGTCGAGAACCAGATACTTTGACTGTAGGCTCCGAAATTGTAGATTGTCAACAGTTCTTATTGAGAGCCTTTCTCATGTAAGGGCCGCCAAAGAATTTACTTATCGTCGATTGTTGACAATCTGCGATCGAGGGAGTTGCATTGCATTGGATGCAGAACGAGATCCGCATCACAGCAACTGATTCCATCCTCCCCGATTAATGCTGTGGGCGGGCCACCTGGCGGACGACGACGCCACTCGGAAGCCCCCGCGAAGATCCTCGTTCGGCGGAACCAACTTCACCTGAAACCCATTTTTGGAAGGGACGCACCATGAAGACCACAAGCAAGATCAAGACTGCTGCTACCGGGCTTGCAGTGCTGATGGCCCTGAGCGCCTGTGGCGCTGCGGCCAGCAACGACGCCCAGGACTCGAGGACCTCCAACACCTCTGACATCTCGGCGGGCATCCAGCCTGACCCGGCTGCGGTGGCGTTGCTGCCGCAGTCCTACAAGGACAAGGGCGAGCTGACGGTGGCCATGGACCTGCACTATCCGCCCACGACGTTCCTTGCCGAAGACAACACCACCGCCATCGGCCTGAACCCGGACATTGCCCGGCTGATCGCGAAGAAGCTGGGGTTGAAGCTGAAGTTCGAGGACACGAAGTTCGACACGATCGTGCCGGGCATTGACGGTGGCCGGTATGACTTCACGGCCACCACGATGTCCAAGACCGAAGAACGTCTCGCAGTGCTGGACATGATCGATTACTTCAAGGCCGGCAGCTCGGTGGCCGTGG
>Ga0105246_10000634_pt1 | contig 19605 bp, 19 predicted proteins | sample KBSM64metaG_FD_99694 | JGI IMG/M metagenome (GOLD analysis project Ga0105246, IMG submission 99694) | Miscanthus rhizosphere microbial communities from Kellogg Biological Station, Michigan, USA - KBS M6-4 metaG | ecosystem: Host-associated > Plants > Roots > Rhizosphere > Soil | place... | reverse complement strand
GCCGCGCTCCACCAGCGCGGTCAGGTGCGCTTCTCCGGTCTCGGCGCCGAACGCCGTGGGGTAGAGCCAGACGGTGACGGAGGGCATGCCTCTCTCCTCAGGACGGGTGTCCGCCGGGCGGTTGCTCAGGCGGTGAAGACCTCGCGCAGTGCGGCCTCCTGCTCATGGCTGAGGTTGGTGAAGATCAGCTCGGCCCGCTCGCCGCCCTCGAACGCGTCCTTGACCTTGTCGATCACCGCGTCCGACGTCATCACGAACAGGGCCGACGTCCCGGGCGTCACCTGGTCACGCACCTTGTTGATGAAGCCGTCGTCGATGCCGACGTCGGTGAGCATCCCGGCGAGGGCGCCCGTGGCGGCCCCGATCGCGGCGCCCAGGAGCGGGACGAAGAAGATGAGCCCGAACAGGAGGCCCCAGAAGGCACCGCCCAGGGCTCCAGCCCCGGCCGTCGGCTCGAGCTGGTGGGTCGTGGGCTTCTTCTCGCCCAGCTCCCAGGTGACGGTGGCCGCGTCGTGAACGGTGACGACGTTCTCGTGGGCCATCTGCAGGAGCCTCGCCTCCGCTCGGGCCGCCCCGTCGGAGGAGTCGAACCTCCACACGGTGAGCGAGGCCATCGGGCCTCCTTCGGTCGATCCGGCACGTACCTGTGTCCTGCCGCCACGGTCCCGCGTGGGCGGGCCGAGGTGTTCACCCGGAAACGGTGAACGGGCGGGGCATGCGCTGCCGCCCGTCACGGGTTCCCCGGTCGCCGACGCCACCGCCACGTCCAGGTCGCGACGGAGCACCAGGTCGAGACCGCTCCGTTCCGTCGGTTCCGGAGACCGCGGGCGCTGACACGGCCGACCGGCACGGATCTGGTCCCCTGCGCCACCTTGCTCTCGCCCGTTTCCGGTGAAGCACCCCGCGCGGCGGGGCTCCTACTGTGCCGTGAGCTCAAGTGGTGCTGGGAGTGATCTGTGGACCGCAACCTCGTCCGTGCGCGCACGGGAGATCGAGCGCCTCACGCGCTCCTGCGACCTTCCCGCGTGAGACCGTGATGACGCGCATGATGATCCGGGTCGACGCCGAGCTCTCCGACGAGCTCGTCGCCGCTTTCCCGCACCTGACGCCGAAGACGCAACGTGCCACCACGACGCTCACCGGCGACCTGACCGACCAGGAGGAGCTGCAGGGGGTCCTGAACCTGCTCAACTCGCTCGGCATCAAGGTCGTGGAGATCGTGACCATCCCGGAGGAGTGAGGCGTGACTCACCGAACGCCGTGGAGGGCAGGACCATGACCGAGCAGGAGCGGCACCGGAGGTCCGACGCTTCTGCCGCGCTGCCGGCCGAGGCGCTGGGGGCCGCTCCGGGACCCAGGTCCGTGCTGATGAAGGTGCTCAGCGCTGCCCTGTCGGGCGGGCTGCTGGTCCTGCTGTTCCTCGTGATCATCCCCGCCCTGGGCGACATGAGCGAGGTGTGGGACGCCATCACCTCGATGTCGGTGGCGACGGTCGTGGGGCTCGTGATCGCCGCGCTCGTCATCAGGGCGCTGCTGGCCGCGGCGTACGTGCCGCTGATCCCGGGGTTGTCCTTCGTCCGCTCCGTGATCGCCCGCGAGTCGTCGTCCGCGGTGAGCAACGTCATCCCCGGCCCGTCGGGCACCGCCACGCAGTACGTCGTCCTCCGCAGCTGGGGGGTCAGCACCGAGCGGTTCGCGGGCGCCACGGTCAGCGTCAGCGTGATCACCGACGCGTTGCTCTTCGCGGCTCCCGGCGTCCTGCTCCTGCTCTGGGTGCTGCTCGGCCAGCCGGCCAAGCAGAGCAGTCATCAGGTGTGGCTGATCGGCGTGATCACCCTGGCGGTCACCGCCGTGACGGTCACGCTCGTCGTCGCGGTGGCTCGCAGCGAGCGCCTCGCGGGTCTGCTCGGTCGCGTCGGCCAGGCGTGCGTGAACCCCTTCCGCCGCCTCTTCCGCAAGGACACCTTCAGCAACTGGCCCGAGCGCGCCCAGGGGCTCCGCGTCGACACCCTCGGCCTGGTCCGCGGGAACGCGACCGTCCTGGCCTGCACCATCGGTGGCGGCTACCTGCTGAACGGGCTGCTCCTGGTCTGGTGCCTGTGGGCGTGCGGGGTCGACCACGCGGTGATGCCGATGTCGCTGGGCCTGTTCGTCTACTCCGTCGGCCGGGCCGTCACGATCGTCCCGATCACCCCCGGCGGTGTCGGCGTGGTCGAGCTGGTCTACACCGCGGCCTATGTGGCGGTGCTCGGCGAGGAGTCCCACGACGCCGTGCTGGCGGGCGTCCTGGTGTATCGCGCGCTGACCTATGCGCTGCCCCTCGTCACCGGAGCCATCGCCTACCTCGCGTGGCGCATCATGCGGGTCAAGGAGATCCACGACGTGACGGCGGCCGCCAAGCCCTAGCTCCCACCGGGAATCACCCGGCGATCACCTGGTCACCCCGTGGGGATGATGTCGAGGCGCTGCTCGGGGGTTTGAATGCTGGTATCCCGGCCGGGAGCCGCGCGCCGCCGGACGAACGGCGTCCGCTCGCGTCCGCGGGCCGTCCTGGAAGGGGAGTCCGGTGTCCGACGCAAGGTCGACCGCATGAGCACACGCATGGTCGGCGACGACCTGGTCCGGTTGCTGGAGCTGATGAAGGGCGCCGACAGCGTGGAGCTGAAGCTCACCGTGCCCGAGGAGTCCCATCGATCGGCGCTCGCGGCCCTGGGGGTCGACCCGCTCGAGGCCCAGATCCGGCAGGTCTTCTTCTTCGACACCCCTGACCTCGCGCTCAACGCAGCGGGTGTCGTCGCGCGCGTCCGCAGGATCCAGGGTCGTGATGGCGACTCCGTGGTCAAGCTGCGGCCGGTCGTGCCCGACCAGATCCCCGACGACGTACGTCGCTCGCCGACGTTCGGGGTCGAGGTCGACGCGATGCCCGGTGGCTACGTGTGCTCGGCATCTCTGAAGGGCACGGTCCGGCCGGCCGCCGTGCTGAAGAGCGTCTCCGGTGAGAAGCGGCTGAGCAAGCTGTTCTCGTCGGACCAGCGAGCGTTCTTCCGGACCCATGCGCCCGACGGGCTGACCATCGATGACCTGTCCGTCCTGGGACCCATCTTCGTGCTCAAGCTCAAGCTGCCGTCCGCGACGTTCCGGCGCCGCATCGTGGTGGAGATGTGGCTGTACCCCGATGGGGCGCGCATCCTGGAGCTCTCGACGAAGGCCTCGCCCGAGGAGGCACTCATGGTCGCCATCGAGGTCCGGCAGTTCCTCGAGGACCGGGGAATCGACACGTCGGGTGAACAGCAGACCAAGACCAGGACCGCGCTGGAGTTCTTCGCGGCCGAGCTGCGGTCGGCTCCCGGACCGGCTGCCTCCCCGGAGCCGACCTCGACCAGGAAGCGATCATGAGACTCCTCATCCGGTGGGTGCTCCTGGCGGTCGTCATCGCCGTCGTGGCGTTGATCGTGCCCGACGTCGACATCAGCGGTGGTGTGCTCGGGCTGATGATCGCCGCGGCGGTCTTCGGGCTGGTCAACGTGCTGGTCGGCCCCGTGCTGCGGCTCCTGGCCCTGCCGTTGACCATGGTGACGTTCGGGCTCTTCTCCCTGGTCGTCAACGGGCTCCTGCTGGCGCTCACGGCCGGTCTCACGTCGTTCCTCGACGTCGGTGGCCTGATTCAGACGATCGTCGCGGCGTTCCTGATCAGCGTGCTGAACACGCTCGCCCTGGTGGTCACCGGGGGCCTGGTGTCTCGGACGTCGACGGCTGCGGCGTAGCGGGGGAGCCGACCTTCGACCGCGCGAGGAATGCGGCGAGGGGTGCGGACAGCTCGGCGCTCCGGTCGCCCCAGTCCGTGACGACCGCGGTCCCGGCGACCAGGTCGTGAAGTGCGCGATGCTCGCGCTGGAACAGGATCATCAGGAGCCCGATGCCCAGGAAGACGAGGCTGAAGGGGAGCACGAGGGTCCGGACCAGGGCCTGCCTGGCCGACAGGGGAAGACCGTCGGCGGCGAGCACTCGGAGTCCCACGACTGCCTTGCCGAAGGTGCGTCCGGCCACGGCCAGGGCGACGAAGACGTAGAGGAAGGCCCACACGGCCAGGGCGGCGACGGCAAGGGGCTGCGTGCGATCGGGGCTGAGGGGCCGGTTCAGGAGGGTGCTGGTGAGCAGGTTCGTCACCGCGTACCCGAGCGCGAACGAGATGGTCACCACCGCGATGTCGATGGCGGCGGCAAGGGCACGTGCGAGCGGCCCGGCATAGTGTCCGGTCACCGACGTCACCGACGTCACCGACGTCACCGGGGTCGGTGGATCGGGATCGGCGTGGACGGGACGCAGGTGGGAGGGGGCGAGGCGGGTCGGGTCGGGTGGCCGTCGCAGCAGCCGGTCGAGCCCTCGGTCAAGCAGCGTGTCCAGGCCGACGACCTGTCGGCGCGCGAGGTCGAGCGCGGACTCCGCGAAGCGCCCGGTACTGGCCATGATGACGTCGGGGACGCCCGAACGCTGCACGAGCGCCTCGACATCGATCCGGGCGAGCAGCTCGTCGAGGTCGATCCCGGCCAGGACCTCGTCGAGGTCGACCCGACTCAGCAGGCGCTGGAGGTCGATCCGGTCCATCAGCACGTTGGGATCGATCCGGTCGACGACCTTCTGGACGTCGATCCGCTCGAGCAGCAGGTCGAGATCGACGTACTCCAGGATCACGTCGGGGTCGACGAGCTCCACGACCCGTCCGGTGGCGACACCCGCGACCCGGCCGATGATGCCCTTGCCCGGCGCGCTCACCGGCCGCCCGCCCTCATGGCTTGCTCGGGGCGCTCGCCACGCCGACCGTGTCCTCGTCGCTGGTGTCGGGTGGCTCGGATCCGGGGTCTGGTGGCGTGCTCGTCATCGCCGCCTTGCCGACTCCCACCAGGACCTGCAGGGCCGCGAGGAGCACGACCACCACCACGACCGACCAGAACAGCCGCGACTCCGAGGCGTTGTTTCCCCAGAACAGGGTGACGACTCCGACGAGGCCGATCACGATCCGGAGCCACACCGCGTTGGGCACGACCCAGCGCCCGGCCTGCGCGACCGGGCTGTCGGCCGCCGCAGCACCCACGGACTCGAGACCGCCGCTGATCGTGGCGCGGGTGGCGGTGCCCAGCTTGGTGGCTCCCGCGAACCAACCCACGAAGGCCAGGATCACCCCGAGCCAGAGCATCACGTGCTGCCCTCGCTGCAGGTACGTGAACAGCTGGTTGTAGAAGACGGTGCTCGCGGGCCCGAACACGGTGCCCGACAGCTGGTTGACGAAGAGCTGTCGCCCGATCGAGAGGATCAGCGCGAGGAGCAGGGCGTTCGCCGCCAGCAGTGCTCCGATCACGATGGCCGCTCTCGGCCGGCGCCACGCGAGCAGGAAGCCTGCCAGGTACAGCAGAGCGACCACCACGAGCAGCCACTTGGCCACGGGGTTGGCAAAGGCATAGATCGTGCGTACCTGCTTCAGCTGCGGCGCCTCCAGCAGCACGATCTCGCGGTTCTGCGCGGGGAGCGGCGGCGCGTTCTGGAGGATCGTGAGCCCGCGGTCGACCAGGCGCTGCTTGACCTGGTCGATGACCTGGGAGAGGTCGAGGACCAGAGCCCCGCCCTGGACGGAGACGGCCCCAGAGGTGTCACCCTCGAGCAGACGCACCAGTGCCTGCTGCGCCCTGGCGTTCGCCGCGACCCAGAACTCCGCGAACGCGTCGGAGGCGACGAAGGCGCGTACCTGGGTCTCGATCAGCCCGTTCACCGCACCCGAGAGCGGGCCGACGAGGGCCTGGAGCCGGGGCCGGCTCTTGATCACGTCGGCGAAGATCTGGTTGAGCAGGGCCTCGACGTCCACCTGCGACTCGATGGCGTCGGTCACCCTGGTGGTGATCGCGGCCTGCACCTCGGGCGAGTCCACCAGCGGCCCCACCGTCTCGACGTACCGCTGGCCGTCGTTGATGGTGCGCTGCCCCCAGTACGCGAACGAGGCCGGCACGGTCAGGAGTGCTGCCAGGGTGAGGCACACAGCCACCGCGAGAGTCCTCCCGCGAGGAGGGCGCTCGGTCCCCGGTTGCACAGCTACCGACTCACCCATCGGATCTCCTCCCGCGTGCGGCACGTCTCATCGCCTGACCCCCTCACGCCCGGTTCTTCGGAGCCCTGTGCGTCGAACGTAGGTTCCCGGGCTCCTCCCGCCATCGCCCGTTTCGGACGATCCCGTGGCCGGGGCCACCCGACGAAGGTGGCTCGAGCCCCGCATCCGGTCGCGGAGCTTCCTGGTGATCGTCCGGCGCGGACCATGCTGTGACCGCGGCGAGCACCCACAATGACCGGAACAGGATCTGGAGCCGTCATGGACGAGAACCCACGGGTCACGGGGCCGCCGTCGGCGACGCAGCGCGGGCGTCCATGGGCCGTGCGGAGCATCCGCTGGGCCGACGTCGTACGCCTGCTCGCATCGTGGTTGCTCAGCTTCCTGGCGCTGCTGCTGACCGCGGACCTGTTGCCGGGCTTCAGCTACACGTCCTGGGGACCGCTCCTGGTCGCCGCGGCGGTCACCGGCCTGGTCGGCATGATCGTCCGGCCCGTGCTCGTCGAGCTCAGCGCGGTGATCGGTTGGATCGCGGTCGCCCTGGCCACGCTGTTCGGGCAGGCCCTCGTGGTGCAGATCGCGTTGTCACTGGTCCCGGGCGTGTCCTTCGACTCGTTCTGGACCGCGGTCGCGGTCGCCTGGACGACGGCTGTGATCGGGACCCTGCTGGCGTGGATCTTCAGCGCGGGCACCGACGAGTCGTTCGTGGCCAGCCTGTGCCGGATCAAGCCGGGCGCGATCGGCGACCCCGACGTGGACGGCGTGGTCTTCCTCCAGTTGGACGGCGTCGCCTTCCCCGTCATCCACTGGGCGCTCACGTCCGGCACGATGCCGACCCTGCGCCGGTGGGTGGACACGGGGGTGCAGGTCGCTCACGAGTGGACGGTGCAGCTGCCCTGCACGACCCCGGCGAGCCAGCAGGCGATCCTGATGGGCACCTCGGCAGGCGTGCCCGCGTTCCGTTGGTACGACCGGGAGCTGGGGCGCCTGCTGGTGGCGAACCGGCCCGAGGACGCGGCGATCATCGAGCTGCGGGCCAGCAGCGGGGTCGGGCTCCTGGCCGACGACGGCATCTCGATCTCCAACATCTTCACCGGGGACGCCCCCCGGGCTGCCATGACGATGAGCAGGCTGGAGGTCGGGCGAGGATCACGTCGGACGCGCCAGGTGTTCGCCCGCTTCATGTTGCGCCCCGACGGGTTGGCCCGCAGCCTCGCCCGCACCGTCGCCGAGGTCGTCCGGGAGCGCTTCCAGGCGGTCAAGCAGCGGCGGCTCGACATCCGTCCCCGCGTGCATCGCTCGTGGACCTTCGCCGGGCTGCGAGCCTTCAGCAACGGACTGCTCCGGGACCTCAACACGACGTTGGTGAGCGAGGAGATGATGCGCGGCACGCGCAGCGTCTACGTCGACTACGTCGACTACGACGAGGTGGCCCATCATGCGGGCTCCACCAGGATCGAGTCGCTGGCGGCACTCACCGGCCTCGACCACGTGCTCGCCGTGCTGGAGAGGATCGAACGCCGAGCCCCGCGCCGGTACCGCTTCGTCCTGCTCAGCGACCACGGTCAGAGCCAGGGCGATCCGTTCGCGTCCCGCTACGGCACGGACCTGAGTGACCTGTGCCGAAGCCTCACCGCGTCGGCGACGACCGGCGTGGAGGGCAGCATCGAGGGCTGGGGGCGGGTGGACTCGGTGCTGGAGGACCTCGCCGGCTCGGGCGGGTCGACGGTCCAGAAGGCCGCCTCGCGTCGGGTCGTGCGGAAGATGCAGCCGGCAGCACCCACCGAGTCCGAGGTCGAGCTGGTCGTGCTCGGCAGCGGCAACCTGGGGTTGGTCTACGTTCCGGGACCCCAGCGGCTGATGCTGGAGGAGCTGGAGGCACGGTGGCCCGAGCTGGTGCCCGGCCTGGCCGGGCACCCCGGCATCGGGTTCGTGGCCGCGATGGGCGCAGAGGGTCCGGTCGCCATCGGTGCCGAGGGCCGGCACCATCTCGCGACCGGTCGGGTCGAGGGGATCGACCCGCTGCTCCCGTTCGGTGCGCACGCCCCGGCCATGCTGCTGTCGGCCGCGCTGATGAAGGAGGCACCGGATCTCTACGTGAACAGCAGCGTGGACCCGGAGACGCTCGACGTGGCAGCGTTCGAGCCGCTGGTCGGGTGCCACGGCGGCCTGGGCGGCTGGCAGGACCGCGGCTTCGTGGTGGCCCCCCCGGACCTGCTGCAGCCGACGTCACCGATCGTCGGCGGGGAGGAGCTGCACGGACACCTCGTGCACATCCTGGAGTCGTTGGGGCATCGAGGTGAGCTCGTGAGGAGCACTACATGAACCAGTCGCGCACGTTCCGGCTGCTCGTCGGCGCCGCCGCCCTCGTGATCGTGGTCGCCGGGGTCAAGGCCGCCGCCGGGATCGTGGCGCCGACGATGCTGGCACTGGCCCTGACGATCGTGTTCCACCCGATCCGGGTGTACCTCGAGGGCAAGGCACCGACCTGGGTGGCGACCACGGTCGTGCTCGCCGCGGCGTACCTGATGATCATCCTCTTCACACTCGCCATGGTCGTCTCGCTCGGACAGCTGGCGGCGCTGGTGCCGACGTACGCACCACAGATCAACGACGACCTGGGCGACATCGGCAGCTGGCTCCAGGGTCGCGGTGTCGACAGCGGTCAGGCCGAGACCCTGGTCAAGGCGCTCGACCCCGAGAAGCTGGTCGGGGTCGTGAGCTCGCTCCTGTCGAGCATCGCCGGGGTGCTCGGCGACCTGTTCTTCGTGGTCATGCTCCTGGTGTTCCTGGCCGTGGACTCGGCGTACGTCGGCCGCATCACCGAGGTCACTCGGGCACACCGGCCGCAGTGGGTGGAGGCGATGTCGTCGTTCGCGCACGGGACCCGCAGCTACCTCGGTGTGTCCGCGGTCTTCGGCCTGATCGTGGCCGTCCTGGACGCCGCCTTGCTGTGGGCGATGGGTGTGCCCGGTGCCTTCGTCTGGGGGGTGCTGGCCTTCGTCACCAACTTCATCCCCAACATCGGCTTCATCATCGGGCTGATCCCCCCGGCCCTGGTCGCGCTGCTGGACAGTGGGCCGGGCCTGATGGTGGCCGTCATCCTCGTCTACTGCCTGCTCAACCTGGTGATCCAGTCCATCATCCAGCCGCGGTACGTCGGCGAGGCCGTCGGTCTGTCGACCTCGCTGACCTTCCTGTCACTGATCTTCTGGACCTGGGTGCTGGGACCGTTGGGCGCGCTGATGGCCGTCCCGATGAGCCTGTTGTTCAAGGCCATCCTGGTCGAGGCGGACCCCGAGGCGGGGTGGCTCGATGCGATCATCAGCGGCCGTCCCGATGACCATCCATCGGAGACCGTGCCCTGAGTCGCCGTACGTCGGAGCGGTCCCGGGCGGGTGGACGACGTCGCCGAGCCGCTCAGTCCTCGCGCTCCGGCGAGGTGGGCACCCCGAGCTCGAGCACCAGGGGTGTGCACCGCGGGGCCACGCGCCCGAGCGCCCGGGCGAAGGCCGGCCCCGGAACGTCCATCCAGCCTCGCGGGTAGGTCCCGCCGCCCGGGGCGTACAGGGTGCCCCAGTGCACCGGGATCGCGTACCTGGCGCCCACGCGCAGGCACGCTTCCGCGGCCTGGTCGGGACCCATGTGACCCCCGGAGAGGCGGGGTCCCCACCCTGACACCGGAACGATGGCGATGTCGATGGGTCCGCCGGCCAGCTCGGGGAGCCCGGTCAGGCCGTCGAAGAGCTCGGTGTCGCCGGCCAGCCACACCGTGGCCGAGTGGCCGCGCACCAGGTGCCCGTTGGCGCCGTTCGGCCGATGCGGCATCGGTCGTGAGGCATGGCGGGCGCCGCACAGGGTGACTCGCACCGCGGCATCCGGGCCGACCTCGATCCATTCCCGATCGGGTGGGGCCACGGCGGCGAAGCGGCGCTTCCGTAGCCAGGGGACGTTGGCCGGCCCGGTGATCACGGGAGCGGAGGGAGGGAGCAGGCGGAGAGACTTGAGCTCGGCGTGGTCGTGGTGGAGGTGCGACAGGAGCACCGCGTCGACGCCGTCCCACGAGGCCGGGTCGGGAGGGCGTCCCCGCCGCCGCAGGATCCCGGCGTGTCGGCGGAGGAGCGGGTCTGCGATGAGCCGAGCACCGTCGACATCGAGGACGACGGTGGAGTGACCGAGCCACGTGATCGTGATGGTCACCTGAGATCCTCCCGCCCGATGCCTGGCACGAGGCGAGTGTGCTCGTCGCGCCGCCCGACCGCGTCCCCCGATGGGGACGATCCTCGGGCCTTCGCGCCGGCACACCTGCACGAACGGAGCATGCGCTCGATGCGCCCAGGGAGTAGCGTGCAAGCAGGTCACTGACCCGGGACCCCGGTCGCGGCCTGTGCATGCCGTGAGGGAGACGCGGCAGGGAGGGCACGCCGGTATGGGTGGCAAACGGGAGGACATCTCGACCTCGGATGTCGGGGCACGCTCCGGCGCGCTCGCCCCGACGAGCTGGTTCGGCGTGCCGACCGTCCCCGCCGACTACGTCCGCCGGCTGCGCCTGTTCCAGGTGCTGGACGCCGGCGCGACCGCGCCGCTGATCCTGGTCAGTGGCCCCGCCGGGAGTGGGAAGACGTCACTGGTGGCCGACTGGGTCAGCCTCCGAGCCTCGGACGAGCAGACCGAGTGGGTCACCTTCGAGCGGGAGGACGAAGCGCTCTGGCCCGGCGTGCTGGGCGGGCTCGCGCGGCTCGGGATCGCCGTACCCTCGCGGTCGCTCCCGGAAGGGACCGACGCGCTGGACCGGCAGCTGCTGACCGGGCTCGCCATGGCGGTCGCGAACGCGGCGAGGCCGGTCACCCTGGTCCTGGACGGGTACGAGCTGGCGGACCGCGACGTCGCCAACGACCTCGACTACCTGCTGCGGCACTCCGGTCATCGCTTGCACCTCGTCCTCGTGACCCGCGTCGACCCGATCCTTCCGCTCTATCGCTACCGCCTGGAGGACGGGCTCACCGAGGTCCGGATGGCCGACCTCGCGTTCACCGACGCCGAGGCCGACGAGCTGTTGGCGAAGGCCGGCCTGACCCTGACGGCCGAGTCCGTCCGTGAGCTGAACGGGCGAACGCACGGGTGGGTCGCCGGTCTGCGATTCGCCTCCCGGTTCCTGGGCAAGAGCGACAACCCGGACCAGGCGGTCGAGCAGATATCGGGTGACAGCGGGGACATCGGGGAGTACCTGCTCGGCGAGGTGCTCGCGGCACAGACGCCGGAGAACCGCCGACTCCTGCTGAGCACGAGCATCCCGGCCACCATCCAGCCCGGCCTGGCCGAGGTCTTGGGTGGACGGGCCGCCACTCGGATGCTCTCGCTGCTGGCGCGGGGCAACGCCTTCGTCGAGCCCGTGCCGGAGCACCCCGGCTTCTACCGCTACCACCCGTTCTTCAGGGACCTGCTGCGGGCCGAGCTCGCCTACGAGGCGCCCCTGGAGGTGGAGCGGCTGCAGCGTGTCGCCGCGGAGTGGTTCGCCGCGGAGGGCCTGGTCGCGGCGAGCGCTGCCCACTACGCGGAGATCGGCGCCTGGGAGGACGCAGCCGGCCTGGTCGTGGACGAGCTGGCCTTCGGAGACCTCCTGACGCGCGGCACCGACGGCATCCTCGCCCAGGCGCTGATGCCGATCCCCGACGAGGTCCGGGATCCCGCCGCATCGGTCGTCCGGGCCGCGCTCGCGCTGGGTCAGGGTGACTCCGAACGCGTCACCACCGAGCTCGCCCAGGTGCCCGACGCGTCGCCGGCCGTGGCCGACGGGCACGACGGCGCGCTCTCCCTGGCGGTCGCGGTGCTCGAGAGCATTCGCGCGCGAGCCTCCGCCGACCCGGGCGAGGCGTTCGAGCGCGCCGAGGAGGCCGAAGAGGCGCTCACAGACCGACACGGCAGGGCCAGGGAGGACGCCGAGCTCGAGATCTCGGCCCTGGTCCATGCCAGCAAAGGCATCGCTGCCCTGCGCCGGGGCCGGCTCGAGCAAGCGCACGACCTGTTCGCCCAGGGCGCCGAGTCGGCGCTGTCCCTGGGCTCGGAACCACTCCTGGTCGAGTGTCACGGCTACCTCGCGCTGATCGCCTGCCTGCGGGACCAGCTCTCAGAGGCCGCCTCTCTCGCCCACCGAGCCGTCGCGGCCGCCGATGATGTGGGGATCCGCATGCGCGACCGCTCGGCGGCACCGCAGGTCGCGTTGGCCTGGGTGGACATGGAGCGCTACGACCTGGAGGGTGCCGCGCGGCACGTGAAGCTGGCCACCATGTCAGACGCCTTCCTCGGAGACCGGGTACCCGGGACGATGCTCGCCCTGACCCGAGCTCGGATACAGGCGGCCCGTGGTGACGTGAACGGCGCGATCTCCATCGTGGAGCAGTCCGAAGCCACCGCCGACGGGATTGACTGGCTCAGCGCCCAGCTGCGACTCGAGGCGCTGCGCCTGCGGGTGGCGAGCGAAGACGTGTCGGGGGTCGTCCGGGAGTCGCGCGAATTCGAGAAGTGCTTCCCGGACGAGGTGGCGCTGATCGTGGCCGAGGCCGGGATGGTCGCGGGCGATGACCAGGTCGTCACCGAGGCGCTGTCACGTGTCATCGGACAGGGCGGTCGTCCCGGCGTCCAGGTGGAGGCCTGGTTGGTCGAGGCAGGTCGTCAGCTCCGGAAGGGCTCGCCGGCGAAGGCCAGGGCGGCGGTCGACCACTCGGTGAGACTGGCCGCTCCGGAGCACTTCCGTCGGCCGTTCCGCGAAGCCCCGACGGAGGTGGCGAGCCTGCTCCCGGGTGACCCGTCGTACGGCCACGCGGCGGCATCGGTACGGCGTACCGCCACGGCCCCGAGGGGCGGCCGGGGCGATCCCGGCACCCGGGTCCATGCGGCCGCCGACGCATCGCAGCCGCTGGTCGTGGAGCGCCTGACCGACAAGGAGCTCGAGGTGCTGGGACACCTCGCCGAGCTCCTCTCGACCGAGGAGATCGCCGAGACGATGTTCGTCTCGGTGAACACGGTCCGCACCCATGTGCGGAACATCCTGCGCAAGCTCGGCGTACCCCGGCGGAACGCGGCGGTGCGCCGGGCACGAGAGCTCAACCTGCTGTCCGGCTGACCGATCGAGCAGGGCATTCATCCCAGTGGGATGAGGACATCCCCGCCCCGTGGGGATGGCATGGATCAGGGTGACAGCGCGACCGGAGCTTCGTGGCCGCCGGGGCCGCCTGGAACCAGGGACGTGGCGCTGCTCGCACGCGATGCAGGACCTGGATCGGAAGGGCGACCCCGGGGCGACGACTTGAGGGCGGCGGTACGACGATGGGCGATGATCACAGACGGTACGAGGTGCGCATCACCGGCGAGGTGCCCGAGGCCGCCCTGGTCGGGCTCGACGACATCCGGGTGGCACGACAGGAGATGCGCTCGGTCGTGAGCGGCGAGTTCCCGGACCAGGCCGCCCTCTACGGCTTTCTCAACCGGCTCCGATCGCTGGGACTGGAAGTGCTCGAGGTCCGGCAGCTCGCCGTCGGTCCCGACCCGGGATCGGGGCCCGAGGACGTCGCGACGGACTCTGAGCAGACGACCGATCACGAGCCGGCACCATGACCAGGCGGGACGCAGCGTCGGGTCCGGCTCTCTACGAGGTCACGATCAAGGGTCACGTGGGCCCGGTCATCAGGTCGGCCCTGACTCCACACGGCGTGACCAGGTCCGAGTTCTGCACGATCCTCCGTGTGGGCGACGCCTCATTGCACGACCTGGTGGACCTTCTGCTGCTCATCCAGGAGAAGGGGTGGACGGTTGAGGACGTGTACGCGATCGAGCCGTGAGCGGACCGGACCGCCCTCTCCGGGGACGGCTGCTTCGTCGCGGCCCGGGACGTGATCACCGGATCCGGAGGTGTCGTGCCCTCCCTCGCGACACCGGGGTGGCTCGGCTCCGTTCCCGTGGCCGTCGCGGTGGTCGTGGTCGTGGTCGACGTCCTGCTGCGGCTGGCCGTGCTGGGATTCATCCCGAGCAACCGCAAGCCGTCGTCCGCGATGGCGTGGATCCTGCTGATCCTGCTGGTTCCCATCCCCGGGATCGCGATCTTCCTGCTCTTCGGGAGCAATCGTGTGGGTCGTCGCCGCCAGGCCCAACAGACCGAGGTGAACGCGGTCATCCGACAACGCACCGCCGGGGTGGCCGCCCTCCAGCTCGCCACGGCGCCGTCGTACGTCGGGTCCGTGACCGCGCTGAACCGGAACCTGGGAGCCCTCCCGGCCCTCGGCGGCAACCGCGTGGAGCTGCTGTCCGACTACCACGGGTCCATCGCGGCGATGGTGGCGGAGGTCGAGCTGGCCCGACACTTCGTGCACGTGGAGTTCTACATCACCGCGTGGGACGAGGTGACAAAGCCGCTGTTCGAAGCCCTCCTGGCGGCCACGGCACGCGGCGTGAAGGTGCGGCTGCTCTTCGACCACCTGGGCTCCAGGGGCATCCCCGGCTACCAGACGATGCTCGACCGCCTGGCCGCCACCGAGATCGAGTGGCACCCCATGCTGCCGATCCAGATCCGCAAACGGGAGTTCCGCAGGCCCGACCTGCGCAACCACCGCAAGATCCTGGTGATCGACGGGCAGGTCGCCCTGGCCGGGTCGCAGAACCTGGTGGAGCCTGGCTACAACAAGCCGAAGAACCACCAGGCCGGTCGCGAGTGGGTCGAGCTGATGTGTCGGGTCGAGGGCCCGGTGGTGGCTGCCCTCAACGCCGTCTTCGCCAGCGACTGGTACAGCGAGTCCCAGGAGGTGCTGACCGAGGAGCTGGAGCCGGTGACCAGGGATGTCGGCCGAGGTGACCTCGTCTGCCAGGTGATCCCGAGCGGGCCCGGTTTCGTCGCGGAGAACAACCTGCGCGCGTTCACCACTCTCATCTACTCGGCGCAGAGTCGTCTCTCGCTGACCAGCCCCTACTTCGTCCCCGACGAGTCGTTGCTGTACGCCGTGACCACGGCGGCTCAGCGCGGTGTGCAGGTGGAGCTGTTCGTGAGCGAGGAGGGCGACCAGTTCATGGTCTACCACGCCCAGTGCTCGTTCTACCGCGCGCTCCTCGAGGCCGGGGTACGGATCTACCTGTACCCCGCGCCGTACGTCCTGCACTCCAAGCACTTCACCATCGACGAGGACGTCGCCGTGCTCGGGTCGAGCAACATGGACATGCGCTCCTTCGCCTTGAACTACGAGGTCTCGCTGATGGTGCTGGGTCCCGACATCGTGCGGCGCATGCGGAAGGTCGAGGACCAGTACCGAGAGAGGTCTCGGGAGCTGACGCTCGAGGAGTGGGCGCGCCGATCGTGGGTCTCGACGTACCTGGACAACGTGATGCGGTTGACCGCGGCCCTGCAGTAGCGATACGGGCCCGCCCGCGCACGTCGTTCATCCGCGGTGGAGGAGGCGACGGTCCGGCTGCCCCGGCAGGTTGGGTGGCGCGGGTGACCACATCCGCCTTGCTCACGCAAGGAGACCGCTGATGGACGACGCGGGCCTGGCCAAGGCCAGGACCAGGGCCTAGCCTCAGCGCTGACGGAAATCCTCGTCCGGCGAGGACTGGAGTGCCCCGATGGACATCGTGGCAGACGGACAGACGCTCTTCCTCCGCGGTGACTTCGATGCCCGGAGCACCATGAAGGTCCGCGAAGCCATCTATGCGCACCTGTACCAGACCAAGCAGGACCTGGTGATCGACCTGACCGAGGTGCCCAACATCGATCTCACGGCAGCGCGGGTGCTGGCGTTCGCGGGCCTCGATGCCAGCAGGTCGGGCCACCATCTGCGGCTGCGGGGGTGTCGTCCCGCGGTACGGCGGATGATGCGCCTCTCGCGACTGGCCCGCTTCGTCGAGCTCGAGCACGTCGCGGACGCCGGCTGAGGGCGGTTCCGCAGCCGGACGACGAACGGCGGTGACCTATCCGAGGATCTTCGCCTTCTGCGCGGCGAACTCCTCGTCGGTCAGGATGCCCTGGGCGTGGAGCTGACCGAGCTGCGTCAGCTGGGCCATGGGGTCCGGCGCGGGCGGAGGTGGCGGAGGCGGAGGGGGAGCCGCTGCTACCGGCTCTTCCTGGACCGCCCACCGGTTCGCCTGCCGTCGGGAGACCCGGTTGGACACGGCGGTGGCGGTTCCCGCGACCACGGCGGTTCGCGCGACACCGCGGATGAGTCCTGGCATGTCTTGCTCCTTCGTGATGGATGTCTGCTTGGCGACGGACGTCTGGATGTGACGAGGGCTCAGCCCGCCTCCGCGACCTCGAGTGAGGACATCAGGTCCTCGGCCGGGATGCGGCCACTCGCGACGAGCTCAGCGCCGCTACGGCGCAGCGCTGCGACGAACGGTCCGGCCCACGTGTTCTCGTACAGGAGGATGCCCGCGGAGCTGTTCGGTTCGATGACACTGCCGGCCTCGGCGATGTCGTCGGAGTCCAGCAGGCCGGACGACGCCCCGTCGAAGATCGCGAGGTCGAGGGTGCCGTCCCCGTCGAAGTCGGCGACATTGAAGACGGTCACCGTCCCGTCGGTGTCCTTGCGCACGAAGACCAGGTCGAGGATCCGGATGATCCCGCGATCGACCAGGTCGAGCAGGATCGGGAAGCCCTCTCCGGTCATCTTGTTGCCCGGGAACTCCACGACCAAGTAGTCGACCGGGCCGAATTCGTTGTCGTCTGCCATCGTTCTGCCGCCATCCCTCGTGGTACCGGGGCCCTCGTGGTGCCGGGCCGTCGCCTCTGGACTCCCGACGCTAGGAGGTGCGGCTGACGGAGTCCTCATCCTCCGTTGAGGATTCGGATGCGGCCCGGCGTTCCGCTCCGCTCGCGCAGCCGCTCCGGAGAGCACCCTGTCGCCCCTTCGTCCGTGCCGGGGCGAGGGGGTCGAGCGGAGGTGGTGCACGAGGTGGAGGAGAGGGGAACCGGGCCGCTGAGCCGGAAGCCGCGGCGGCCCGGCTCGCTCAGGGCGGTCCGCTCGGTCGTCGTCAGGAGCGGCGCCCGACCTCCGCGACCTCCAGGAAGATGGTGTCGTCGCCGAACCGTGTCCGGAACCTCGAGACGGCGGACTCGATCAGCTCGTCCAGAGGCCGATCGGGCGCCGCGTCGCCGGCCCTGACCGTCAGGACGACCACGACCTCCGCGGCCACTCCGGTGCGGTCCTCCCGCGGTCGCTCGAACTCGACGCCCTCCTCGCGCAGCAGGTGGGCGAGGGCGCCGACCAGGACGGGCGGCCCTCGGTAGGTGATGGTCCGGAGCATCAGGGACCGCCAGCCCGCCTCAGCGGGTCACCCACGTCGCGGAGGTGGGTGAGGGTCGCCGCGTAGGAGGCGATGACCGAGCTCTGCAGGTAGGGGATCCCGCGGTCACCGCAGAACTGCCGGACGACGGGCTGTGCATGACGCAGGTTCGCCCGCGGCATGCTCGGGAACAGATGGTGCTCGATCTGGTAGTTCAGTCCGCCGAGGACGGCGTCGACGAACGGGCCGCCTCGGACGTTGCGCGACGTGAGCACCTGGCGCAGCAACGGGTCGGCGGCCTGGTCGGGGTCGAGGGTCGGCATCCCCTTGTGGTTGGGGGCGAACGAACAGCCCAGATAGAGCCCCTGGACCCCCTTGTGGATCGCGACGAACAACAGCGCCTGGACCCAGGTGAGGGTCGTGACCAGGAGGACGACGTACGCGACGAAGTGCGTGACGAGGAGCAGGGCTTCGGGGGTGCGCAGTCGCAGACCTGGCTGGAGGAGCCGGCGGATGCTGGCGACGTGGAGGTTGACCGCCTCCCCGAGCAGGAACGGGAAGAACAAGGCTGCCTGGTGGCGCGTCGTCCAGGCCGCGAGGCCGTGGCGGTCGGCCGCCTGGCCCGCGTCGAAGACCAGCGCCCCCGCCCTCACGTCGGGGTCGCCCTCGAGGTCGTTGGGGTGGGCGTGGTGGGCGTTGTGCTTGGCGACCCACCAGCCGTAGCTGAGTCCGCCGAGCAGGTTCCCGTCCACGAGGCCGAGGATCCGGCTCCGAGTGAGGTTGCGGGTCACCTGGAGATGGCCGACGTCGTGGCCCAGGAACCCCATCTGGGTGGCGATCACCCCGAGGGCCGGAGCCAGGAGCAGCAACCACCAGGAGTGCTGCCACAGCACCATCGCGACGACGACGGCGGTCAGCCCGGCGAACACCAGGGCGAACGTGCCGACGTACGACCACGGCCGGTGTCGGAGGAGGCCGAGCGCGCGGATCTGCGCGGTCAGCTCGCCGTACCCGCCGCGGCTCTCGGCGATCGAAGGGCTGGAGGTGAGGTGCTCGGACGTGGCGGACTCCTGGACGGTTCCGGCGGATCCGGCCGGCACGGTGTCACCGTGAGAGACGGCCACGATCGTGGTCCCCTCTCGGTCGGTCCTCGCGTGAGGGGCGAACTCGGAGGAACCGACCGGACCGGGCGGACCCGAGTGTGAAGCGCGCCGAAGAGGTGTGCGTGGCCACGGCCACCGCCTTTGGTCGCTGCGGCGGTCAGACTCAGCAGACCGGCCGGGCCGTGGTCCGGGGCCCTGGTGTGTGACCTGATGCTCGCAGGCTCCACCAGCATACGCGCCATCGCCACATCGGGTGTGGTGACCGATGCCGGCAGGGTCGAGTCGCGGCGGGCATGGCCGATCCTCCTGCGGGTACTGCCGGGGCAGCGCTGCCGGGCACGCCGGCGAGACGACGTCGAGGAGGGATCATGCGGCTACCGAGACCTCGGGGGCCTCTCAGTGCACACGTGCTCCGCATGCTCGAGGCCGGATCGCCCAGGGACGCCGAGATCGAGTGCCGTGCCGAGGTGATCCGGGACGCGGACGTGCAGCTCACACTCTGGGTTCTCTACGAGCTGGCCTATCGCGGCTTCGACCACGTTCCCGACAGGCTCGAGTGGGATCCTGACCTGCTGCGGCTGCGAGGCCGGCTGGAAGTCCTGTTCGAGGACGAGCTCCGGCGCTCGGTGCGTGGCCTGGTGGACTCCGTGCGCGACGTCGCCGACGCGGCCGAGCAGGTCCTGGCGATGGTGGCGCGCACGGACGGCGTGAGCCTGTCGACGTTCCTGCGGCGCGAGGCCTCCCGCGACCAGGTGCTGGAGTACCTCCTGGAGCGGAGCGTGCAGCAGCTCAAGGAGTCCGATCCGCAGTCGTTCCTCCTCCCGCGGATCGCCGGCGCGGCCAAGGTCGCCCTGGCCGAGATCCAGTACGACGAGTACGGCGCGGGTGACCCTGCGCTTCTGCACCAGGAGCTGTACGCCCGGGCCCTGGCGGCGGCGGGCCTGGATCCCACGTACGGCGCGTACGTCGACGAGGTCTCGGCGGTCTCGCTCGCCTCGGCCAACGTCATGTCCCTGTTCTGCCTGAACCGCCGCCTCCGGGGGGCTGCGCTGGGGCACTTCGCGGCCTTCGAGGCGTCCAGCTCCGTGCCGTCGCGCCGGGTGGCGGCCGGCATCGAGCGGGTGGGGCTCGCCGCGGAGGTGTCCG
>Ga0105246_10000633_pt1 | contig 19636 bp, 12 predicted proteins | sample KBSM64metaG_FD_99694 | JGI IMG/M metagenome (GOLD analysis project Ga0105246, IMG submission 99694) | Miscanthus rhizosphere microbial communities from Kellogg Biological Station, Michigan, USA - KBS M6-4 metaG | ecosystem: Host-associated > Plants > Roots > Rhizosphere > Soil | place... | reverse complement strand
TCTGGCTCAGTTGCTCAAGGAGTTTGCTGTGGCGAAAGGCAGAAAGGGCAGGAGCGCCGCGCAGGATCAACATCTTCGGGACAGCCTCGGGAAGGGGTGTGCTTTGAGGCCGTGCATTCTAGCGTAAACCTTCGCCCACGGCACCCGAAACGCTACCGCTGGCCGCTGCCGAACGTCAGTTGGCACGGTTTGCGCGGTGCCCAGGGACAATCCATGGCCTCGGGCGCAGATATTTTAACCGTCACAATTACGCGCCAGGCCACGTTTCTGCGGGATACAGCACAGTTTTGCAGCGACTAGCAGACAAGTGTGCCGCTGTCGAGATATGGCGCCGTGGGCCGTTTGCGTATACTGCGCAGATGTTCTCCCCAACTGCTTTGCGCCCGCGATGCGCCAAATGGCTCATTGCAACCGGACTCTTCCTGATGCTCAGCGCCTGTGTTGATAAACCCAGCACGCTCGAGCGAATCAAGGAGGATGGCGTATTGCGGGTGGTTACCCGGAACAGCCCCGCTACGTATTTCCAGGATCGCAACGGTGAAACCGGTTTCGAATACGAACTGGTCAAGCGCTTTGCCGATGACCTGGGCGTGAAGCTGGAAATCGAAACCGCCGATAACCTCGATGACCTGTTCGGCCAGCTGGGCAAGCCCAACGGCCCGGTGCTCGCCGCTGCCGGCCTGGTCAGCAGCGAACAGCGCCAGCAGCAGGTGCGTTTTTCCCACCCGTACCTCGAAGTGACGCCGCAGATCATCTACCGCAACGGCCAGTCACGGCCGACCAATGCGGCGGACCTGGTCGGCAAGAAGATCATGGTGCTCAAGGGCAGCACCCACGCCGAGCAGTTGGCGGCGCTTAAAAAGCAGAATCCTGCGATTGAATACGAAGAATCCGACGCCGTTGAAGTAGTCGACTTGCTACGCATGGTCGACGAAGGACAAATCGACCTGACCCTGGTGGACTCCAATGAAGTCGCCATGAACCAGGTGTACTTCCCCAACGTACGGGTCGCATTCGACCTCGGCAATGCCAGCAACCAGAGCTGGGCCGTGGCCGCCGGCGTTGACAACAGCCTGCTCAACGAGATCAACAGCTACCTGGACAAGGTCGAGAAGAACGGCACCCTCCAGCGTCTGAAAGATCGCTATTACGGGCACGTGGATGTACTGGGCTATATCGGCGCCTATACCTTCGCCCAGCACTTGCAACAACGCCTGCCCAAGTACGAGAAGCACTTTCGCGCCTACGCCAAGGAACAAAAGGTCGACTGGCGACTGTTGGCGGCCATCGGCTACCAGGAATCGCTGTGGCAGCCGGCGGTGACGTCCAAGACCGGCGTGCGCGGCCTGATGATGCTGACCCAGAACACCGCCCAGGCGATGGGCGTGTCCAATCGCCTGGACGCCAAACAAAGCATCATGGGCGGCGCCAAGTACCTGGCCAAGATCAAGGACGAGCTGGACGACAAGATCGCCGAGCCCGACCGCACCTGGTTTGCCCTCGCCGCCTACAACGTCGGCACCGGCCATCTGGACGACGCGCGCCTTCTGGCCAGGAAGGAAGGCCTGAACCCGAACAAATGGCTGGATGTGAAGAAAATGCTGCCGCGCCTGTCGCAGAAGCAGTGGTACAGCAAGACCCGCTACGGTTATGCCCGGGGCGGCGAGCCGGTGCATTTTGTGGCGAACATCCGCCGCTACTACGACATTCTGACCTGGGTAACCCAGCCGCAGCTGGAAGGGAACCAGGTGGTGGAAGGCAACCTGCATGTGCCGGGTGTGGACAAGACCAAGCCGCCGGAAGAGACCCCGCAGTTATAAGAACGCCGGGAATCAATGTGGGAGGGGGCTTGCCCCCGATAGCAGAGTGTCAGTCACTGGATGGATTGACTGACATACCGCCATCGGGGGCAAGCCCCCTCCCACATTTTGATCTCTACTTGGCTTGGAGGCCGGTGAGTAGATGGACGACGCCTCCCGTCAACACCATCACGCCCGGTACGCCCGCCGCCTTCAACGCCTGTTCATCCAACCGCCCCGCCTCTTTCAACTGCACCCGCACCCGCGTCAACGCCACGCGTTGTTGCGACGTGAGGTTGGCCTCGCCGCCCAATGCACTCAACACATCGACCGGTAACAGGTTCTCCCCCCGCCGGCGCCGCGACCGTTTCCGCAATCAGATCCGGCGTCAGGGCTTTCCAGAACGCCTGCTGCAATTTCTCGAACATGCTCAATGCTCCACGACAGATGAGGTTTCAACGGTGGCGGCGTGGTACAGGCGCAAGGCCTCACGCACCTGGCCGGCTTCTTCCAGGCCCAGCACTTGCCGGGCGATGATCTGGCAGTCGGCCAGGTCCAGTTCACGCACGGTGGCCTTGATGCTCGGGATCAACGGCACGCTGACCGACAGTTCATCCACGCCCAGCCCGATCAGCACCGGCACCGCCAGGGTTTCGGAGGCCAGCGCACCGCAGACGCCCACCCACTTGCCATGGGCATGGGCGGCCTTGACCGTGGCCGCGATCAGGCGCAGCACCGCCGGGTGAAAACTGTCGGCCTGGCTGGCCAGCCGTGGGTGGTCGCGGTCCATGGCCAGGGTGTATTGGGTCAGGTCATTGGTACCGATGGAAAAGAAATCCACATGGGGCGCGAACACATCCGCCATCAACGCGGCGGACGGCACTTCAATCATGATGCCCAGCTTGGGCAACTCGCTGAGCCCGAGTGCCCGCGCCTCCTCCTCGAGCACCTTGCGCGCCAGGTGCAGTTCCGAGAGCAGGCTGACCATCGGCAACATGATGTGCAGCCGCGCCAGCCCAGCGCAGGCAAGGATTGCGCGAAACTGTTCGCGCAACAGTTCCGGCCGCTCCAGGCACAGGCGAATACCGCGCAAGCCCAGGAACGGGTTGGTTTCGGCTTCCATCGGGACATAGGCCAGCGGTTTGTCGCCGCCGACATCCAGGGTGCGCACCACCAGATTGCGCTCGGCGCCAAGGGCACGGGCAATGGCACGATAGGTGCCGGCCTGCTCGGCCGGGCTGGGCGCGCGGTTGCGGTCCAGGTAGAGGAATTCCGAACGCAGCAGGCCGACGCCCTCGCCGCCCAGCGCCAGGGACTGCTCCACTTCCTGCAACGAGGCAACGTTGGCCGTGACGTCGACGTGACGGCCGTCGCGGGTGACGGCGGCCTGGGCGGCCTCGGCCACTTCGCGCTGACGTCGCAACCCCTGCCGCGCACGGGCCGCCTGCAAGTGGTCAATGTCGACCTGATCCGGCTCCAGGTGCAGTTCGCCCTTGTCGGCGTCGAGCAGCACGTGCGTACCCTCAGCCAACGCCAATACGTCAGCGGGCGCACCGCAGAGGGCGGGCATGCCCAGCGCACGGGCGAGGATTGCGACGTGACTGGTAGCCCCGCCGCCCACCGTGACAAATCCCATCACCTTGCGGGTATCGAGATTCGCCGTTTGCGAGGGGGTCAGTTGCTCGGCGATCAGGATCGCCTGCTCCGGCAGCGCCCAGGCACGATCCTCGACACCCAGGATCAGTTTAAGCACGCGCCGGCCGACGTCGGACAGGTCTGCCGCACGCTCGGCGAGCAACGTATTACCCAGGCCCTGGAACAATTTCGCCGTGGCGGCGGTGGCGCTGTTCCAGGCGAATGCTGCGCTCTTGCCCTTGGCCAGCAACAGGTGGGCCTGCTCAAGCAGCGTCGGGTCTTCAAGCAGCTCCTGATGGGCGCGGAAGATATCGGCCTGGGCACTGCCGGCGGCGCCGGCCTGCAAGCGTTGCAACGCCTCATTGGCCGCCAGCAGGCCACGCGTCAATGCATCGCGCTCGGTGGCTTCGCCTGCGCCGGTTTCATTGACTACCAGCTCAGGTTCAGCCACCTGGACCACCTGGCCGAACGCCGAGCCCGGTGACGCACACACGCCGCGCAGCAGCGTGGCCGACGACACCAGCGCGACAGGTTCGACCGGCTCGGACGCCGCCACCACCGCTTCGCCACAGCCCTCGGCCAATAACGCCGCCAACGCCCGGATCGCGGCCTGCGCGTCCTCCCCCGCCGCGCTCACCTGCAAGGTGTCGCCCTGCACGGTTTGCAGCGCCATGATCGCCACCAACGACTTGGCGTTGGCGCTCTGGGTCTGCTTGTGCAGGTAGATGCTCGAACTGAAGCCTTTGGCCGCCTGGGCCAGCACCGCCGCAGGGCGAGCGTGCAAGCCGTGGGCATTGAGCAAGGTCAGCGGTTTGGAGAACAGCGCCGAGCCCTGCTGTTCATTCGCGTCTGCCGCTGCCTCGCCGGGCGAGAGTCGCAGCACCGGACAGCCCTCTTCAACCATGTCGCCCTGCGCCGACAGCACCACAAACGGCTCGCCACTGACCACCAGCATCAAGGTCAACAGACTGCGCGCATTGAGCGCCACATAGTCGGCGTCGAACTCGATCAACGGCTGGCCGGCCGTCACCCGCTGGCCCTCTTCGACCAGGCGGGTAAAGCCCTTGCCTGCCAGGCTCACGGTGTCCAGGCCGATATGCATCAGCACCTGTACGCCGTTGTCGTCGGTGACGCTGACCGCATGGCCGCTGTCCTGGATATTGCTGATCACTCCGGCGAGCGGTGCACAGAGGGTCTGCGAGGTGGGATCGATGCACACACCATCACCGATCATGCGGCTGGAAAATACCGGGTCCGGCACCTGATCCAGCGCCAGCAGCATTCCGGACAGGGGTGCCAGCAGTTCCAGGGGTTGAGAGGGATTCATGGCTTCACCTGTAGTGTTGTCTTTAAAATTCATTGAGTGGATACGAATCCTGGGATTGCGCAGATCAAATGTGGGAGGGGGCTTGCCCCCGATGACGGCGGACCAGTCAATGCATGCGTTGACGGTGACACCGCATCACGGGCAAGCCTGCTTCCACATTAAAGTCCCGGGTCATTTCCACCAGTATTCAACTTGCACCCCCATGTTCGACCCATGCCGCGCCGTGCCGTAGGCACCGGTGTCGGACAACGCCGAACCTGCCGCCAGCTCATTCGCCGCGCGCTTGGCCGCCTGGTTCCAAGTGGCATAGGTGTAGTACAAGCGCACTTCCGGCCGTGCCCAGAATTCCGGACCCTTGGGCGACCAGGTCGGCGCGAAGGTGAATTTGCTCAGCTTGCGCGTACCGCCCGTGGCCTCGACCTGATCGTGCCCCAGCTCGGTGACCAGTTTGAATTGCTCGCTGATGGCATACGCCGGGCGCACGCCGAGCGACAGCCAGTTCTGGTCTTGACGCCCGGGCCGCACATCCTTCTGGTACACCGCCTGCACCTGCCCGCCAAAACGCGGGGTCAGTTGCCAGTCGAAAAACTCCACGGCACGGTAGCTTTTGCTGCTGTTGTCCAACCGCGTATTGCCGGTGTAGCCCAGGCCGGTGCCAGGACCTTCGCCATACTGCAACGCGAATTTGTTCTTGCCGCCCAGGAACGCGCTTTGCACATGCTGCGCGGTCAACGCCCAGCCGCTGTTGGTGTCACGCCCGCCAGCCTTTTGGATGTAGCTCAAGCCAAGCTCCAGTTCGCCGCCCGGGTTGGTGTTGAAACCGGCCACGTTGAAGTCATGCCGGGTGGCGTATTCCTTCTGGTAGAGGTTGTCTTTGCGTGACAGCGCGTAGCTGTATTTCAAGCCGCCGATCAACACATCCTCGATCCCGCCACCGGTGGCGCTCTGGTTCCAGTAGTAGAAGTCGGAGATATGGATGTCGTTACGCTTGTAGTAACGCCGCCCAGCCCACAGCGAACCGCCATTGAGGCTGGGCAGGTTGGACCATTGCGCATACATCTGCGGCATACGCGCAGAACCGTTGTCCTCGCCCTGGAATTTGAGGGCGCGGTCGTACTTGTTATAGAGCGACGCCATGGCATCGACGCTGAGCACCGAGCCATCGTCGAAGGTCAGCAGGTCCTGGCGCAACTCCAGTTCGCCGTACTGCTCGCATTCGTTGCCCAGGCGGTATTTGGTTTGCGCGCCCGGCAATTGGAAGCACTGCTGCTTGCCGCTGCCGGTAGAGGTGCCGGCGCCGCTGCGCAGGTAACCGCCAAACTCCAGGGCTTGAGCACCAAAGGGCAGGCTCAGGCAGGATGCAACGAGGCCCAGCTTTATTGTTGTTTTCATAAAGCACTCCGATATTTTTATTGTTTTTCTTACTGTCTTGCGTGACGCGATCGCCTGTAGGAGCGAGCTTGCTGGCGAAGCACTTCCAGGCTCCGCGCTGCACCTGGAAGGGCGCGTTATCGTTGGAGATCTTCGCGAGCAAGCTCGCTCCTACAGACGGCATTTCAACCAGTCAGGTGCAGCACAAACGATTCGTAAGGGCGCAGCGCCACCGCGCCGGTCCGCACCGGGCAGTCGGGGTAGTTGCTGATCAGCAGGCGTTGCTCGCTCGCGGCGTTGATGAGCTGATCGGGCAACTGGACTTCACATGGCGTGCCGTAGAAGTTGTTGACCACCAGCAAGCGCTCGCCCCGGCCTTCGCGCAGGTACGCCCAGACCTGGGGATGGCCTTGCAGCAGTTCGCGGTAAATGCCTTCCTGGATCAGGGGTTCACGGCGACGCAAGGCGATCAGCGCGCGGTAGTGATGCAGCACCGAGTCAGGATCATCACGTTGGCGCTCGACGTTGATCTGCGCCGCATTGGCCGGGATGCCGATCCACGGCTCGCCGCTGCTGAAACCGGCGCCGGGCTGACTGTTCCACTGCATCGGCGTGCGGCCGTTGTCGCGAGACTTCTGCATGATCGCGGCCATGCTCGACGCCTCCGATTCACCGGCATTGCGCTTGAGGCGAAAGATATTCAGGGTCTCCACATCACGGTATTGGTCGATCCTGTCGAAGCCCGGATTGGTCATGCCCAGTTCCTCACCCTGGTAGACATAAGGCGTGCCCTGGAGCAAGTGCAGTGCGGTGGCGAGCATCTTGGCCGACACCACGCGATGCTCGCCGTCATCGCCAAACCGCGAGACCACCCGGGGCTGGTCGTGGTTACACCAGAACAGCGCGTTCCAGCCGCCACCGGCCTGCATGCCCGACTGCCAGTCGGAGAAGATCTGCTTGAGTTGCAGGAAATCGAACTCGGCCTCCACCCACTTCTGCAGGTTCGGGTAATCGACTTTCAGGTGATGAAAGTTGAACGTCATCGACAGTTCTTTCGACGCCGGATTGGAGTAGCGAATGCAGTGCTCCAGGCTGGTGGAGGACATTTCGCCGACATTGATCAGGTCATGGCCCTCGAAGACTTCGCGGTGCATTTGCTGCAGGTAGTCATGCACGTTGGGGCCGTCGGTGTAGAAGCGCCGGCCATCGGTGTGGTCGTCGGGGAAATCCGCGGGCTTGGAAATCAGGTTGATCACATCCAGGCGAAAGCCGCCCACGCCCTTGTCACGCCAGAAGCGCATCATCTTGAAGACTTCGGCGCGCACCTTGGGGTTGTCCCAGTTGAGGTCGGCCTGGGTGTGGTCGAACAGGTGCAGGTAGTACTGGCCGGTTTGCGCCTCGTATTCCCAGGCCGAGCCGCCGAACTTGGATTCCCAGCTGTTGGGCTGGTCGCGCCAGATGTAGAAGTCGCGGTAGGGATTGTCGAGGCTGCTGCGCGCCTGCCGAAACCACTCATGCTCGACGGAGGTGTGGTTGACCACGATATCGAGCATCAACCTGATACCGCGCTTGGCCGCTTCGCTGATCAACAGGTCGCAATCGGCCATGGTCCCGTAGCTGGGATCGATGGCGTAGTAGTCGCTGATGTCGTAGCCGTTGTCGCGCTGCGGTGAGCGCAGGAACGGGGTGAACCACAGGCAATCGATGCCCAGCCATTGCAGGTAGTCGAGCTTGTCGACGATGCCCAGCAGGTCACCGGTGGCGTTACCCGCGTGGCTGTGGAAGCTTTTGGGGTAGATCTGGTAGATCACCGAGTGTTGCCAGGTTTGCATGGTGGGTTCCTTCAGTAGAATTGGGTGCTGGCCGTGCGGGCCTCATCGGGGGCAAGCCCCCTCCCACAGTGGAATGTATTTCAAATGTGGGAGGGGGCTTGCCCCCGATGGCGATTGATCAGGCAACCCTGTATCCAGGCCGAACAATCTTCATGCTCAACACACAGGTCACAACAAAGGGCACGACAATCGCCACCGCCATGCCGATCACAAACATCGCAATGGCGCTCGGCACGATCGAGATAAATCCAAGCAGGCCACCGACGCCGATGGCCGACGCCTGCACCTTGTTCAGCGACAGGAAAATGCTGCCCAGCGCCGAGCCCAGCAGCGCGGCATAGAATGGAAACTTGAAACGCAGGTTCACGCCGAACATCGCCGGCTCAGTGATACCGAAGTAGGCGGAAATCGCCGACGTCGACGCCATGCTCTTGTCCCGCGCATTGCGGCTCATGTAGAACACAGCCAGCGCGGCGCTGCCCTGGGCCAGGTTGGACATGACGATCATCGGCCAGATAAAGGTGCCGCCCTGGGTCGAGATCAACTGCAGGTCCACGGCGAGGAACATGTGGTGCATGCCGGTGATGACCAGTGGGGCATAGAGCAGGCCGAATATCGCGCCGCCGACCATAGGGGCCAGGTCGAACAATGTCACCACACCCTCGGTAATCAGGATGCCCAGGTGCCGGGTGACCGGGCCAATAATGGCCAAGGCCAGCACGCCGGTCACAACGATGGTGGTGATAGGCACCACGAGCAGTTGGATGGCGTTGGGCACCCGTGCCCGCAGCCATTTTTCGATCACGCTCATGACGTAGGCCGCCATCAGGATTGGCAGGATCTGCCCCTGATAGCCCACTTTCTCGACCTGGAACCAGCCAAGAATATCGAAGTACGGCAGGCTCTGGCCGTCGAGGCCGGCGACTGCCTTGCCGTAGTTCCAGGCGTTGAGCAGGTCCGGGTGAACCAGCATCAGGCCCAGCACGATGCCGAGAATTTCACTGCCGCCAAAACGCTTGGCCGCCGACCAGCCTACCAGTGCCGGCAGGAACACGAACGAGGTGTTGGCCATCAGGTTGATCAGGCTCCACAGGCCATCCAGGTTCGGATACGCCTCCAGCAGCGTCTGTCCCTCGATGAACATGCCCTTGGCGCCCATCAGGTTGTTGATGCCCATGAGCAGGCCGGCAATGATCAGCGCCGGCAGGATCGGCATGAACACGTCGGAGAACACCCGCACCAGGCGCTGCATGGGGTTGGTCTTGTCGGCGCCCTTGCGCTTCACATCGGCGATGGTCGATGCCGCCAGCCCCGTGACGTCGCGCAAGGCGGCGTAGACCTTTTCCACTTCTCCGGGGCCGATCACCACCTGGAACAAACCGCCGGTAAAGAACGACCCTTTGACCAGGTCGACCTGGTTCAACGCACTGCTGTTGACCAGGCTGGGGTCCTTGAGCGCCAGGCGCAGGCGCGTCACGCAGTGGGCAGCTTGCTCAAGGTTGTCGCGCCCCCCGAGGTTCTCGAGAATCTCGCGGGCAATCATCGAATAGTCGTGGCTCATGCTCGTTTTCCACTGTGATTGTTTTTATGGGTGGCAGTCATTGGCAGCACGCCGAGAGGGCAAATTACTCGTCTGTACGAGTGAAATCAACAACTCGTCTATACGAGTTACAATTTTGTTTAACTTTTGCAAATGGTCCGTCAGACATTTCCACCCCCTGCACCGGTGGCGAATGGACAAACCCCACCGGTGCCACTAAGGTTCCTGCCTTGAAAGCGCCGTTCACCTTCATAGAGCCGGGCATCGAGCCATCCCATGAGCAAATACAACCAGATCTATACCGATCTGCTTGCCAGCATCACCACCGAACGCCTGCAGCGCGGCACGCGCCTTCCCTCCGAAACCGAACTGATGGACAGCTACCAGGCCAGCCGGGGCACGGTGCGTCGAGCGATCGAGCAGTTGCAGGAGCGCGGTTTCGCGCAGAAGATCCACGGCAAAGGCACCTTTGTGTTGTCGCCGAACCCGATCGAGTTTCAACTGGGTGGCATCGTGAGCTTCCATGAAACCCACGCCGACCTGGGCGATGACATACACACCGAAGTGGTCGAGTTCACCCAAGTGCCGCTGGAAGGCTCATTGCAACAGCACATCGAGGCTGAACCCGGCACGCTGATCACGCGGATCAAGCGGGTACGGCGCATTGGCGGCAAACGGGTGATCCTGGACATCAACCACTTCGTCGCCGACCTGATCCCCGGCCTGGACCGCTCGATTGCCGAGCAGTCGATCTACGCGTTTATCGAGCAGACGCTGCAGCTGCAGATCAGCTATGCCCAGCGCACCATCGAAGCCCTGCCGCGCAGCAAGGACGACCAGGCGCACCTGGACCTTGACGGGCAAAGCCATGTGATCGTGGTGAGTAACCAGACGTTTTTGCAGGACGGGCGGCAGTTCGAGTACACCGAGTCGCGGCATACGTTGGACAAGTTCTACTTTTCGGATATTGCGCGGCGGTAAGCGTAAGCCGGGAAACCCGCTGACCCAGTGTGCGCCGACCTCTTTTTCGGAGCGCCAATGGTTGTGCGCTTGGCCAAGTGCCAATTTGGGATACGGATGCGGACGACCTGCCGCCTATGCTTAGGTCGAGCTCATCGCCTTATCCTCAATGGCGACGAGCGCAGTCAGGGTGTGAAATGGACAAGTCGCAGGAAGTTGACCAGGTTGATCGGCTCACAGCGCACGCGCACAGACTCTTGAAGAGTGGCGCGCTCGGTAAATCGCAACAGATCATTCGTCTTTTCGAGTTTCTCCTCGAGCGATCACTGACGGCGACCGCAACCAAAGAAATCGAGATTGCACTCGTCGTGTTTGGTCGATCCGCCAGCGTGGATCTTGCGGCTGATGCAACGGTTCGCGTGCATATTCATCGGTTGCGAAAAAAACTCGATGCGGCGCCCGTCGATGAGCGTGGCGAGCGGCTTATCCTTCCGCGTGGTGAATATCGTCTGGTCGTCGCTGTTCCCGAAGAGCAAGACAACTACGCCGACCCTGTGCGCCGACGTTTCCTTGATTGGCGGTATTTGGCCGGCGCGGCGCTTTTCCTCACGCTCAACGCGCTGTGCTGGCTCTGGTTGGTAGGCAAGTCACCCAGTGATTCGCGGATCGACAGCACGCTCTGGAGTGGTATCGCGAAGAATCTGGCGCCGCTACTCATCGTTTCCGGTGATTTTTATGTATTCGGTGAACAAGGCGCTGACGGTTCCATTGTTCGTATGGTCGCTGATTCCACCATCGCTTCCAGCGAGGACCTCAATAAGTACAAACAGCGGATGCCGGTGCCCGGCCAAAAGTATGTCGACATGAATGCCTATCACTTGCCGAGTGGGCTCGCATCAGCGCTGGTTTCGGTGATGCCCGTCATGGTCGCAACCAGGTCCGGAAATTCGAGCCTGATCAAGAATGTGACAACCTCACGTTTCACCAATGAGATGCTGAGTGATCACGATATTGTCTATGTGGGTTTACTCGACACGCTCGGCGATCTGCAGGAGCCGTTTTTTGATCTCTCCGGATTTTCGCTGTCGGCCAGCGGCGATACCCTTGTGGACCTAGCGACCGGGGATAAATTTCAATCTGATTGGGCCGAACCCTCCACTGACAGAATCATGCGTCGTGATTATGCGTACCTTGCTCGCTTTCCGGGACCCGCAGGCAATCACATCGTCGTCGTTGCCGGCATTATGGATCCGGCACTGATTGAAGCCGCGAAAATTGCATCGGACAGTGCCGAGCTGAGTCGCTTGAAGACCGTTCTAGGCAATAGCGACGCCTTCGAAGCGATGTATGAAGTGCGCACATTTGGTCCGTCGAGTGTATCGGCAGAGCTGCTGATCGCACGCCCGCTGGACGTCGGTCAGATGTGGCGTACAAGACGGGCGCCGCCTGCCAGTGACAAGGCCATACCAAGCCCCGGCAAGGCAGACGAGGCCGTTCAATAGAAGCTGAGTGTGGGAATGCCTTGCGCAACGTGCATGGCCTGCATGGGGTCTCGGCAACGGCACCTGAACCGGCATGCAGGCACATTTTATCTGCCCTGCTGATTACAACCTGTGTTGTTGGAAATTATCCAGAGCACACCCTATGCAATCTCGACGAACATATGCGCCTTGTCGCGCCGGACCTTTTCGAGTTTTACCAGCCAATCGCTTTCAGTATCCCGGTAGCCCAGGGCCAAGAGAACGGAACTGTTCAACCCTTGCTCGGGAAGCTTCAGCAGCGCGTTCACTGCCTGGTTGTCGAAGCCTTCCATGGGTGTGGCATCCACGCCCAGTTCAGCTGCCGCTACCAACGCGAATCCCAAGGCGATGTAGCACTGTTTGGACGCATGAACATACTGCTGCTCCTTGCTCATGCTGCCAAAAGAATCGAGCAGCGATAACCGGTAATCATCGGTGACAGTGGCAGGCAAGTTACGTATGCCGTTGCTGTATTCAAAAAATGCATTGATCCGCTCAGGTGTGTATTCATCCCAGGCGGCAAAAATCAACAAGTGGGACGATGTGGAAATTTGCTGTTGGTTGGCGCAGATCGGTTGCAATTGCGCCTTCAACTCGGGGTTAGTGATGATTAACACCTTGAAAGGCTGCAGGCCCGAACTGCTGGGGGCCAGGCGTATGGCTTCCAGGATCGAATCAATTTTTTCCTGCGCGACCTTGTCGTCGTTGTAGCTTTTGGTTGCATAGCGCCAATGAAGCGTGTCTTTCAATGCCATGATGATTCCCTTAACGCAATTGAGCCTGCGATTGCCAGGTGTGCTTAAAGCCTGGGTGCTTCCCGAGTGCTCCGAACCCATCACGGATTCGGGCTTTGTCCGTCCTTCACGTGACGCCAGAGGGTTTTGAAAGGATCGATATAGAAACCCTTCAGGGTATTGTGCGGATTGTTGGCACCGTACTCTTCGTCGTTACACCCCCAACGCCAGCTTTCGCCCTTCTTGGGCAAGTAGAGTGTTCCGAACATCCAGTCCCAGAGTGTCAGTACGACTGCATTGTTCTTGTCCCAGTGATGGGGTTCCATACTGTGGTGAAGGTTGTGCATGACAGGGGCCAAAACGATGCGGTTCATCCACCCGTAGGAGATCGGCAGATGGACGTGAGAAAACACATCGATAACAAAGAAGCAGATGTAGGCCATTGTGGTGACGGCAACCACCATGCCTGGATGGATTTGGCTGCCCGTCGCATAAAGCACCAGACCGGTGAAGGCCCCGCCGACCACCGCCGGGATGATATTGAGGCCAAAGAACTCGATGGGGTGCTGGCGAAATAGCGTCCAGGGCGTCAGTGTCTCGGCGGTATGGTGAGGTTTGTGAAGATGCCACATCAGTGCGTTGGTATGGCACCAGCGATGTATCCAGTACCCGACGAAGTCGACACTGAGGAAATAGGTCAGAAACTGAACGGAGATGATCAGCCAGGTTGACGTCATCAAGGGGGGTCGGACGCCGAATTCAGCGGTGAAATACGCGCCGACATTGTCAGCAATGGCGATGCCATTGACGGCGAAGACGCCTACCAGGGGAAAACCGAGCATCAACAGGATGATACCGTTCCACATATCCACGCGAGATGAGGGGTTGTCGTATTGCTCCCTGGGAAAGGCTGCATTGGCCAGAGAGCGGATGGTCAGGGGGCTCTGCCACTTTTGCGAGATGATGAACATCACCGCAAGCACTGAGACGAACAGAGGAAGACCCCAGGCCCACAAACTCATTATTTCCAGAGTCGGTTCATAGAACGCGACAATTGATTCCCAAATGTCATGCATCGTCATCGTAAGTACCTCGCCATTTATTCTTTTGTTATTGTTTTGAGGCCATGGATAGCCTCGCTTTGTCTTTACTCTCCGTGCAGGCCCGGTCGGATTTTCTGTTGCACCGGGCTATATGGATACTGCCCATGACTTAATGCCCAAGATAAGTTGGTTAACGGTTAATTAACGGTACGTAACAGGTTATTTTCAGCGCAGGTTTCGCTAAAAACGTATTTGAATCAGTTAGATAGTCTTAGGGCATGCTGGCGGACTGATTTCCCGGTGGCCAGGCGTGTCAGCCGCACGGGATACGTTCGGGCACTGATTGGAACGTCGTTTATTGAAAACTACGGCTCTTGCTTCGCAGATTTCTATCCAAAAAAATGCCAGTCAGTGATAACTGACTGGCATTGGTTAAACGACTTCCGGCGCAACTGCGAATCTAGAGCTGCACGCTAGTCAGTGCCTCCCGGCCCTCACGTACTTACGACTTGAAGCGCCCTACCAGCCCGTTCAGCTCATTGGACAGATGCGAAAGCCGACCCGAGTCTTCCTGCGCAGAACTGGCGAGGCTCTCGACCAGTTGCGCCTCGTCGTAGATCTGCTGGATATGCTTGTTGATGTCTTCGGCCACGCTATGTTGCTCTTCGGCGGCGGCGGATATCTGCAGGTTCTGATCCCGGATTTCATTCACCGACAGCTGGATGCCTTCAAAGCTTTCACGTGCGTTTCCAATGGAGGAAACGCTGGCGCGTGACAGCTCCAGGCAACTTTCCATCTTCTGCGACACTTCTTGAGTCTTGCTACCGAGCGCGCTGAGCAACTGATCGATTTCCCCAGTGGAATCCGAGGTACGCTTGGCCAGCGCTCGAACTTCATCTGCGACCACCGCAAACCCTCGCCCCTGGTCACCGGCCCGTGCCGCTTCGATTGCCGCGTTCAGTGCCAGCAAGTTGGTCTGCTCGGCGATGGCGCGGATGGTGCCCAGAATCTGGTTGATACTGCGACTACCCTCCTCCAGCTCCACCATGGCCTGTGAAGATTCGGTCAGGCGACGCCCCAGGCGATTGACGTTGTCGGTGGTCAACTCAATCTGCTCTTTACCTTCGGCGACACGATGATGACCACTCTCGGCGGAATTGGCCGCAGCGCTGCACGAGCGCGCCACTTCGTTAGCAGTGGCGACCATTTCATTGAACGCCGTGGACACCAACTCCACCGCCTCACGCTGGCGTCCAGCCGCCTGGTTCATGTTAGTGGCCACTTCGCTGTTCACGCGCGAAGCATCCTGCAGGTTGGTCGATGCCGCGCCGATGCTCTGGATCAACTGGCGTATTGCGGCGAGAAACTTGTTGAACCAGCCTGCCAGCTCGGCGGTTTCGTCTTTGCCCTGCACATCAAGATCACGGCGCAGGTCGCCCTCACCCTCAGCAATCGACTGCAGCCCGGTGCTGACCTGGCCGATGGGCTTGACGATAACCTTGGCGAAAGCCGCCGCCAGCAGTGCGAAAAGCAGCACCAGCACCACCACGATCGCGACCGTCACGTAGGTCATGCGTGTGGCCTCGGCCATGACTTCGCTGTACTCAATCAACCCCACGTAACGCCAGCCCAGACCCGGCGATGTCCACACGTTTGCCATGTACCGGACGCCGTTGATTTCCACTTCGGTTGAACCTTGCGCAGTGGCGGCCAGTTTGGCGTAAGGCTCACCCAGATCCTTGAGCTGCTTGAAGCTGTGCCCCGCATCACGCGGATCGACCAGTACTGTGCCGTCTTCGATGAGCATCACATAGCCGCTTTCGCCGAGCTTGATGCTTTTGACCAGTTCGGTGAGGTTGGTCAGCGATACGCTTACCACAAACACGCCCTTGGCCTTGCCTGCTTCATCGAGCATGGCCCTGGCGCTACCAACCAGCGCTACCGCATCCTTTTCGTAGTAATACGCCGCGGTCCTTACCGCTTTACCGGGGCTGGCCATGGCGGCCTTGTACCAAGGGCGCGTACGCGGGTCGTATTTCGACAACTGAGGGTCATCCGGCCATTTCGCGTAACTGCCGTCTTCCAGGCCAATGGACAGGATTGCCGCGGCCGGATGCGTCGCGCCATACCGAGCAAACGCATCGATGACTTGCCGGGCTGCCGCAGGCAGCGGCTGACTGGCTGCATCAGCAGCCTCGTAGTGCTTTAGGCTGGCGACCGATGTGTAGAAAGGGTCTGTAGCCATTTGATCGACGTTTTGCTGCGTACCATCAAAAAACTGCCGGATATTACCGTCGATCTGGCGTATTTCTCGGGTGCTGCCATCCATGAACTGGCTGACCGCTTCGGACCGGGTATTGAGTACAGAGATCACGGCCACCAGACTTACGGGGATGAATGCGACGAGTACAAAAGCCAGGACGAGCTTGTTTTTTATTTTCATTTTGCAGATCACTACCTGAAATAAGTGAGATAACGCACCCGGAGCAAACCTGCTGGACGCGAGTCGCCGCAAAAGCGATATCGGCCTGCGTCGCGCAATCTTTACAGTCATCTACGCGAATGCCGTTTGGAACGTAGCGCCTGATAAAAGTGGCTGTGAGCCCTGCAGATGTCGCTGCCCTCAAATGATTACGAGGACAAACGACTGCATAGTGAATAACGACCAGGGCGTGTGCAGGCGTTTGTTGACGGAGCGAAAGACAGGTCGCCGGTAATCCCTCGGCAAAAGGACACAAGGGATTTGGCGATGCGCAGAGCTGCCGCAATTTTGCCAGACCCAAAAAGCCAAAAGCCCGCAATTACGCGGGCTCAAGGGCATTTCTTGCTAGTGGGTGCCCGGCAATGCCGGACGCCCAATCATTCCCACTCAATCGTCGCCGGCGGCTTGCTCGACACGTCGTAAGTAACGCGCGAAATACCTTCGATTTCATTGATGATACGGCCGCTGACCGTTTCCAGCAGTTCGTACGGCAGGTGTGCCCAACGCGCCGTCATGAAGTCGATAGTCTCCACAGCACGCAACGCCACAACCCACGCGTAACGACGGCCATCGCCTACAACGCCTACGGATTTCACCGGCTGGAATACCACGAACGCCTGGCTGACCTTGTGGTACCAATCGGCCTTGCGCAGTTCTTCGATGAAGATGTGGTCGGCGCGGCGCAGCAGGTCGGCGTACTCCTTTTTCACTTCGCCGAGGATGCGCACACCCAGGCCCGGGCCCGGGAATGGGTGGCGGTAGACCATGTCGTACGGCAGGCCGAGTTCCAGGCCCAGGCGACGGACTTCGTCCTTGAACAGTTCGCGCAGGGGTTCTACCAGCTTGAGGTTCATTTCCTCAGGCAGGCCACCCACGTTGTGGTGGGACTTGATCACGTGGGCCTTGCCGCTCTTCGCGCCGGCCGACTCGATCACGTCGGGGTAGATGGTGCCCTGGGCGAGGTATTTGATGTTGTCCAGTTTGTTGGACTGGGCATCGAAGACGTCGATGAAGGTGCGGCCGATGATCTTGCGCTTTTTCTCCGGGTCGGACTCGCCGGCCAGGTTGTTGAGGAACTGCTCCTCGGCGTTGGCGCGGATCACCTTGACGCCCATGTTCTCGGCGAACATGGCCATCACCTGCTCGCCTTCGTGCAGGCGCAGCAGGCCGTTGTCGACGAAGACGCAGGTCAGCTGGTCGCCGATGGCTTTGTGCAGCAGCGCGGCGACCACGGAGGAGTCGACGCCGCCGGACAGGCCGAGCAACACGTTGTCGGTGCCAACCTGGGCGCGGACGTTGGCGATAGCGTCTTCAGCAATTTTCGACGGGGTCCACAGGGCTTCACACTCGCAGATGTCGAGGATGAAGCGCGACAGGATGCGCCCGCCTTGCTTGGTGTGGGTCACTTCCGGGTGGAACTGCACGCCGTAGTAACGACGCTCGTCGCTGAACATGCCGGCAATCGGGCAGCTCGGGGTGCTGGCCAGGATGTGGAAGTCCTGCGGCATTTTGGTGACCTTGTCACCGTGGCTCATCCACACGTCGAGGCCGAACAGGCCGTCGGCGTCGATGTGGTCTTCGATGCCGTCCAGCAGGCGGCTCTTGCCGACCACGTCGACGCGCGCATACCCGAATTCACGCAGCTCGGAACCTTCAACCTTGCCGCCCAGTTGCTCGGCCATGGTCTGCATGCCGTAGCAGATACCGAAGACCGGCACGCCCAGGTCGAAGACCGCTTGCGGGCAGCGCGGGCTGTTGGCTTCGTGCACGGACTCGGGGCCACCGGCGAGGATGACGCCTTTCGGTGCGAATTCGCGAATCGCTTCGTCATCCATGTCGAACGGGTGCAGTTCGCAGTACACGCCGATTTCACGCACGCGGCGGGCGATCAGTTGGGTGTACTGGGAACCGAAGTCGAGGATCAGGATGCGGTGGGCGTGAATGTCGAGGGCCATGAAGTCAGTCTCGTCTAATGAATCAGAAACAACTCGGGGCTGAAAGAACAGCCCCGGTTACTTAACGTTTTGCTGGAAGCCTCAACCTACGCGGTAGTTTGGCGCTTCCTTGGTGATCTGCACGTCGTGGACATGGGATTCAGCCATGCCGGCGCCGGTGATCCGTACGAACTCTGGCTTGGTGCGCATTTCTTCGATGTCGGCGCTGCCGGTGTAGCCCATCGAGGAACGCAGGCCGCCCATCAGTTGATGGATGATCGCGCTCAGGGTGCCCTTGTATGGCACACGACCTTCGATGCCTTCCGGGACGAGTTTCTCGGCGCCTGCCGAGGAGTCCTGGAAGTAACGGTCGGAAGAACCTTGCGCCTGGGACATGGCGCCCAGCGAACCCATGCCGCGGTAAGCCTTGTAGGAACGACCCTGGAACAGTTCGATCTCGCCTGGCGCTTCTTCAGTACCGGCGAACATCGAGCCCATCATCACGCAGGAAGCACCGGCCACGATGGCCTTGGACAGGTCACCGGAGAACCGGATGCCGCCGTCGGCGATCAACGGTACGCCTGTGCCTTCAAGGGCAGCGGCGACGTTGGCGATGGCGCTGATTTGCGGCACGCCCACCCCGGCGACGATACGCGTGGTGCAGATCGAGCCAGGGCCAATACCGACCTTGACCGCGTCAGCGCCCGCTTCGGCCAGGGCCTTGGCGGCAGCGCCGGTGGCGATGTTGCCGCCGATCACCTGGACGTCAGGGAAGTTCTGCTTGACCCAGCGCACGCGGTCGATCACGCCTTTGGAGTGACCGTGGGCAGTGTCGACCACCACCACGTCAACACCGGCGGCGACCAGCGCCGAAACGCGGTCACCGGTGTCTTTACCGGTGCCGACCGCAGCGCCGACGCGCAGACGACCCTGGTCATCCTTGCTGGCCAGCGGGTAAGCCTTGGCTTTTTCGATGTCGTTGACGGTCATCATGCCTTTGAGGGCGAATTTGTCGTCGACGATCAGCACGCGCTCGATGCGGTGCTTGTGCAGCAGTTCGCGCACATCGTTCTTGTCGGCGCCTTCCTTGACCGTGACCAGGCGCTCTTTAGGCGTCATCACTTCGCGGACGGTGACTTCAAGACGGTTCTCGAAACGCACGTCACGGGAAGTGACGATGCCGACCAGGTCGCCATCGTGCAGCACCGGAACGCCGGAGATGTTGTGCAGGCGGGTCAGTTCGAACAGATCACGCACGGTGGCGTCGGCTTCGATGGTGATGGGATCTTTCACCACACCCGCTTCGTAACGCTTGACCTTGCGCACTTCGGCAGCTTGCTGCTCGATGGTCATGTTCTTGTGGATGATGCCGATGCCGCCTTCCTGAGCCATGGCGATGGCCAGACGGGCTTCGGTGACGGTGTCCATGGCAGCGGAAACCAGGGGAATATTCAGCTCG
>Ga0105246_10000632_pt1 | contig 19638 bp, 19 predicted proteins | sample KBSM64metaG_FD_99694 | JGI IMG/M metagenome (GOLD analysis project Ga0105246, IMG submission 99694) | Miscanthus rhizosphere microbial communities from Kellogg Biological Station, Michigan, USA - KBS M6-4 metaG | ecosystem: Host-associated > Plants > Roots > Rhizosphere > Soil | place... | reverse complement strand
GATCGCCGCGCCGACGCCGACGCCCGCCCCCCAGATCACGCCGCCGGCAATCACCACGCCAGCACCCCGCGCGTCGCGAGCCCCGGCGCCGGTCGCCCGGCTAACGGTCTCCTCTCCCGCCCCTGTCGCGTCAACACCCGCGCCCAGCATCGCGCCGAGTGCCGGGCCGACGCCCGCGCCCGCAGTTCCTTCGCCCGGCTTTGCCGTCCCAACCGCCACGATTCCCGAAAGGCCGGCCGGATCGTGGTGGCCGTGGATCGCGGCGGCCTTTGCGCTCGGCGGCGCGGGTTTTGGCGCGCTCTTCTGGCTGCGCCGCAGGATTGGGCCGGTCGGCCCGGTGGTCGTGCCGGAAATCGAACGGCCACGGGTGCCCCCGTCGCGGCAGCCGATGCCGGAACCGACGTTCCAGCCACGGCCGCAGCCCGCCTCGCTGCCCGAACCTGCACCTCCACTTGCGGCCGCCGAGGCCCACCCGCTGCATATCGGGATCGAGCTCAAGAAGCTGACGCTCACCCTGATGAACGCGACGCTCGGTTATCGCCTGACGCTGACGAACGGAGGGGTGGAACCACTTGCGGACATCGGAGTCGCGGCCGATCTGGTCGGTGCGCACAGTTCGCTGCCGCGGGACATGCAGCTTGCCGGACCGGAGACCGAGCTGCCGCAACGCCACCGCCTAGCCGGCCTCGCACCCGGCGAAAGCGGCGACGTGACCGGCGAGCTGCGCGTGCCGCTCCACGAGCTGCGGCCGATCGTCCAAGGGCGCGCCCAGTTGTTCGTGCCCCTCGCGCGCTTCCGTATCGGGGCTATGGGGCAAGAGCCGCGCTGCTTCACGCTGGTCGCCGGGCAGCCCTCCCCGAGCGGCAACGGCGCGATCCAGCCGGTCCGCCTCGATCTGGGCCCGCGCATCTACGACGGGCTTGCCGGGCGGGCCTTCTAGGCGGTAGTCCGCGAGGCGATGGATAGCCTCGTCTCCACCGAATGGCTGGCGCAGCATCTCGGCGAAGCCGGGCTGGTGGTGCTCGACGCCTCGGCGCACTTGCCCGACGCCAAACGCGATCCGCGCGCCGAGTTCGCGGCTGGGCACATTCCGGGCGCGCGCTTTCTGGACATCCCCTCGCTGGTCGATCCTGACAGTCCGGTACCTTCGGCCGTCCCGACCGGTGCGCAATTCGCCGCGCGGATGCAGTCGCTGGGGGTCAATGCCGGCGATCGGCTTGTGATCTACGACGACAGCGCCGTGAAGACCTCGGCCCGCGCCTGGTTCATTGCCCGGATGAACGGCGCGAAGGACGTGGCGATCCTCGACGGCGGCCTCGGCAAATGGCGCGCGGAAGGGCGACCGATCGAGGGCGGAGAGCCCACGGTAGAGCGTGGCGATTTCACTGCGGTGCCGGGCTCCGGCACCGTGCGCTTCAAGTCCGACATGCTTGCCAATCTCGGATCTCATCGCGAGCAGGTGGTCGACGCCCGCGGACGTGCGCGTTTCACCGGCGCGGAGGCCGATTTCCGCCCTAACATCGCCAGCGGCCACATTCCCGGCTCAAGCAATCTGCCCTACAACCTGCTCTACGCGCACGACGGCACATTCGCCACGAAGACCGATCTCAAGAGCTCCTTCGAGCATGCCGGGATCGACCTCGACCGACCGGTCGTAACGACCTGCGGCGGTGGGGTGACCGCGGCAGTGCTGCTGTTCGCCTTGCACTTGCTCGGCAAGGATGACGTCGCACTCTACGACGGGAGCTGGAGCGAATGGGGCGCCGACGCGGCGACGCCGAAGGAACTGGGGGCGGTGGATTGAGCCGCGGCGACAAGCCGCTGCGTCCGGCTACGCGCGTCGTCGAAGGCGGGCGGCGCAAGGAGTGGACCGGAGCGGTGGTCAATCCGCCGGTGTGGCGGGCGAGCACGCATCTCTACCGGGATAGCGCCGACCTCGCCAATGGCCGCCCGAACGAGGACGGCCATTTTTATTACGGCCGCCGCGGCGCGCCGACGCAGTGGGCGCTGGCGGAGGCGCTGACCGAGCTCGAGCCGGGAGCGGCGGGGACGGTGCTTTATCCGAGCGGCGTCGCTGCCATCGCCGGGGCGCTGTTGACGGTGCTGAAAAGCGGCGACGTCCTGCTGATGACCGACAACGCCTACGAGCCAAGCCGGGTCATGGCGCGCACCTTGCTCGCCCCGATGGGGATCGAGACGCGGTTCTTCGATCCGCTCGACGTCGCCGGCTTTGCCGCGCATTTCGATGATCGCACCGCGGCGGTGTTGCTTGAAAGCCCCGGCAGCCTGACGATGGAGGTGTGCGACGTGCCGGCGCTGGCCGCCATCGCGCGCAACAAGGGCGCGGACACGCTGCTCGACAACACTTGGGCGAGCCCGCTCGGGTTCCCCGCGCTGACCCGCGGCTGCGACATTTCGATCATGAGCCTGACCAAGCATGTCGGCGGCCATTCGGACCTGATGATGGGCTCGGCCGCCGCCAGCGAGGCGCTCTACGGGAGGCTGCGCGCCAAGGCGCAAGCGCTCGGCCAGATCGTTTCGCCCGACGACTCTGCACTGGCGTTGCGAGGCCTGCGGACGCTTGCGCTGCGTCTTAACCATGAAACCTCTAGCTGCCTTGAGGTTGTTACGTTTCTCTCCCAACGCCCTGAAATTGCGTTTATTCTTTGCCCGGCGTGGCCTGGATCGCCCGGCCACGACTTGTGGGCGCGCGATTTCACCGGCGCTTGCGGCTTGTTCAGCTTCGTGCTGAAGGGACGCGACGAAGCGGCTCGCGCGCGATTCATCGACGCGCTCCACTTGTTCGGCATCGGCTATAGCTGGGGCGGTTACGAAAGCCTGGTAATCCCGTTCGACCCCGTCCGCGCGCGCACGGCAACGAGCTGGCCACCCTCGGGATGGGACCCGGCCGACCGGTTCGGCGTGCGCCTGTCCATCGGCCTTGAGGACCCGGCCGACCTGATCGCCGACCTCGAACAGGCCATGGCTGCTATGGAGGCTGCATGAGGCTTGCGGACGGGTGGCAGGAAGTTGTCACCACACTCGACAGTTGGGGTTTCACGATCGCCGATCATCGAGTTTCGCTGTGGACTGCGTTGCTGGCGGTGATCGTCGTCGTCGGCGTGTACGTATTTGGCAAAATTCTGACGCGGGTGGCACGGTGGTTGCTCGGCAAGGCGACCCGGCTCGACAGCACGCAGACTGTGCTGGCCGAAAAGCTCGTAGGCATCGCCATCTGGGCTTTCGTCATCCTGCTGGGGATCGACGTGCTCGGCATCGATCTCACCGCGCTGGCCGTGTTCTCCGGCGCCCTGGGCCTGGCGATCGGCTTCGGCCTGCAGAAGACCTTCGGCAACCTGATCTCCGGGATCATCTTGCTGATGGACCGGTCGATCAAGCCGGGCGACGTGATTGCGGTCAACGATTCGACCGGGCGCGAGAGCTTCGGGCAGATCCGCAAGATCGGCATCCGCGCGATCTCGGTCGTGACGCGCGACAAGAAGGAATACCTGATCCCCAATGAGAACCTGATGACCAATCAGGTCGAGAACTGGTCGTACAGCTCGCGGGAGGTTCGCGTTAAGGCGGCGGTCGGCGTGTCGTACGGCACCGACCTGGAATTGGCCGAAAGACTCCTTCTCGAAGCGGCCGTCGATACGCCGCGGGTGCTTGCTTCGCCCCCGCCGAAAGCCCTGCTGATGGCATTCGGACCGAGTTCGGTCGAGTTCGAGGTCCGTTTCTGGATCACCGATCCGGAAGAAGGGGTGAGCGCCGTGAGATCGGAGGTGCTCAAGCGGGTGTGGCGCCTGTTCCATGAGAACGACGTCCAGCTGCCGTTCGCCCAGCACGACATCCATCTCGGCAACGACGCCCAGTTCCAGCAACTCCTGGCGGCGATCTCGCAGCGGACGGGCCAGTAAAGCTGACCTAGCCGACCGGTAAGGCATTCTCGCTGGCGATGCAGAAGAGCAGCGCCCATTTGCCGCGCCATGAACAAGATCGGCACCGTTTACCTTGTCGGCGCGGGCCCGGGCGATCCGGACTTGCTGACTCTGCGCGCCGCGCGGCTGCTCGCGCGCGCCGGACTGGTGGTGCACGACGGCCTGGTCGATCCCTCGGTACTGGCGCTGGCCGGGCCCAAGGCAAAGTTCGTTTCGGTCGCCAAGAGCCGCGCGCGGCACACCCTGCCGCAGGATGCAATCAACGCCTTGCTGGTGCGCGAAGCGCTCGCGGGACGCGATGTCGTTCGGCTCAAAGGCGGCGATCCGTTCGTGTTTGGCCGCGGCGGCGAGGAAGCCGAAGCCTGCCGCACCGCGGGTGTCCCGGTCGAAGTGGTCCCCGGCGTCACCTCCGCGCTCGGCGCGGCGGCGGCGGCGCAGATCGCGCTTACTCATCGCGACGCGGCGAGCGTGGTCAGCTTCGTCGCCGGACAGTGCAAAGGCCTCGCCGAGCAAAACTGGGCAGGTCTCGCCGGCAAGGGCCGCACCCTGGTGATCTACATGGGCGTCAAAACCGCGCCCCAGATCGCCGAGAAGCTGATGGCCGATGGCCTCGCGCCGGAGATGCCGATCGCGGTGATCGAGAACGCCTGCCGACCTGAGATGCGCGTGCTGCGCGCTCCGCTCGCCGGCTTGCCCGAGCTTGTCGAGCGCGAGCGGGTCAAGAGCCCCGCCCTCATCATCATCGGCGAAGTCACCGCGCGCGAAGACGTCGCGATCAGCCAGCTTGCCGCGGAGTTTGCAGCATGAAGATCATCACCGGCAACGATCTCAAGACCGGATCGGTCATCTGGTGGGATGGCCAGGGCTGGTCGCTCCATGTCGAGGATGCCGCCGACGTCGGCGACCACGGCGAGCAGATCCTCGCGGTCGAGGACGCCGCCTGCCGGGTCAACGGTGGTTACGTGATCGAGGCCGTGAAGGACGAGGACGGTGTGCGCCCGGCGCATATCAAGGACCGCATCCGCGCGCTCGGCCCGACCGTGCGCCCCGACCTGACTCTCAAGCCCGCCGATCCCAATGCCGGCAACTGGGTGATCTGATGAATTTCTCTAACTTCGTCATTCCCGCGAAGGCGGGAACCCAGCAAGCACGGAGCTTGCCGCTCTGGGCCCCCGCCTTCGCGGGGGTGACGAGAGAGGTTTTGGCTTATGTATAAGTACGACCACTACGACCAGGCGATGGTCGATGCCCGCGTCGAGGATTTCCGCGACCAGACCCGCCGCCGGATCAACGGACAGTTGACCGACGACCAGTTCAAGCCGCTGCGCCTGAAGAACGGGCTGTACCTCCAGCTCCACGCCTACATGCTGCGCGTGGCGATCCCCTACGGCACGCTCGACAGCCGCCAGATGCGCAAGCTGGCGCACATCGCCCGGACCTATGACCGTGGCTACGGCCATTTCACCACCCGGCAGAACATCCAGTACAACTGGATCAAGCTGGAGCAGGCGCCGGACATCCTCGCCGAGCTGGCGACGGTAGAGATGCATGCCATCCAGACCAGCGGCGAATCGATCCGCAACGTCTCTGCCGACCAGTACGCCGGCGCCGCCGCGGACGAAGTGATCGACCCGCGCCCGTGGGCCGAAATGCTGCGGCAGATGACCACCTTCATGCCGGAATTCAGTTACCTGCCACGCAAGTTCAAGATCGCCGTCATCGCAGCGCAGGAAGACCGCGCGGCGATGCGTTGGCACGATTTCGGCCTGCGCATCGTGCGCAATGACGCCGGCGAGATCGGCTTCGAGGTCTATCCCGGCGGCGGCATGGGCCGCACCCCGTTCATCGCTTACAAGGCGCGCGATTTCCTGCCGGCTAACCAGATCTTCAGCTACCTGCAGGCAGTGCTTCGGGTGTGGAACCGCCATGCGCGGCGCGACAACATCCACAAGCAGCGGATGAAGATCCTGGTCCACGAACTGGGCGAAGAGGAATTCACGCGCCAGGTCGAGGAAGCCTTCCAGCACATTCTTGGGCTCGGTCAGGACTTCCCGCAGGCCGAGTACGACCGCATCGCCGCCTATTTCACGCCGCCAGCGTTCGAAGAGGGCCTGAGCGACGAAATCGACCGCTCCGACCCGGACTTCGCGGTGTGGCTCGACCAGCAGGTGGTGGCGCACAAGGCGCCGGGATACGCGATCGCCAATATCAGCCTGAAGCCCGTCGGCGGCATACCCGGCGACATCTCGGCCGAGCAGATGGAACTCGTCGCCGACCTGGCCGAGCGCTACAGCTTCGACGAGCTGCGCGCCACGCACGCGCAGAACCTGGTGCTGCCGCACGTGCGCAAGCAGGACTTGTACGCGGTATGGCAAGCCTTGGTGGAAGCCGGGCTCGCGAATGCCAATCTTGATCTGGTGACCGACATCATCGCCTGCCCCGGGCTCGACTACTGCAGCCTCGCCAACGCCCGCTCGATACCGGTGGCTGAGAAGATCGCCGCGCGCTTCGCCGATCCGGCGCGGCAGAAGGACCTCGGCGAGCTGAAGATCAAGATTTCCGGCTGCATCAACGCCTGCGGGCACCACCACGCGGGCCACATCGGCATCCTCGGCGTCGACCGCAAAGGAACCGAGAACTACCAGCTCCTGCTGGGCGGTTCGGGGGACGAGAATACGACACAAGCCAAGATCACCGGCCCCGGGTTCGACGAGGACGGGATCGTCGACGCCATCGAGCGCGCCGTCGAGCATTACCGCGGCATCCGCGAGCCCGGCGAGCGCTTCCTCGACACCTACCGCCGCGTCGGCATGGATGGCTTCAAGGAGGCGATCTATGGCTGATATGCTGCGCTTTCGCGACGACACCGCGGCCGACGAGCCGGTGGTGAGCCTCGATGCTTTCCTCGAGCAGCCAAACGCGGTTTCGGTCCGTATCGAGGCCGGCGACGACGTCGAGCGGCTGTTCCCGCACATCGCGCGCGTGAAGCTGGTCGAGGTCGACTTCCCCAAGTTCCGCGACGGTCGCGGCTTCTCGACCGCACGCCTCCTGCGCGAGGCGGGCTACACGGGCGAGATCAAGGCCACCGGCGACGTGCTGGTCGACCTCGTGTGGTTCATGCGGCGCTGCGGCTTCGACAGCTTCGCGCCCAACGTGGCGATCGATCCGGCGGTGCTCGAAGCCTCGCTTTCGCGCTACCCTTACGTGTACCAGCACGCGGCCGACGGCGCCGTGCCGATCTGGAAGCTCCGTCATGGCTAGCCGCGCGATCGACCGCCTCGATATCGCGCCGCGCTTCACCCAGGCCGACGCCGACGCGCTCAACGCCCGCTTTGCCGGCGTCGACGCGGCGACGATGCTGCGCGCGCTGTTCGCCGAGGGCACGCTCGGCCGGGTCGCGGTGGTGAGCTCGTTCGGCACCGAAAGCGCGGTGCTGCTGCACCTCGTCGCGCAGGCCGATCCGGCGACGCCGGTGATCTTCGTCGATACGCTCAAGATGTTCGACGAAACGCTCGCTTATCGCGAGACGCTGATCGACCGCCTCGGCCTGACGAACAATTCGGTCGTCACGCCCGACCCGGTGGTGCTCGCCGCCAAGGACGAGACCGGCCTGCGCTGGTCCTACGATCCCGACGGCTGCTGCGCGATCCGCAAGGTCGAGCCGCTGGCTCGCGCCAAGGCCGGGCTCGACAGCTGGATTTCGGGCCGCAAGGCGTTCCAGTCGGTCACCCGACAGAACCTTCCGCGCTTCGAGATCGAGGACGGCCGGCTCAAGATCAATCCGCTCGGCGACTGGACCAAGGACGATCTCGAAGCCTACTTCGAGGAACACGACCTGCCGCGCCACCCGCTCGAGGCGCAAGGCTTCCTCTCGGTCGGCTGTCAGCCGTGCACCAGCCCCGTGCTGCCCGGCGAAGACCCGCGCGCGGGCCGCTGGCGCGGCTGGGACAAGACCGAGTGCGGCATCCACTTGCCCGGCGTGCCCGACAGCGACGACGGCGAGCTGCCTCCGGGTTACGAACCGGCGTTTTGAGGAGTTGCGACAACCGCTTTCGGCCGATTGCGGATGTTAGCGTTGCCCGTCGCTTTTTCGAAATCGGATGCAGTCACCGTCTCGAATGAACCGCGATTCCTGGCCGTGGTGCCGGATGTCCCAAAACGCTTGCTTTCTACATTCGCCATCATGGTTGATGCGCCAAGCGACCAATCGTCGCATTTGCTCGTCAGCGAAGATCAAATCGTGCGCTCCTTGGATCGACACCCCGAACTTCTCTCGCGTGCGCTTCACCAAGAGAACGAAATCTCGGTTCTCGAATTCCACGGTCGCCTCCCTCGCAACCTTGATACGTACAGCCGCCACGTGTCCGCTTCCACCCATAACCACCCTCTCCGGAACCAAGCTCCGCCGGACTCGCTCTTCGGATGCGCAGCCGGAGGGCGTCCGATGAAGCCGATGACCGAGAAGCACCTGGCGATCCTGCGGCGGCACATGGTCGAGATCGTCGAGATGCATTTCGACCTCGCCTGCGAGGAGATCGGCGGCGATGCGCTCGATCCCGCGCTGCGCCGAGCCTTGCTTGAAGTGCCGCGGCACTTGTTCGTGCCGTCGACGCTCGCCGCGCTTGCCTACCACGACGGCCCCCTGCCGATTGGCTTCGACAAGACTATCTCGCAGCCGTTCATCGCCGCGGCCATGCTGCAACTGGCCGGAATCGCACCGGGCTTGCGCGTGCTCGAGGTCGGCACCGGGCTCGGCTACCAGGCGGCCGTTATGGCGGAGATGGGCGCGGAGGTGTTCAGCGTCGAAGTGGTCGAGGAATTCGCCGAGGCTGCGGAAGCGCGTTTCAAGGCGCTCGGCTACGACGTCCAGCTCAAGGTCGGCGACGGTTCGCGCGGGTGGCCCGAAAACGAGCCCTACGACCGGATGATCGTCACCGCCGCCGCGCCCGAGCCCCCGCGTGAGCTGGTGGACGAGCTTGCGCCAAGCGGTCGGATGGTGATCCCCCTTGGCGGGCAGGAGGTGCAAGTGCTCAGCGTGGTCGCCAAGGACGCCGGAGGCTCGGCCGACGTGCGCCCGGTCATGCCGGTGCGATTCACCCAACTGGAACTGGTTAGCTGATCAAGCGGCCGGCGCGGAAGGCACCGACCGCTCTGGGGACATTCTACTGGCCGGCCGGCGCGCTACCGCCGCCTTGCTGGAAGCGCTGCATCATCTGCGCGCGGAAGGCGTCACGCTCGGCCTTGGTCAGCTTGCCGTCGTGGTCGGCGTCCATCCGCCCGAAGCGCTGGACCTGCCCGGCGACGAACTGGTCCTTGCTCATCGCACGGGGCTCACCGCCGCCGAAACGGCGGCCGCCATTGGGCTGCTCGTCCGTCGACAGGGAACCGTCATGATTGGCGTCGAGCTGGGTGAAACAGTCGGCGGCGTTCCTTTCGGCGTCGGCCTGGGTCACGGTAGCATCGCCATAGGGATCCGGCCGCGAACCGCCTTGCGCCAGCACCGGCAGCGAAATGATGGCGGCAAGCACCGCCAGGGGAAACGTGAAAGTCTTCATAGGGTCTTTCGCTCCAAGCGCGGCGAGAGCGCCGCGCGTCCATGCCCCGCATCCGGGATAGCATGCGATTGCGCCCTAAGTGCGCGTTACAATGTCGCAATTTGTCTTGGCGACTAGAGCCAGCCCTGCTCCCGATACCAGGCGGCAGTGGCCTTCAGGCCCTCCAGGGTGGGCACCGCGGGCTTCCACAGCTTGGCCGGCGGACGCTTGCCGGGACGGCTGACCCAGTCGGGGTGCGCCATATAGCCCACGCGGTCGGGCGTTAGCCTGGCCTTGCGACCGCGCACGGTCTTGTCCATCCGCGCGAGGCGTTCGAGCATCGGCTTCGACAGGTGCGGCACCCACGGTCGGCGGCCCACGGCCCAGCCGATCGCGCGGGCGAACTCGCGGTGGCTCCAGCCTTCGGGCTTGCCGTCGTCAGGCTCGAAGACGTGCTGACTGACTCGCTCACCCGCCGGGACCAGCGCCAACAGCAGCCGGGCCAGGTCGGAAACGTGCACAACAGACATGCGTCCGGGCGGCGGCATCGGCACCACGCCCCACTTCGCCGCGCGGAAGATCTCGAATATCTCGCGGTCGCCGGGGCCGTAGATCGCCGGCGGACGGACGATCGTCCAGTCCAGCCCGCTGGCCTTGACCAGCTTCTCCGCGTGGGTCTTCGAGGCGCCATATTTCGACAGCTTCGGCTCGCGTGCGGCGAGCGAGGAGACGAACACGAAGCGCGGCACGCCCGCCGCCACCGCCGCCTCGATCAGCGCCAGCGTGCCTTCCACGTTGCCGAGGTGAAAGCCCATCGGGTCATGGCTGTTGACCACGCCGGCCACGTGGATCACCGCCTCGGCGTTCCTCACCAGCTTCATCAGCGCCCGGCGGTCATGCAAATCGCCGGCGATCCACTCGACGCCGGGAGTCTTCTTCTGCGGGCGCCGGGTGAGCGCCCGGACCTCCAGGCCCTGGTTTGCGGCTTCTCCGAGCAAGGTGCCGCCGACGAATCCGGTGGCGCCCGTCACCGCCAGCGTCACAGCAGCACCAGCTGGTCTCGGTGGATCACGGCCGCGCGCGGCGCGTAGCCGAGCAGCGCCTCGATCTCGTCGCTGCGGCGGCCGAGGATGCGAGAAACTTCAGCGGAAGTGTATTCCATCAGGCCTTGCGCGATCGCCTTGCCGTCGCCGTCGCGAACCGCGACCGGATCGCCCCGCGCGAAATCGCCCTCCACGGCCGTTATGCCGGTGGCCAGCAAGCTGCCACCGCGGCCGAGCGCCGCCGCACAGCCGGCATCGACGGTCACAGAGCCCCGCATCCGCTGGCGCCCGCCGAGCCAGGCTTTGCGCGCGGCGTCGCGGCGGCGGGGCAGGAACAGGGTGCCGATACCCCCGCCGTCCTTGGCGTCCGCCAGCGCGCGTGCAAGGGGGGCTTCATGCGTGCCGTTGACGATGGCCAGCGCGATCCCGGCCCGCTCGGCGATCTCGGCCGCCTGCAGCTTGGAAGTCATCCCGCCCGAGCCCATTCCGGAACCGGAAGCGTTGCTGGCCATCGCGTGGATGTCGGCGGTTACGCCCTCGACCCGCGGCAACATCTGCGCGCCGGGGGCCTTGGGGTCGCGATCGTAAAGGCCGTCGACATCCGACAGCAGCACAACCGCGTTGGCCCTCGCCGCCTGCGCCACCCGGGCCGCCAGGCGGTCATTGTCGCCGAAGCGGATTTCCGCGGTGGCGACCGAGTCGTTCTCGTTGATGACCGGCACGGCGCCGGCCTTGAGCAGCCGACCGAGCGTCGCCGCGGCATTGAGATAGCGGCGACGATCCTCCAGATCCTCGATCGTGACGAGCAGTTGCGCCGCGGCGATACCGTGCGCCGCGAGCCGCTCGGCCCACAGCGAAGCCAGCGCGATTTGCCCGACGGCCGCCGCCGCCTGCGCGTCGGCCAGGCTACCGCGTCCGCCTTTGGAAAACGCCAGCCTTGCAGCGCCGAGGGCCACAGCGCCCGAGCTGACAACGATTACCTCCTGCCCGCGGGCCCGCGCCTCGGCCAGCTCGCGCACCAGACCGTCGAGCCAAACCCCGCGCACGGCGCCGTCGCGGCCCACGAGCAGCGACGAACCCACCTTGACGACAAGGCGCGGCGCCAGCTCAGGCGAAGTCAGATCGGCAAGGCGGTCGATCGGCATGGCGGCGGGGCTTAGCGGACTGCCCGCGCTTTAGGAATACGGCCTTGAGGCAAGGCGAGTCAGATGGGCGACCAGGGCTCTTCCGGTTCGCCCTCGTCGATCGCGTCATATTCCTGGCCGGTGCTGGCCGTTTCCGGCAGGTAGCTGAGCACGGCATCTAGCAGGGCTTCGACGCCCGCGCCGGTCGCGCCGGAGATGGGGAAGACCCTGGCAGCACCCGCGGACGTCAATTCCGCGGTGAATCCGGCGACCAGCTCCTGGTCCGCCAGGTCGATCTTGTTGAGCGCGATCAGCCGCGGCTTCTCGGTCAGGACGTCGCCATAGGCTTCGAGTTCGTCGTCGATCACTCGCATCGCCGCGGCCGGATCGGAGCCCGAGATATCGATCAAGTGGATCAGCACCCTGCAGCGCTCGATATGGCCCAGGAAGCGGTCGCCGATCCCGGCGCCCTCCGCCGCGCCTTCGATCAGGCCGGGGATGTCCGCGAGCACGAACTCGCGGCCCTTGTGCCGCACGACCCCGAGCTTGGGGATGAGCGTGGTGAAGGCGTAATCGCCCACTTTGGCCTGGGCGTTCGAGACCTGGTTGATGAAAGTGCTCTTGCCGGCATTCGGCAGGCCGACGAGGCCCGCGTCGGCGAGCAGCTTCAGCCGCAGCCACACCGCCAGTTCCTGCGCCGGCATGCCCGGCTGGTGCTGGCGCGGCGCGCGATTGGTAGCGGTTTTGTAGCTGGCGTTGCCGCGACCGCCCATACCGCCTTCGAGCAGCACGACGCGCTGGCCAACTTCGGTCAGATCAGCCAGCACGTCTTCGCGTTCCTCGTCGAGGACCTGCGTGCCGACGGGAACCTTGATGACCAGATCGGGCGCGCCCGCGCCGGTGCGGTTCTTGCCCATCCCGTGGCCGCCGCGCTTTGCCTTGAAGTGCTGCGTGTAGCGGAAGTCGATCAGGGTATTCAGACCGGCCACGGCTTCGAACACGATGTCGCCCCCGCGCCCGCCGTCGCCGCCGTCGGGCCCGCCGTATTCGATATACTTCTCGCGCCGGAAGCTCACCGCTCCCGGTCCCCCGGCGCCCGCGCGGACGTATATCTTGGCTTGGTCTAAGAAGTGCATGGCTTATTGTAACACCTGGTGGAGCCGAGGGGGATCGAACCCCTGACCTCGTCATTGCGAACGACGCGCTCTCCCAGCTGAGCTACGGCCCCGTTCAGGTGTGCGGCGGAGGCTGGCCCCCGCGAAGAGCGCGCTCCCTAGCGAAAAGGCAGCGCGCTTGGAAGCGCTAAATGGAGCGCTCCGATCCACGCACAACCGCTAGGGCCTGGCCTCTGTCTGGTCGTTCGCGACCGGCTGCACGATCGGGCTCGAGCCCGTCGCGACTGGCAGGTTGACGACCGGGATTTTGGCGCCCGTTTCGGGATCGACGACTTCTGTGGTCAGGGGCGGCCCAGCGGCCTCGTCGAGGGACGTGGCAATGCTCGGCTGCCCTAATGTGTGAACCGCGACGTAACCCGGCTGTGAGGCTCCGTACAGCGCCCCCCATTTGGCATCCCAGGCCGCGGATTCGATCCGATAGCGGTCATAGGCGTTGAAGAAATCGAGATAGATCGCCTCGAACCGCTGCAGGGCGGCGGCGGCGAAAGCCGACAGGTCCTTCGGCGGCGCAGCCAGGTATTCATTGGAGACCGCAAGCGCCACCTCGCACATGCCCGGGATCGCCGCGGGTGTGGCGAAGTAATTATAGACCTGCGTCATATGCACTTCGCGCGCCTGGCGGCCTCCGGCGACCGAACCTTCCGAGGCGAGGTATTTCTTCTCGATCGCGGCGTTCACTGCCGTCAGCTTCTTGGCGTTCTTCTTGAGGAAGGCCCCGTAGCCATCGAGGATCGGTTTGTGCGCCTCGTCCAGGCAATTGAGCGCTGCGACGTTCCATACCGAGCGCAGGTTCCAGATCGTGTCGTTGTCATCGAGCCCGGTGTTGATCGTCTGACGCACACCATCCGAGCCGATCGACGGGATCGGCATGACATATGTCGATCCGACCGGCGGGATCGGCCGGTAAGGCACAGCTTCGACCACGGGCGGCGGCGGCGGTGGCGCTGGCGGCGGAGGAGGCGGAGGAGCGGGCGTGGCGCAGGCAGCCAGCGCGGCCAGGCCTGCGGCAGTTATGGCCTGGCGCACCGGGATTCGGCGAATGGTCAGCATCAGGTCGAGGCCCTCTCCAGAGCGTCCGCGACTTGGTGCCCCTGCCCACCTTTCGCGCACGTGAAGGAGGCTACCTAGACAGCCCGGGGAGCAAAGAAAACGCCCGGGGCGCGGTTGTGCACCCCGGGCGCTTTGAAACGAATTTCGTCTGCGTTCAGCTGCGGTTGTTGCCCATGAAACGCAGCAGGAACAGGAACATGTTGATGAAATCGAGGTACAGGCTGAGCGCACCGAGCACGACCATCTTGCCGGCGAACTCCGTGCCGCGCAGTTGCGCGTACGACGCCTTGAGCCGCTGCGTATCCCACGCCGTCAGGCCGGCAAAGATCAGCACGCCGAGGAAGCTGATCGCCAGATCCAGCCCGGTCGAACGGAGGAACATGTTGACCACCATCGCGATGATTAGCCCAACCACTCCCATGATCAGGAACGTGCCGAACGCCGACAGATCTTTCTTGGTAGTGTAGCCGAACAGGCTGAGGCCCGCGAAGGCGCCGGCGGTGGCAAAGAACGTCGCCGCGATCGACGAGCCGGTGTAAACCAGGAAAATCGTCGACAGCGACAGACCCATCAGCACTGCGAAGCCCCAGAACATCGCCCGTAGGGCAGTGGTCGAGAAGCGGTTCGCGCCGAAGCTCATCGCCATGACGATAGCCAGCGGCGAAAGCGCCACGAGCCACATCAGCGGGCCGCTGGCGAAAGTGATCGCCAGGCCCGACTGGGCGGTCAGTAGGGCGACCACGCCGGTCAGCAGCACGCCCGAAGTCATATAGTTGTAGATCGACAGCATGTAGCTGCGCAGCCCCGCGTCGAAAACCTCGCGGGTCCGCGGCACCGATGCGCCGGAAAAGCCTTCGGATGTGCCGAAGCCCGGCCGGGTCCGCTGCGGATCGTTCCAATTCGCCATTACAAACTCCATTCCGGCGCCGAGCAACGACAAGCCGGTGCCGCCAATATCGCGATCCGGGGGCGATTATTCAAGGGAAACCGGACTTGCGCGCGTTAACCTTCATCGCCGGATTTGCGCGCTTCTGCGGCGAGTTCGGCACCGCGGTCGCGCGCGGCCCGCAGGGTTTCGGTGAGCAGGCCAACCAGGGCGTGGTCTCGGTCGAGCACGTTCAAACCCTCGCGGGTCATGCCGCCAGGGCTCGCGACACGGTCCGCCAGCTTCCCGGGCGTATCGGGCGAAGCGACCGCCAGCGCCGCGGCCCCTTCGACCATGGCCAGCGCCATCCGCTCGGCTTGCTCGCGCGAGAGGCCCAGATCGGCCGCCGCGGCAGCGAGCGCGTCGATGAAGCGATAGACGAACGCCGGCCCCGAACCGGTCAGCGCGGTGACGAGGTCGAATTCGGACTCGTCGACCCATTCCGGTGTGCCGAGCGGCTTCATCAGGGTGATCACCGCGGCGCGGCCCGGTTCACCAAGGCCTCGCTCGGCGAGCGCAATGGGTGCCTTGCCGAGCGCCACGGCGAGATTGGGCATCACGCGGACGTGGGCGGCGGCGACCGGGAAGCGCGCCGCGAGCGTATCGAGTTCCACACCGGCGAGCAGCGACAGCACTGTCGTGTCGCCCTCCGCCAAGTTCGCCACATCCTTTGCGATAGCGCCGAGCATCTGTGGCTTCACGCCGAGAAGGATCGCGTCGAACCGGCCGCTGTCGGGGATGCTGCGATGCCGCGAGATGCCCCGCGGCAATTGTTTTTCGCTCGGCTCGACCACCGCGAAGCGCGACGGGTCGAACCCGCCGGCCAGCCAGCCTTCGAGCATGGCGCCCGCCATGTTGCCGCAGCCGATGAGGAGGATGTTTTGGAAACTCATAGGTCGTGCCTACACGATCCTCCCAGGGACGGGGAGGGCAGTCGCGCAGCGGCCGACGGAGGGGAATCTCGACTTGGCGCAGCCCTTGCGGCGAGTCCCCTCCACCACCCTGCGGGCGGTCCCCTTCGCTGTCCCGGGGAGGATCAGGCCTCGCCCGCGGCGTCGACCAGCGCGGCGTCGAGCGCCTCGCGCGGGCTCTTGTCGCCCCACAGCACGAACTGGAACGCGGGGTAGAAGCGGTCGCACTCCGAGACCGCCGCCTCTACCGCGATCTGCGCCATCGACAGGCTCAGCAGCCCGTCCTCGCCGAGCATCAGCCCGTGCCGGTAGAGCAGCACTCCGCCGCGCGACCATATGTCGAAATGGCCCAGCCAAAGCTGTTCGTTGATCAAGCCCAGGAGTTCGAAAGCGTCGGCGCGCTTGGCATCGGCCACCCGGATCTCGGGCAGGCAGAGAAGCTGCAGCACACGGTCCTCGGCGCGCCAGATGCAGCGCATCTGGTATTTCGTCCAACTGCCCTGGATTTCCCCGCTGATCTCGTCGTCGTTGACGAATTCGCATGGCCAGCCGTGCGCCTCGAACAACTGGGCGAGCATTTCCACCGGGGCGGCCCCGTCGTCGTCGTTCGTCATTGGCTCACGGCCGGTATTCATGCGGGTGATCCCATCTGCATTCGGTCCCGCCATCCCATGCTCCGGCGCGCAGCCGGCAATCAATTGCTAACCATGCCGTCACCGGTGAAAACCCGGACTGGCCTGTTCACAAGGTGTGCAAAAGCACTTTGTCCACAGTGGAGAAACGTCGGAAAATTGCGCTTCCCGGCTCACTTGAGCGGGCTCACTTCCTGGCCTTCGTCGCTGGTGAACTCGAACGCATCGATCCCCTTCTTCTTGAGGGCGGCGACTGCCTTGTCGGCCTCGTCCTCACTCTTGTAGGGGCCGGTGAGAAGGCGGCGCGTCTGCCCCCACTTGGCGGTGTAGGCATCATGCTTGGCCAGCAGAGCGCCACCGTCGCGCTGCAATCGTCGCCAATCGAAGGCGAGCGCCTTCTCGTTGCGCCCGGTCGCCACTTGCGCCCAGAAGCGCTGTGGATTGGCCGGCGGCTTGGTCTTCGCTTTGGCTTTCGGCGGCTCCACCTTCGGTGCCACGGCCTTGAGCCCATCGCGAACTGGGGTGAACTTGAGGATGTCGACGGCTCCTGCGGCCGGTTTGGCGGCCGCCGCAGGGGGAACCGCGAAGTCGGCGAAGGCGTCCGCCAAGTTGGTCACCTTTGCCGGCTGAGGCGCTGCTTGCGCGGGCGCAGCGGTTGCCGGCGGGGACGGCGGCGCGGCCGACGGGCTCTGCTCCAGCGCCGCGACCAGCACCGGCTTGTCGGCTTGTGACGGTGGAACCTGCACCGCAGCCGCCACGCGTTGCACCGGAGGCGAAGCTTGCAGGGTCGGTGGTGGCGCAGGTTGCGCCGGAGGGACGGACTGCGACGGCGCCTTCGGCAGGGGTGCATAGGACACGGTGAGTTCGCCGCTCTTCGCCTGGGGCTTCGCGTTGGGGGCTGGTCCGCTCGCGCGAGGGCTCGAACTCGCCTCGACGCTGCTGCGGCCGAGCGGGGCGCCGGTCGGGACCAACCGCGAGTCCGGGGCGGCCGAGGCCACTTGCGCAGGCTGGGCGGAACCGGAAAAGGCGGCGATCTGCGGATCGTCGCGGCCGATCGCCGAGGCGGGTGGAAATTGACCGAGGTTGGCCGCGGCGGCCTGCTGTGCCCGAGTGAGGCGCGGCATGTAACGCAAATACGGCGCCATCCGGCTCGAAATCGTGGCCGGCAGCATCGTCTGAGCGATCGAGACCGCTTCCTCGCCCTTGCCCAGGATCGCCAGCGCGAAGGCGCGCGTGCGGTAGGCAGCGAGGTCGCGGTGTTGCAGCAGTGGCAGCAGGGTCGCATCGGACGCACGCTGGTCGCCCGAGATCGCCTGGCTCAGCGCGAGCCGCCGGGTGACTTCCGCGTCGTACTGCTGCGCAAGCGCCTGGCGATAGAATTGCTGGGCGGCGGTGTTGTTGCCGACCAGGTCGAGCGCCAAGCCGCGATCGCCGGCATACCGCGCCATCGGAATACCCGAGGCCTCGGCTTCAGCGAACAGCCGCACGGCCGTCACCGGCTCGCCTTGATGCAGCGACGCGGAGGCCAGCCCTGCTTTGATCTCGCCGTTCTGCGGTTGGAGCCCCGCCGCGCGGCGGAAAAAGCCGAGCGCCGCCTGGGGATCGTCGAGCCCGAGCGAAGCCCACCCGGCGCGCAACAGCGCCGGGACGTTCGCCGGGTCGCGCGACAGATCCTTGAGCGCAGCATTGAGCACGCCCAACGAAGGCGGCGGCACCGCTTGCACGACGGGTTGCGAATAGCTTTGCTGCGCCAATGCGGGGGCGCTGGAGGCGAAAGGGGCAACCAGGGCGCAGGCGAACAGGACGGCGTTCCGCTGCCGGACGGTCTGATCCGAGGAATAGCCCATACTCGACGCGCTAGTCACGTCCGTCTGAACAGAGCGCGAACGGCGGCTTACTGATTGTTCTGGCGGCCGAGGAAGCGCGGAATGCGCAGCGACGACGAGCTTTCGCTCTCCTCTTCCTCCTCGTCGCTCGGTTCGGTTCCCGCGCGAGAGAGATTGGCCATCCGTTCAAACAAGGTGCTGCCGCCCGAGCTCTTCGGCGAGTCGGAGCCTTCCGGCTCGTCCGATCCGCCGCCGAGCAGGCGCCGCCGGCGGCCACCAGCCTGTGACGGCTGATCGGCTTCCGCCAGCTGGTCCGCATCGAGCAGCAGCTCGTCCTGCGGTCCCTGCGCCTCCGACTCGGGTCCCTCTTCACTTGCGGCTTCTGTGGTCAGCTCGAACGCGCCCTCGCCCTGCGACTCCGCGGCATAACCGCCTTCTTCGCCCCATTCGTCGTCGGAACCTGCGGGACGCCCTTCGACGTCGCGGCTGATTCGCGTGCCCGCCAGCGAGGCGAAGCCACCACCGGCGGTCTCGTCTTCGGCTTCTTCTTCGACTCCTTCGTCTTCCGCCTGATAGGCGTCCTCGCCCTCGTCTTCCTCGCCGTCCTCTTCATCATCGTAGAGACCGACGTTCGCGCCATAGGCGCCGGATTCGGGCATTTGCGGAGTGTACGGTTCCGGCATCGGCGCCACCGCTTCGTCCTCGGCCGAGAGGTCCAGCGGCTCGGCCGGCTGCTGATAGCCGCCGGCGTCTTCCTCGTCCCAGGCGCCCTCGTCGCCGGCCATCGACAGCCCCGCCGCATGCTCGGCCGCGGCCGCATCCTCGGCCAGCTCCGCCTCGGTCGGCAGCGGCAGTACCGGCTTCTTCGGCCCGCGCGCCGCGGACAGGTTGAGCGGCTGATTGATTCGCTCGAGCTGCTCCGCGCTTTGCTCGTTCCCGGTGGCGACAACCGAGACGCGGATCTTGCCTTCGAGGTCGGGGTTGAACGCCGATCCCCAAATGATGTTCGCTTCGGGGTCGACCAGTTCGCGGATGTGATTCGCCGCCTCGTCGATCTCGAGCAGCTTCATGTCCTCGCCGCCGATGATCGAGATGATCACGCCCTTGGCACCGGTCATCGACACTCCGTCGAGCAGCGGGTTGGCGATCGCGCGTTCGGCGGCTTCGAGAGCGCGGTTTTCGCCCGATCCTTCGCCTGTGCCCATCATTGCCTTGCCCATCTCGCCCATCACCGAGCGCACGTCGGCGAAGTCGAGGTTGATGAGGCCAGGCATGACCATCAGGTCGGTGATCGAGCGTACCCCCTGCTGGAGTACCTCGTCGGCCATCTGGAACGCTTCCTTGAAGGTCGTGTCCGCTTTGGCGACGAGGAACAAGTTCTGGTTGGGGATGACGATCAGCGTGTCGACGTGCTTCTGCAGTTCGTCGATGCCGGCGTCGGCCGAACGCATCCGCCGCGTGCCTTCGAACAGGAACG
>Ga0105246_10000627_pt1 | contig 19701 bp, 18 predicted proteins | sample KBSM64metaG_FD_99694 | JGI IMG/M metagenome (GOLD analysis project Ga0105246, IMG submission 99694) | Miscanthus rhizosphere microbial communities from Kellogg Biological Station, Michigan, USA - KBS M6-4 metaG | ecosystem: Host-associated > Plants > Roots > Rhizosphere > Soil | place... | reverse complement strand
CGAGCGCGCCGGCGAGGGTGACGAGGACGGCCGTCGCGCCGACGTCGCCCAGCCGCCGGCGCAGCCGTTGCGCGGCGCCGGCGAGCCATCCCCACAGATGCCAGACCATGACGGCGCGCAGAGTAGCGATCGGATGTAACCAGCGAGTAGCCACTCACCCGATCGAAATCTGCCTCGCTCCTGTCGGAGGGCCGGAGTAGGAAGGCCGCATGACCGACCTCGAGCTGCGGCCGATCGACCGGACCGAGTTCCCGGAGTTCTACCGAGTGCTGTCCGAGGCGTTCCTGGAAGACCCGCAGGACGACGACCGGGAGTCGCTCGGCACGGTGTTCGAGCCGGAGCGCAGCCTGGCCGCGTTCGACGACGGGCAGATCGTCTCGACCGCCGGCATCTACACCCGGGACATGACCGTGCCCGGCGGCCCACGTCCGATCGCCGGGGTCACCGTCGTGTCGGTGCAGCCGACCCACCGGCGCCGGGGCCTGCTCACGGCGATGATGCGCCGCCAGCTCACCGGGCTGCACGAGGAGCAGGCCGAGCCGGTCGCGGCGCTGTGGGCGTCCGAGGGCGGGATCTACGGGCGGTTCGGCTACGGCGTGGCCGCCCGGCAGCTGGCCTTGACCGGCCGCAAGGAGCGGCTGCGGGTGCGGCCCGGGGTGTCGCTGGGCACCGGCCGGGTCGTGCTTGCCCCGCCGGAGAAGGCCCGGCCGCACGAGGAGGCGGTCTACGAGGCGCTCCGGCCGACGTCGGTCGGCTTCCTCGACCGCCGCGGTGGCTGGGCCGACCGGCTCGCCGCCGACCCCGAGCGCAACCGGCGCGGGGCCAGCGCGCGGCGGCACGCGCTCTACACCGAGCAGGACGGCTCGGTCACCGGATTCACCGTCTACCGCACCCGGGAGGCGGGCGAGCCGGGCCGCAACGACAGCAGCGTCGACGTCGGGTTCGTGCACGCGACCACCCCGGTGGCCTACGCGGCCCTCTGGGCATACCTGGCCGGCATAGACCTCACGCCGCGGCTCACGCTCTACCGGGCACCGCTGGACGACCCGCTGCAGCACATCATCGCGGACGTGCGGGCGCTCGACATGTCGCTGTACGACTCGCTGTGGATACGGCTGGCGGACGTCGACCGGGCGCTGGCCTCCCGGACCTACTCGACGCCGGTGGACGTGGTGTTCGACGTACGGGACGAGGTCTGCCCGTGGAACGCCGGCCGGTGGCGGCTGTCCGCGGACGGGTCGGGTGCGGTCTGCGAGCGCACGGAGGATCCGGCCGACCTCGCGCTGTCCTCGACCGAGCTCGGCGCGGCATACCTCGGCGGGCCGACGCTGGTCGGGATGGCCGCGGCCGGATTGGTCACCGAGCTGCGGGCGGGGGCGCTGGCCGCGGCGAGCCGGGCGTTCGCCGGCGACCGGCTGCCCTGGTGCCCCGAGGTGTTCTGAGCGGACTGTGCGATGGTGGCGGCATGGAGGAGCCGACCCCGTCGCGACACCGGCGCCGGGAACGCCGTCGCCGGCGGGCCGCCCAGGCTGCGCCGGCGCCGGCAGTCGAGACCGCGCCCGAGACCGCGCCCGAGACCACGCCCGAGACCACGGTCGGGATCGCGGCGGCCGGGACGGTTTCGGCCGAGACCACGGCGGCGGACGAGGTAGCCCCCGAGACCGCGGCGGCGCAGAAGCCGTCGGCGGAGCAGCCGTCGGCGCAGCAGCCGTCGGCGGAGGAGCCGTCGGCGGAGCAGCCGTCGGCCCAATCCGCGTCGGCGCAGGAGCCGTCGGCCCAATCCGCGGCGGTGCAGGAGGCGTCGGCCCAATCTGCGGCGGCGCAGGAGGCGTCGGAGACCACGGCGGCGCAGGACGTGACCGGCGAGACCGCGGCTGTCGAGCAGGCATCGGCCGCCGCGGCGGACGGGCAGGCGTCGGCCGAGATCGCCGCGGCGCCGGCGCCGGGGCCCAAGCGCAAGTCACGGGCGCGGCGGACGGACGCCGAGCGGAGCCTGCGCGGGATCGTCGGCGCCGGCTCGTCGCAGGTCGGCGTCGTGGGCGCGATGCGGGCCCGGGACGCGGCCCGCCCGACCGCGGACGACCTCGCCGCCGCCGAGCGCGACGTGGTCATCGTCCGGCGGCGCTACGTCCCGCCCGACGCCCTCCCCGGCGCCCGCTGACCGCAGTCCCGCCGGCGTCAGTGCGCGGCGTCGTACTCGGCGAGCAGCTTGATCCGGCGGACGTGCCGCTCGCCGTTGCTGAACGGCGTGGCCAGGAACGTGTCGACGAGCGTCGCGGCCTGGTCCTTGGTGTGCATCCGGGCGCCGACCGCCACCACCTGCGCGTCGTTGTGCTCGCGGGCCAGCGTGGCGGTCTCCTCCGACCAGGCCAACGCCGCCCGGATCCCGGGCACCTTGTTGGCCGCGATCTGCTCGCCGTTACCGGAGCCGCCGATCACCACGCCGAGGCTGCCGGGGTCGGCGAGCACGCGCTCGGCCGTCCGGAAGCAGTACGGCGGGTAGTCGTCGTCCGGGTCGTACGCCTGCGGCCCGCAGTCGACCACCTCGTGGCCGGCCTTGGCGAGGTGCTCCACCAGGTAGTTCTTGAGCTCGAAGCCGGCATGGTCGGACCCCACGTAGACACGCATGAACCCAGCTTCCTCCTGCGGGGCGCTCGGGGACGGCCCCCCGAGTGTCAGTCTCCTCCTGCGAGGGGCGCTCGGGGGGCGGGGGGTGCTCGGGAGTTGCTCGGGGCGCGGGGGGCGCACGGGGGGTGCTCGGGGGGCGGAGCCCCCCGAGGGTCAGTTTCGCAGCACGGCAAGATGACAGTCATGCCATTGGTCGAGGTCACCCTGGTCGAGGGCCGCAGCCCCGAGCAGCTGCGCACGCTGATCAGCCGGCTCACCACCGCCGTGGTCGACTCGGTCGGCGCGCCGAAGGAGAACGTGCGGGTCGTCCTGCGGGAGGTGCCGGCCACCCACTGGGCCGCCGGCGACGTCACCATCGAGGAGCGACGGGGGCGGCAGGAGCCGCGGGAACGGCAGGAGGCGCAGTCATGACCGACACCTGGACCGAGGTCGCCGACCGCGTGTACGTCCGGCGGCACAAGAGCATGGACCTCAACGTCAGCCTCATCGTCGGCGAGGGCGCCTGCCTGGTCGTCGACACCAGGGCCACCGAGAAGGAGGGCCAGGACCTCGTCGAGGCGATCCGCACCGTCACCCCGCACCCGTGGGCGGTGGTCAACACCCACTTCCACTTCGACCACACGTTCGGCAACCGGATCTTCCGGCCGGCGGAGATCTGGGGCCACCGCCGCTGCGCCGAGCAGCTGATCGAGGACGGCGAGCGGATGCGCGGCGCCATCGCCGGCCGCTACCGCGAGCACGGGCTGGACGAGATGGCCGCGGAGATCGAGGCGAGCGCGATCGACCCGCCCGACCAGCTCGTCGACGACCTGGCCACGCTCAGCGTCGGCGGCCGGCCGGTGCAGCTGCGGCACCTCGGCCGCGGGCACACCGACAACGACCTGGTGCTCACCCTCCCGGACGCCGACGACCTGGTGATCGCCGGCGACCTGGTCGAAGAGGGCGCGCCGCCGCAGTTCGGCAGCGCGTTCCCGCTGGACTGGCCGCAGACCCTGGACGCGGTGGCCGAGCTGGTCACCGGCCGGCTGGTGCCGGGGCACGGCGCGGTGGTCGACCGCGAGTTCGTCCGTGCCCAGCGGGCCGAGCACGCCGAGTTGGTCGCGAAGGCCACCGAGGGGCACGCCAACGGCCGGCCGGCCGCCGACGTGGCGAAGGAGCTGCCCTATTTCGGCGACTGCGCGCTGGAGGGCGTCGAGCGGGCCTACCTACAGCTGCAGTGACTTGACCTCGAGGAACTCCTCCAGCCCGTACCGGCCCAGCTCCCGGCCGATACCCGACTGCTTGTAGCCGCCGAACGGCGCGACCGGGTTGAACGCGCCGCCGTTGACCATCACCTGGCCGGTACGCAGCCGCCGCGCGAACGCGACCGCCCGGTCCCGCTCGCCCGCGAACACCGCGCCGGACAGCCCGTACGGCGTGCCGTTGGCGATCTCGACCGCCTCCGCCTCGGACCGGTACGGGATCACCGAGAGCACCGGCCCGAAGATCTCTTCCTGGGCGATCGTCGACTCCGGCCGGACCGCCGCGAACACCGTCGGCCGCACGAAGAAGCCGCGGTCCAGCGGGGCGGACGGGCCGCCGGTGGCCAGCGTCGCGCCCTCGGCGACGCCCTTCTCGATGTAGCCGCGGACCCGGTCCCGCTGCGCCGCGCTGACCATCGGCCCGAGCCGGGTGGCGCCGTCCAGCGGGTCGCCGACCGTGTACTTCTCGGCCGAGTCGATGGCCAGCTCGACCGCGGCCGAGTGCAGCGACTCCGGCACCAGCATCCGGGTCCAGGCCGTGCAGGTCTGGCCGCCGTTGATGAAGCAGTTGGCCACGCCGACCTTCACGGCCCGGGCCAGGTCGGCGTCGTCGAGGATCACGTTGGCCGACTTGCCGCCCAGCTCCAGCGCGACCTTCTTCACCGTGCCGGCCGCGACCGCCTGCACCCGCCGGCCGGCCCGCACCGACCCGGTGAACGACACCATGTCCACGTCCGGGTGAGCGGCGATCGCCTCGCCGACGACCGGGCCGGTCCCGGGCACGACGTTGAGCACGCCGGCCGGCAGCCCGACCTCGGCGGCCACCGCCGCCAGCACGTACGCGGACAGCGGCGCGACCTCGGTCGGCTTGAGCACGACGGTGCAGCCGGCGGCCAGCGCGGCGGCGACCTTGGCCACCACCTGGTGCAGCGGATAGTTCCACGGCGTGATCGCACCGACGACGCCGATCGGCTCGCGCAGCACGAGCGAGTTGCCGACCTCCTCCTCGAACGAGAACTCGCCGAGCAGCGCCGCGTACGAGCGCAGCACCTCGATCGGCAGCCCGGCCTGGGTGGAGGTGGCGAACTTCAGCGGCGAGCCGACCTCGCGGGCGATCAGCTGCGCCAGCTCCGGGACGCGGGCGGCCAGCCCGTCGGCGAGCGCGGTGAGCAGCGCCGCGCGCTCGGCCACCGGCGTCGCCGCCCAGCCGGGGAACGCGGCCCGGGCGGCGGTGACGGCCCGGTCGACGTCGGCCGGGGTGCCGGCCGGCACGGTCGCCAGCGGCTGCTCGGTGGTCGGGTTGACGACCGTCAGCGTGTCCGAGCCGGCGGGTGCGACCCAGGTCCCGCCGACGAACAGGGCGTCGAGATGGTCGGGAATGGCGCGCGTGTCGGTCGAGGTCATGTCGCCACGGTACGGCCCGCCCTTGACACTGTCCGGGCCACTGTGCCATCTTCCCACCACTGGTCTGGACCAGTACGGACCAGTCCCACGGCGTCGCACAGGTCGCACCAGGAGGATCGCGGGATGCACAGGAAAATGCGCGCGGCGGCCGTTGTCGGCGCCACAGTGGCGCTGTTCGCCGCGGCGTGCGGTAGCGGCGGCAACTCGCCCGAGTCTGCATCGGGCGACAGCGGCAACACCCAGGCCAAGGACATCACCGTCTGGCTGATGAACGGCTCCGCCCCGGACGCCGTCATCAAGCGGGTCAACGCCCAGTTCAACCAGGCGCACCCGAACACCCAGGTCAAGATCCAGATCCAGCAATGGGACGGCATCCAGGAGAAGACCACCACCGCGCTCGCCGGCAACACCCCGCCGGACGTGCTCGAGATCGGCAGCACGCTCGTCTCGAAGTTCGCGGACTCCGGTGGCCTGGAGGACCTCAGCAGCAAGAAGGCCGACCTCGGCGGGGACACCTGGCTGCAGGGCCTCACCGACGCCGGCACGCTCGACGGCAAGCTGTACGGCATTCCGTACTACGCGGGCGACCGCGCGGTGCTCTACCGCAAGGACATGTTCGCCAAGGCCGGCATCACGACGCTGCCGTCCGACCGGGCGGGCTTCGTCGCGACCATGGCCAAGCTGCAGGCCAAGTACGGCAGCGACAAGCAGTTCTCCGCGCTCTACTTCCCGGGCCAGTACTGGTACGCGGCGCTGCCGTTCATCTGGGACGAGGGCGGCGAGGTCGCGGTCCAGGACAACGGCCAGTGGAAGGGCGCGCTGGACAGCCCGCAGTCGCAGGCCGGCCTGAGCGCGCTGAAGGACATCGTCACCAAGTACTCCAAGGCGCCGGTCAACGGCAACGAGAACGACAACGACCCGGCCGTCCCGCTCGGTGAGGGCAAGGCCGGCATGATCATCGACGCCGGCTGGAAGGTCGGCACGGTGGAGAAGGCGCACCCGCAGCTCAAGGGTCAGATCGGGGTCTTCCCGGTGCCGAGCAAGAACGCCGGCCAGACCGCGCCGGTGTTCCTGGGCGGCTCGAACCTCGCGGTCTCCGCGGGCAGCGACGCCCCCGAGCTGGCGTACGAGTGGATCAAGATCCTGGCCGGCACCAAGGCGCAGACCGACCTCGCCACCACCGGCGGCGTCATCCCGAACTCGACCTCGCTGCTCACCCTGCACGCGAAGGACCCGGTGCTGTCGGTGTTCGACCTGGCGGCGAAGAACAGCCGGTCCACCCCGTCCACGCCGAAGTGGGCGAACGTCGAGAGCGGCACGGTCCTGCAGGACATGCTGGTCTCCATCTTCAGCGGCAAGAAGAGCGTGGCCGACGCGACGACGGACGCCACCGAGGCGATCACCAAGACGCTGAACTCGTAGCCTGTCGGCCGCCCGGCTCTCCGCCGGGGTCGGGCGGCCGGCTGTCCAACCCCGGTTGGCCCCGGGCCGAAGCCGGCCCGGGGCCGACCCGTGGACCCGTACCGGGTCCGCAGCGGCCCGGGCCGGACCAGGAGGAGGACGCGTGACCCTCGATCCCCGGAAGCGGATCCGCCGCTCCGCCGGCACGGGCCGGTCCGGCGACCCGGCCCCGGATCGGGCCGGCCGCTCGACCGCCGCGTCCCCCGACGCCGCCGTCGCCGTCTCCCCCCGCCGTCCGGACGGCGCCGTCCCGGAGACCGGCACGACCCCCCGGACCGGCACCTCGGCCGCCGCCGGCACCGTTCCGCCGACGGCGGTCGCCCCGGCCGCTGGGGCGGACGGGGGCGGCGCGGACGGGGGCGGCGCTGTCGGGGGCGGCGCTGTCGGGGGCGGCGTAGTCGGGGGTGGGGCGGGCGGCCGGCGGTCGCGGCGGTCGGTCGGGGCGCTGCCGTACGGACTGCTGGTGCCGAGCGTGCTGCTCCTGGTCGGGCTGCTCGGCTACCCGATGTACGTGCTGGTGCGCACCTCGTTCCAGCAGCTCGATCTGCGCCAGCTGATCCGCCGCCAGACCGTGTGGACGGGGTTCGACAACTACCGCACGATCCTGTCCGACGGGGAGTTCTGGGCGGTCACCGTCCGGACCGTGGTCTTCGCCGCGGTCTGCGTCGCCCTGACGATCGGGTTCGGCACGCTGGTGGCGCTGCTCATGCGCAGGACCGGCCGGAGCATGCGGTTGCTGATCTCGGCCGGCCTGCTGCTGGCCTGGGCCACTCCCCCGGTCAGCGCGGCCACCGTGTTCAAGTGGCTGTTCGACGAGCAGTACGGGGTGGTCGACTGGCTCGTCACCAAGCTGACCCCGCTGGACTGGTCGCAGCACTCCTGGTTCGACTCGCAGCTGCCGGCGTTCAGCGTGATCGTCCTGTGCGTGGTCTGGCAGTCGATCCCGTTCGTGGCGCTGACCCTCTACGCCGGGCTGACCACGGTGCCGGACGCGGTCCTGGAGGCGGCCCACATCGACGGCGCCGGCGCCTGGCGGTCGTTCTGGTCGGTGACCGGGCCGATGCTCAAGCCGCTGTACCTGATCCTCACCTCGCTGTCGGTGATCTGGGACCTCAAGGTGTTCACCCAGGTGTACGTGATCACCCGCGGCGGGCCGGACCGCAAGACGCTGCTGATCAACCTGTACACGTACATCGAGGGCTTCGGGGCCAGCCGGTTCGGCGTGGCCTCGGCCGCGGCGGTGGTGATGGTGCTGATCACCCTGGCCGCGACGATCTGGTACGTGCGGTCGATGATCCGCGTGGGCGAGGAGGAGCTGTGACCAGTAGGGCCCTTCGGTCCCGGCGCGGGACGGCCGCGGCCAACGTCACCGCGGTGGTGGTGTTCGTGCTGTTCGCGTTCCCCGTCTACTGGATGATCTCCACCGCGTTCAAGCCGGCCGGCGACATCCGGACGTTCAACGTGTCGCTGATCCCGCACTCGGTGACCCTGGACAACTTCCGTACCGCCATGCGTGCGGCCGGGTTCTGGACCTACCTGCGCAACAGCGTGCTGGTCTCGCTGTCGGTGACCGTGCTCGCGGTGCTCGTCGCGCTGCTGGCGGCGACGGCGGTGGCCCGGTTCGGGTTCCGCGGCCGCCGGGCATACCTGCTGGCGATCCTCGTCGTGCAGATGGTGCCGCTGGAGGCGCTGGTCATCCCGATGTACCTGACCCTGCGCGACGCGGATCTGCTCAACCTGGTGCCGGTGCTGGTCGCCACGTACATGGCGTTCGTGCTGCCGTTCACGATCTGGACGCTGCGCGGGTTCGTCGCGGCGCTGCCGGTCGAGCTGGAGGAGGCGGCGATGATCGACGGCGCCTCCCGCTGGGGCGCGTTCTGGCGGATCACGTTCCCGCTGATGGCGCCGGGGCTGGTCGCCACCGCGGTGTTCGCGTTCATCCAGGCCTGGAACGAGTTCATCCTCGCGCTGACGTTGATGGACCAGGGCAACCAGACGCTGCCGGTCTGGCTGGGTACGTTCAAGACGCCGCAGGGCGTCGACTGGGGCGGGCTGATGGCCGGCTCGACGCTCGTCGCGATCCCCGTCGTGCTGTTCGCGATCGTGCTGCAGGGCCGGATCGCCTCCGGTGCCGCGGCAGGCGCGGTCAAGGGATGAGGCTCGAGGCGCTGGCCGATGCGGTCCTGCTGCCCGGGTTCGGCGGCACCGCGCCGCCGGACTGGGTGCGCCGGCGGGTCGCCGGCGGGCTCGGCGGGGTGGTGCTGTTCGCCCGCAACTGCGTGTCGCCGACGCAGCTGGCCGAGCTGACCGGGGCGCTGCGGGCCGAGCGGGCCGACGTGCTCGTCGCCACCGACGAGGAGGGCGGCGACGTCACCCGGCTGTTCGCCGCGGTCGGCTCCCCGGTGCCGTCGCCGTACGCGCTGGGCGTGGCCGACGACGTCGAGCTGACCCGGTCGGTGGCGGCGGCGCTGGCCGGCCGGGTCGCCGCGGCCGGGATCGGCTGGGCGCTCGCGCCGGTCGCCGACGTCAACAGCGCGCCGGACAACCCGGTGATCGGCGTCCGCTCGTACGGGCCGACGCCGGCGCTGGTCGCCCGGCACGTGGCCGCGGCGGTGACCGGCATCCAGTCCGCCGGGGTCGCCGCCTGCGCCAAGCACTTCCCCGGGCACGGCGACACCAGCGTGGACTCGCACCTGGGCCTGGCCACCGTCGGCCCGGACCTGGCCGGGGCGCTGGAACCGTTCCAGGCGGCGGTGGCGGCCGGGGTGGCGACGGTGATGACCGGTCACCTGCTGGTGCCCGGGTACGGCGACCTGCCGGCGACGCTGAACCCGGCGCTGGTGGACGGGCTGCTGCGGGCGGAGCTCGGCTTCGACGGCGTGGTCGTCTCGGACGCGCTGGAGATGGGCGCGATCGCCGGCTCGGTCGGCGTCGGCGAGGGCGCGGTGCTGGCGCTGCTGGCCGGGGTGGACGCGCTCTGCCTCGGCGGGGACGAGACCGGCGAGCCGATCGCCGACGCGGCCCGGGACGCGCTGGTCGCCGCGGTCCGAAGTGGACGGTTGGCGGAGGAGCGGCTGGCGTCCGCGGCGGTCCGGGTTCGGGCGCTGGCCGGTCGCTTCCCCGGCTCGCTGGCGGCGCTGGGCCTGGTCGCCGCCCGGCGCGGGCTGCGGTCCGCCGGGGACGTGCGGCTCGGGTCGGGTGCGCCCGTCGTGGTGCGACTCGATCCGGCACCGACGATCGCCGTCGGGCGCAGCGCCTGGGGACTGGACGGCTTGCTGCCGGGCGCGACCGAGCTGGTCCTGGGCCCGGACGACCCGCTGCCACCGCTGCCCGCCGACCGGCCGCTGGTGCTGGTGGCCCGGGACGCGACCCGGGTCGGCTGGGTCGGGCGGGCGGTCGCGGCCCTGCTCGCCACCCGGCCGGACGCGGTGGTCGTGGAGATGGGGCTGCCCGGTCCGGTGCCCCCCGCCCGCGGCTGGATCGCCACCGGCGGCGCGTCGGCCGCCAGCGCCCGGGCCGCCGCCGAGCTCCTGCTCGGAACAGCACCATGACCAGCGGGACGGCCGGGGTCGCGGTGGGGGTGGATGCGGGTGGGTCGGGGAGCCGGGCGGTCGTGGTGCGGGACGGCCTGGTCGTCGCGCGGCGCGACCTCGGGCCGATCAACGTGCTGCTGCACCCGGACGCGGTGGACCGGCTCGCCGCCGCCGTGACGGACGCCGGCGCGGTCGCGGCCGGCTTCGGGCTGGCCGGCCTGCGCTCGGCCGAGCACGCGCGCGAGCTGACCGCCGAGCTGGCCCGGCGTACCGGGGCCACCGTGGCCGTCGGCGACGACACCGAGGCGGCGCTGGCGGGCGCGTTCGCCGGCCGGCCCGGGATCGTCGTGATCGCCGGCACCGGGTCGGGCGCGGCCGGCCGGGACGCGGCGGGGCGCACCGTCCGGGTCGGCGGGCACGGGTTCCTGCTCGGCGACGAGGGCGGCGGCTACTGGATCGGCCGGGAGGCGGTGCGGGCGGCGCTGCGGGCCGCCGACGGCACCGGCCCGCCGACCGCGCTCGCCGACGTGGTCCGCACCGCGTTCGACACGCTGACCGGCGCCGAGACGCTGGTGCACCAGCGCCCCACCGACCGCCGGCTGCTCTCCCGCCTGGTCCCGCAGGTCGCCGCCGCCGCCGGGGACGGGGCGACCGGCGGGGATGCGGTGGCGGCGCGGATCCTGGCCGAGGCGGCCGCCCACCTGGCCGAGCTGGCCGCCGCCGTCCGCGCCCGGCTCGGTGACCTGCCGGTCGCCGGCGTCGGCGGGATCTTCGGCTGCGCCCCCGTCGCGGCGGCGTTCACCGCGGCGACGGGCGCACGACGACCGGTGGAGCCGCCGGAGCTCGGCGCGTTGCGGCTACTCGACCGCTAGGGCCGAGTCCGGGACCGTGTCGAACTGCGGGCCCTCGGTGCGGGTGCGCTTGAGCTCGTAGAAGTACGGGTTGGTGGCGAGCGCGACCGCGCCGTCGAAGACCGTCGCCGCCTCCGCGCCGGTCGGCACCCGGGAGATCACCGGGCCGAAGAAGGCGGTGCCGTCGACGTGGATCACCGGCGTGCCCACCTCGTAGCCGACCGGGTCCATGCCCGCGTGGTGGGAGGCCCGCAGCGCCTCGTCGTAGTCGGTGGAGTCGGCGGCGTCGGCCAGCTCGACCGGCAGCCCCGCCTCCTCGAGCGCGGCGACCAGCGTGTCCCGCTCGTAGCCGGCCTTCTGCTGGTGGATCCGGGTGCCGAGGGCCGTGTAGAGCTTGCGGAGGACCTCGGTGCCGAACTTCTGCTCGGCCGCGATCGCGACCCGCACCGGGCCCCAGCCCTTGCCGAGCATCTCCCGGTAGCTGTCCGGGAGGCCCTCCTTGTCGGCGTTGAGCACCGACAGCGACATCACGTGGAAGCTCAGATCGAGCGGCCGCTGCTTCTCCACCTCGAGAATCCACCGGGACGTCAGCCACGCCCAGGGGCAGATCGGGTCGAACCAGAAGTCGACCTTGGTCCGCTCGCTCATTCAGCTCCTCCTACGGAAACGGATGGTCCGTTCTCGGCAGCGTTGGTATGCCCGGTCGCATTCCCGCCGTGACCTGTGCGGCGGTCCGGATAACCCGGTCGGCCCAGTCGGACCGGCGTGCCAGACTGCGGGGATGGGTGTTCCGAACCTGACCAGGGTCGATGCGCGGGCCCGCGCCGAGCTGGTGTCCGTCTCCGGTTACGAGGTGGAGCTCGACCTGACCGACGGCGGCGGCAAGCCCGGCGAGCGGACCTTCCGGTGCCGGACCACGATCCGGTTCACCGCGTCCCGGCCCGGAGCGGCGACGTTCGTCGACGTGATCGCGGACGGGTTCCGCGAGGTCACCCTCAACGGGCGGGCCCTGGACACCTCGGCGTACCGGCCGGAGGACGGGCTGGCGCTGCCCGACCTGGCCGCCGACAACGTGCTCGTCGTCGACGCCGACCTGCTCTACACGAACACCGGCGAGGGGCTGCACCGGTTCGTCGACCCGGTCGACGGCGAGGTCTACCTCTACTCGCAGTTCGAGACCGCGGACGCGAAGCGGATGTACACCTGCTTCGACCAGCCCGACCTCAAGGGCACCTTCGCCCTCACGGTGACCGCGCCCGCGCATTGGGAGGTCGTCTCCAACGGGCGGGCGGAGGAGGTCACCGAGGGCGCCGGCGGCGCGCAGGTGGTCAAGTTCCGCACCACCCCGCCGCTCTCCCCGTACGTGACCGCGCTGGTCGCCGGGCCGTACCACAAGGTGACCGACAGCCACGACGGCATCGACCTCGGCGTCTACTGCCGGGCCTCGCTGGCCGAGCACCTCGACGCCGACGAGATCCTGCTGATCACCAAGCAGGGCTTCGACTGGTATCACCGGGCGTTCGACTACCGATACCCGTTCGACAAGTACGACCAGCTGTTCGTGCCCGAGTTCAACGCCGGCGCGATGGAGAACGCGGCCTGCGTCACGTTCCTCGACGACTACGTCTTCCGCTCGAAGGTCACCGACTACTCGTACGAGCGGCGCGCCGACACGATCCTGCACGAGATGGCGCACATGTGGTTCGGCGACCTCGTCACCATGCGCTGGTGGGACGATCTCTGGCTGAACGAGTCGTTCGCCAGCTTCGCGTCCGTGCTCGCGCAGGCGCAGGCGACCCGGTTCACGTCCGCCTGGACCACGTTCGCCACCATCGAGAAGACCTGGGCCTACCGGCAGGACCAGCTGTCCTCGACGCACCCGATCGCCGCCGACATCCCGGACGTGCAGGCGGTCGAGGTCAACTTCGACGGCATCACCTACGCGAAGGGCGCCAGCGTGCTCAAGCAGCTGGCCGCATACGTGGGGATCGAGCAGTTCCTGCGGGCGATGCAGGTCTACTTCCGCCGGTACGAGTACGCCAACACCACGCTGGCCGACCTGCTGGGCGTGCTCAGCGAGGAGTCCGGACGGGACCTGTCCCGCTGGTCGCAGCTGTGGCTGGAGACGGCCGGGGTCAACGCGCTGCACCCGGAGTTCACCCTCGACGAGAGCGGGCGGTACGCGTCGTTCGCGATCGTGCAGTCGCCGGCCGAGCCCGGCGGCGGCCCGCTGCGCGACCACCGGCTGGCGGTCGGCCTCTACCGGTCCGAGGGCACCAAGCTGGTCCGCACCGAGCGGGTCGAGCTGGACGTGTCCGGCGCCCGGACCGAGGTGCCGGAACTGGTCGGCGTCGCCCAGCCGGAGCTGCTGCTGGTCAACGACGAGGACCTGACGTACGCGAAGGTGCGGCTGGACGAGCGCTCGCTGGCGACCGTGATCACCCGGCTCGGCGACGTCGACGACCCGCTGCCGCGGACGCTGTGCTGGGGCGCCGCCTGGGACATGACCCGGGACGGCGAGATGCGCGCCCGCGACTACGTGGCGCTCGCGCTGGCCGGCGTGACCCGGGAGACCGAGATCGGCGTGGTGCAGTCGATCCAGTCGAAGATCCGCTCGGCGCTGGTGCACTACGTCGATCCGGCCTGGGCGCCGGAGGGCTGGTCCCGGCTGGCCGCGCTGGCCGAGGAGCAGCTGCGGGCGGCCGCGCCCGGTTCGGACCTGCAGCTGGCCTGGGCCCGCACGCTGGCCGCCGCGACCCGGGCGCCGGCGCACGTCGCGCTGGTCCGCGGGCTGCTCGACGGGACCGAGACCGTGCCGGGGCTGGCCGTGGACACCGACCTGCGCTGGACGCTGCTGTCCGCGCTGGTCGCCGTCGGCGCCGCCGGCGACGACGCGATCGAGGCCGAGCTCGACCGCGACCCGACCGCGGCCGGGCAGCGGCGGGCGGCGACCGCGCGGGCGCTGCGGCCGACCGCGGCGGCGAAGGCCGAGGCGTGGCGGCTGGCCACCGAGGACGACGAGCTGCCCAACGCGATGAACGAGGCGGTCATCGGCGGCTTCTTCCACCCGGCCCAGACCGAGCTGACCGAGCCGTACGTGCAGCCCTACTTCGCCGTGATCCCGGACGTCTGGGAGCGGCGGACCAGCGAGCCGGCGCAGAACGTGGTGGTCGGGCTGTTCCCGGACGCAGCCTCGACCGACGTGGTCGAGCGGGCCGAGGCGTTCCTGGCCGACCCGGCCAACCCGCCGGCGCTGCGCCGGCTGGTCGCCGAGGGCCGCGACGACGCGGTCCGCTCGCTGCGCGGCCGGGCCCGGGACGCCGCCGGGTAGCGCGCCGAAACCCGGTGGACGCCGGGCACCGCTCGTTGCCAGGGTCGGCGTGTGCGGCAAGAGGACATCTGGAACGCGGAGGCGGCGGCGCGCTACGACACGCCGGGCGAGGGCATGTTCGCTCCCGACGTGCTCGATCCCGCGGTCGACCGGCTGGCCGAGCTCGCCGGCGACGGGCGAGCGCTCGAGTTCGCGATCGGGACCGGGCGCGTCGGCGTGCCGCTGGCCCAGCGCGGCGTCCCGGTCACCGGCATCGAGCTGTCCCGGCCGATGGTCGACCAGCTCCGGACCAAGCTCGACGCCGCGGCGCTCGAGGTGGTCGTGGGTGACATGGCCACCACCCGTGTGCCCGGCGAGTTCACGCTCGTCTACCTCGTGTTCAACACGATCTCCAACCTGCAGACGCAGGGCGAGCAGGTCGCCTGCTTCCGCAACGCAGCGCGGCACCTGGTGCCAGGTGGCCGGTTCGTCATCGAGCTGTGGGTGCCCGAGCTACGCCGGCTCCCGCTCGGGCAGGAGGCCACCGTCGGGCACGTCGAGCCCGGCTACATCGTGCTGGACACGTACGACACCGTGCAGCAGCGGGTGGTCTCACACCACTTCCGGTTCGGCGACGGGACGGAGGCGTCGCTGTTCCGCAGCCCGCACCGCTACATCTGGCCGGCCGAGCTCGACCTGATGGCCACGCTGGCCGGATTCGAGCTGGAGAGCAGGCACGCGGATTGGACCGGGACCGAGTTCACCGCCGACTCCCGCTCGCACGTCTCGGTCTACCGGCTGCCTGAAGCGCCGACGACCTAACCGCCGTGGTGGTGCGGTGGCGCCAGCGGGGTGCCGGCGGCCCGGGGGTTGGCTCGGCCGGCCTGGTCGGAGAGCATCCGCAGCCCGTTCACCAGCGCGCCGACCAGGTCGCCGACCGACAGCGAGGCCCGCATCGACAGCGCCGCCAGCGCGGCCGAACGGTCCGGCAGCCGGCGGGAGGAGTGCTCGCCGGTCACGATGTGCAGCACCCGCTGGCCCGGCGAGACCGCGATCAGCACGCCGTCGGCCGGGCGCGGCAGCCCGGCGTGCAGCCGCTCCGCGTGCTCCCGGGTCGGCTCCTCGAGCTCGCCCACCCACACCGAGAAGTCGAGGCCGGACTCCCGGCTCGACAGCGTCAGCGCCTCGTCCAGCCGGGACAGCTGCCGCGGCGTGAAGGGCCCGGGCGCGCGCCGCCGGGCGACCGCGGTGAAGTCGGTGACCTCGTGGTCCCTGCCGGCCACCAGATCGCCGGCGTGCTCGGCGTTCGCCGCCGGCCCCAGGTCGCCGCCGGGGCGGCCCACCGTGTCGGTCCGGGCCGCGATCTCCGGGTCGACGTGCGGCTCGGTCCGCACCTCACCACTCGCCACTGGCCCCACCTCTCGCCGTGCCGGTGTCCGCGTCGAGGACCGACGCCGGCCCGTGGGCCGGCCCCCCGCTGGTCAGCTCGGACCGCTCGGGTCGGGAGGCGGCGGCCAGTGCGGCCCGCCCCTCGGCGCTGCCGGCCGGCGCCGCCACGTCAGGACGCGCGATATACCAGACCGGCTCGTAGTCCCACGGCTTGCCGACGCGGTAGCGCGGGCTGCGGGTGGCGCCGGGCGCGAAGGTCAGCGCGGCCAGCACGGCGAGCCCGGCCAGCGGTATCACCGCGAACACCAGCACGGTCTGCCAGACGGTCACCCGGTTACCGTAGCGAACCACGCCAGGCCGTTCACCTCCGGGTTCGGAAGCGGCCGGGGGCGGGAACCGCGGCTGCTCACCACCCCGGCGGGTGCCGATCGACCCAGGGCACGGCGTCCTCCAGCTGCGCCGACAGCGAGATCAGCGTCGCTTCGTCCGCCGGCCGCCCGGCGAGCATCACCCCGATCGGCAGCGTCGGATCCCCGCCGGACCAGTGCATCGGCACGCTGACCGCCGGCTGACCGGTCACGTTGTAGATCGCCGTGAACGGGGTGAACCGCTCCTGCCGGACGAAGTCCTCGGCCGGGTCGCCGGTCTCGCCGAACCAGCCGACCGGCACCGGCGGGCTGGCCAGCGTCGGCGTCAGCACCGCGTCGTACCCGGCGGTGCGGGTGATCCATTGCCGGGTGAGCATCTGCAGCTGGGACATCGCGCCGACGAACTCGGCGCCGCTGGTCGCCGCGCCGCGGGCGCGCAGCCACCGGGTCAGCGGCAGCAGCTCGCCCTCCCGGGCCGGGTCGACGGGGGCGGACGCCGCCGACACGCCCCAGACGGTCTCGAACACGCCGATCGCCTCGGGCGGGAACGGGCCGTCGATGTCCTCCACCTGGTGCCCGAGCCCGGTCAGCGCCTCGGTCGCCGCCTCGTACGCGGCCAGGCAGTCCGGGTGCACCTCGGCGCCCTCGACGGCCGGGGTCACGTACCGGCCGATGCGCAGCGTGCCCGGGTCGCGGCCGGCGTAGGAGAGGAAGGTCGCGCCGCCGGCCAGCGGGGGCGCCCAGTGCGGGTCGCCCGGCATCGGCACCGCCATCGCGTCGAGCATCGCCGCCGCGTCCCGGACACCGCGGGCCAGCGGGCCGTTCCAGGCCAGGCCGGTGACGTCGCCGAGGACCGGGCCGTTGCTGACCCGGCCTCGAGCGGGCTTGATCCCGAACAGGCCGCAGACGCTGGCCGGGATGCGGACGGAACCGCCGCCGTCGCTGCCCTGCGCGAACGGGACCAGCCCGGCAGCGACCGCGGCCGCGGAGCCGCCGCTGGACCCACCGGCCGAGCGGGTCGGATCCCACGGCGTCCGGGCCGGCGGAGCCACGTTGTTCTCGGTGTAGCAGGGCAGCCCGAACTCCGGCGTGTTGGTCTTGCCCAGGCTGATCGTGCCGGCCCGGCGCAGCAAGGTGACGACGTTGTCGTCGACGGGCGGCACGAAGTCGGCGAACAGCGTCGAGCCGAACGTGGTCCGGATCCCCGCGGTCAGGTTCAGGTCCTTGATCGCGATGGGCACCCCGAACAGCGGCGGCAGCGTCGCCCGGTCGGACTTGGTCAGCTGGTCCTCGGCTTCCTTGGCCCGGGCCAGCGCGTCCTCACCGGTGACCGTGATGAACGCGCCAAGCTCAGCGTTGCGCCGCTCGATCCGGTCGAGGTAGTGCTCGACCAGCTCGACGGGGCTGACCCGGCGGCTGCGTACCGCCTCGGCCTGCTCCAACGCGGTCATCTCGTGGAGTTCCGCCATGCGCCGAACATATCCGGCCCGGGGCCGCGGGATGATCTGCCGGATGGATGAGACTGCGCGGGAGTACGCGCTGGCGCTCGACGACGCCGACCCGCTGGCCGGGTTCGCCGCCGAGTTCGTACCGGCGCCGGGAGTGCTCTACCTGGACGGCAACTCGCTCGGCCGGCTCCCCCGGTCGACGGCGGGCCGCGTCGCCGAGGTGGTGGCCGACGAGTGGGGCGGTGGGCTGGTCCGGTCCTGGTCGACCTGGATCTCGCTGGCCCGCCGGATCGGCGACCTGATCGGCACCTCGCTGCTCGGTGCCCGCCCGGGCGAGGTGGTGGTCGCCGACTCGACCTCGGTGAACCTCTACAAGCTGGCGTGGGCGGCGGTGTCGGCCCGGCCGGGGCGCTCGGTCGTGCTGTCGACGCCGGACGAGTTCCCCACCGACCGGTACGTGCTGCAGGGGCTGTGCGCGGCCCGCGGGCTGACGCTGCGGGACCTGCCGGCCGACATCGACGCCGGGGTGTCGACGGAGTCCGTGGTCGAGGCGCTCGATCGGTCGGTGGCGGTGGTGGTGCTCTCGCACGTGGCCTACCGGTCCGGGGCGCTGCTCGACCTGCCGGCGATCACCGCGGCCGCGCACGACGCCGGCGCGCTCGTGCTGTGGGACCTGTCGCACTCCGGCGGGTCGGTGCCGGTCGGGCTGGCCGCCGCGGCGGCGGACCTGGCCGTGGGGTGCACGTACAAGTACCTCAACGGCGGCCCCGGCTCGCCGGCCTACCTCTACGTGCGCTCGGACCTGCAGGCGCAGCTGCGGCAGCCGATCCAGGGCTGGTTCGGCGCCGCCGACCAGTTCGCCATGCACGCCGCGTACGAGCCGGCGCCGGGGATCGACCGGTTCCTGGTCGGCACGCCGCCGGTGCTGTCGCTGGTCGGGGTCGAGGAAGGGGTCCGGGTGCTGGCCGAGGCCGGCATCGACCGGCTGCGGGCCAAGGGGCAGGCGATGACCGCCTACCTGGTCACGCTGGCTGACGCCTGGCTGGCGCCGCTCGGCTTCCGGCTGGCCTCACCGCGGGATCCGACGCTGCGCGGGTCGCACGTGTCGCTGGAGCACCCGCAGGCCTGGCAGGTCTGCCAGGCCCTGCTCGACCGCGGCGTGGTGCCCGACTACCGGACGCCGGACCGGCTGCGGCTCGGTCCGGCGCCGCTGACCACCCACTTCGCCGAGGTGTACGACGCGCTGGCGGTGATCCAGGACGTGGTGTCGTCCGGGGCGCACCGCGGCTACCCGAGCGAGATCGCCCGGGTCACGTAGTCCACGTCGGCTACCGGATTCGTGGCTGGCGCCGCTCCAGGATGATCGCCAGCGTCGGGCACTGCTGGGCCGCCCGCTGGGCGTGGCCCTCCAGCTCCGCCGGCACCTCCGCGACGACCGGCATCGGGTAGCCCCAGTCGTCGAGGCTGACGATCTCCGGGAGCAGCTCGGCGCACAGGCCGTGACCGTCGCAGGCGACCGGGTTGACCCGCATCCGCAGCCGGCCGGCAAGGTTGACCGGTGGGCGCGGCGGTTCCTTCGGCGCCTTGCGGGACCGGGCGGCGCTCGGGATCGGCGTGGTCGGCGGGCGGACCGGAGCCGGGACCGGAACCAGGGAAGGCGGTTCCGGGATCGGCTCGCGGGTCAGGTAGTCCGTCATCGGCGGGTCGGCCGACCGGAGGCCGTACTCGCCCGGTGGAGGTCGGTTCGGGTTCGACACGGCGGGGATCGACCGGTACCTGTCGGCCGGTCGCTCGTACGCGGGCGGCGCCAGGAACGGTTCGCTGACCGCAGTGTCCGGAGTGGACACAGCGGGCGGCGGCCCGGCGTGCGCGCCGTAGGAGTCCTCAGTGGACGGACCACCGTACGGGCCGCCGTACGTTCCGTAGGAGCCGGCGTACGACGGCGGCTCGGCATCGGCCGCCGCCGCGTGCGTCCCGTACGAACCGGCGTACGAGGACGGTGACCCGGTCCCGTACGGACTGCTGTCGTAAGTGGACGGTGCCGGATCGGCCGACGCGGTCCGGCTGT
>Ga0105246_10000625_pt1 | contig 19740 bp, 13 predicted proteins | sample KBSM64metaG_FD_99694 | JGI IMG/M metagenome (GOLD analysis project Ga0105246, IMG submission 99694) | Miscanthus rhizosphere microbial communities from Kellogg Biological Station, Michigan, USA - KBS M6-4 metaG | ecosystem: Host-associated > Plants > Roots > Rhizosphere > Soil | place... | reverse complement strand
GCTGGCGCTGGCCCGGCGTTTGCCGGCCGGTGACGCCTCGATCCGCGACCACGGCTGGGCCGGAACCATCGGCTATGACACCCCGGTGCTCTCCGAACTTGAGGTCGGCGTGCTCGGAATGGGGCGCATCGGCCAGCACGTGGCGCGGATGTACCAGGCCGTCGGAGCACGAGTACGGGCCTATGACCCCTTTGTCACGGACAGCTTCGTGGAGATGACCGGCCTCGCCGACGTTCTGGAGAACTCCGACGTCGTCTCCCTGCATCTGCCCCTGAGCGACGACACCGCAAACCTTGTCTCCGGAGACGTCCTGGCGAAGATGCGCAAAGGCGCCGTCGTCGTCAACGTGTCGCGCGGAGGCCTCATCGATGAAGCGGCCCTCGCGGCCGCGTTGGCCTCGGGGCACATTGCGGGTGCGGGGATCGATACATTCGCCCAGGAACCGCTCGGCCCCGAACACCCGCTTCGCTCAGCTCCCAACACCATCCTCACGCCCCACATCGCCTGGCGTTCGAATCGCTCGACGGGCGCCCTGCAGGACGGCGCGGTGGAGCGGGTGCGGCTCGCACTCACCGGGCAGCCGCTGATCGATCTTGTGAACTGAAAGAAGGACGAATTGGGAACGAACACTCACCTAGAGCCAGCTGCACAGCGCGGAATCGCGGAGGATCCACACCTGCGCAGGGGTCCACGGGGTTTCCCGTTGTTGCCGGGTGGCTACGGGCGGTCGACCTACTACACCGGCGCACCGAGTCCCTATGCGATCCGGGGCGAAGGCTACCGGGTCTGGGATGACCGCGGCCGCGAACTGATCGATGCAAACAACAACTTCACCTCGCTGATCCACGGCAACGCCCATCCCGAGATCACTGAAGCAGCCACGAAAGCCCTGGCGAGTGGAGCCAGTTGGGGCATCCCCAACCTCTACGAATGGGAACTAGCCGATCTGCTGCTCTCGCGCCTGCCGGACCTCGACCAAGTGCGCTTTACGAACTCCGGCACTGAGGCCGTGATGTCGGCGATCCGGATCGCGCGGGCCAGCACCGGGCGTGAGCGGGTCGTTGTCACCAAGGGCGGCTACCACGGCACATCCGAAGTCGCGCTGGTGCCAGGCGGCCCGAGCTACACGCGGGGTGTAACCCAGGGCGTGATCGACGACGTCACTGCAGTGCCGCTCAATGACATCCACTTCCTGCGCCAGGCGGTTGAAGCCGCACCGGACGCTTACGCGGCCATCATTCTCGACCTCTTGCCCAACCGGGCCGGCTTGCTGAGCATCTCCGAGGATTTCGTGCGAGAGGCCCGGGAACTCGCGACGCGCTTTGGGATTGTCCTGATCATCGACGAGGTCATCAGCTTGCGACTCGGCTACAACGGCCTTAGCGGAGACTATGGAGTCTCCCCTGATCTGCTTACCACCGGCAAGCTCATTGGCGGCGGATTCGCCGTCGGGGCGGTGGTCGGCAAGGCGGAGCTCATGGCCGAGGTGGACCCGACCCGCCCAGGCAGCCTTCCCCACGGTGGCACGTTCTCAGGAAACCCCGTCAGCATGGCCGCCGGCGCAGCTGCGCTGCGCTTGTACCCGCACGAGGAAGTGCTGCGCCTGAACCGACTCGGGGACACCACCCGTGAAGCTGTGAAGTCCAAAATCGCCGAAGCGGGCTGGGAGATCCGTGGCCGTGGTTCCTTGCTCCGGGCAGTTCCCGCGGGCGCGGAAAAGGTCAGCGAGGAGATCCAGCATCGCCTGTGGTGGGCAAGCTATGAGCGTGGCTTGCTCGGTTCGCCCGCCAATTTGCTCTCCCTCTCCACACCCATGGACGAAAACGTCGCGGCGGATATCGCCGAGCGCCTCGCCGATGCCGTGCTCGGGGTGGCGGGATGCGCCGAAGCAAAAGACGGGAGCCAGAAACTGTGAAGCTCATCTCTTACGAACACGAATCCGGCATTCGGGGCGGCGTCCTGGTTGAAGACTCGGTCTACGACCTCGAGCTTCTTCTGCAGGGCTCGAACGAGGCGGTCCACGGAGCAACGGCCTCCGTTCGTGAGTTCCTTGAACTCTATGGTGAACGGATTGCGGCGGTCTCTGCTGAGGTAACAGCCCTCGCTGCGCAAGACCCGGTGGCCCGCGTCGGCGCACGGTCTGAGGTTCGCCTGACGACGCCGGTCACGGACCCTTCGAAGGTGCTCTGCATCGGGCTCAACTACAAGGACCACGTGGCTGAAACCGGACGGGCCTTACCCGAGTACCCGGATGTCTTTGCCAAGTTCGCCTCCACCATGATCGGTCCCGAGGACGAGATCGGCGGTGCGCGGGTCAGCGGAAACCTCGACTTCGAAGGTGAGGTCGCAGTAGTCATCGGCCACCGCGCGAGCGAGGTTTCAGAGGCCGAAGCACTCCAGTATGTCGCTGGCCTTGCCGCGCTGAACGACGTCACGGCACGCGATCTTCAGTACCGCGGAACCCAGTGGCTGGCCGGTAAGGCGGTTGATGGCTCAACGCCCTGGGGGCCGGCCCTGGTAACGCTGGACGAAGTCGGAGACCCGCAAACACTTGAGTTGGCCACGCGGGTGAACGGCGTTGAAGTGCAACGCTCCAATACGCGGTACCAGATCTTTTCCATCGCGCGCATCGTCTCCTACCTGTCGAGCTTCCTCACGCTTGAACCGGGTGACGTCATCGCGACCGGTACGCCCCAAGGCATCGGTGCGAAGCGGAACCCGCCAATCTGGCTCGAGCCAGGCGACACGGTGGAAATCGACATCGAAAAGGTCGGGCTGCTTCGCAACCGCGTCGGCAAGCCCCAGCTCTAACCCAGCCTCCGCATCGCGGAAGCGTTCCTCCTGCAAGCCCTACGAAAGTAGCAAAGAACCATGAGTGAAGTTCAAACAAAACCAAGCGAGGCGCGGTACCGCATCGCCGTCGACACGGGCGGCACGTTCACGGACGTGGTGCTCGACTCGACCACGGGTGACATGGCAGTCGGCAAGGCACTGACCACCTATGACCGGGTCTTTACCGGTTTTGAAGCTTCAGTACGCCGGGCTGCCGAGTCCGTTGGATGGAGCGGCGACGACGTCCTGCGCAACGCAGACGTGATCGTGTACGGAACCACCCACGCCACCAACGCAGTGCTCACCGGCAAGGTCGCCAAGACCGCACTGCTGACCACCGACGGCTTTGCCGATACCTTGCTGCTCCGCGAAGGTGGACGCCGCGACGCGTTCGACTCCAAGGCTGCCTACCCGCCGCCCTACATTCCGCGCCAGCTGACGTTCGAGATCCGGGAACGCGTTTCGGCTGAGGGCGATGTCCTTGTCCCGCTTGATGAAGAACAGGCCCGCGAAATTCTGGGCTCATTCAAGGAACAGGGAATCGAAGCCGTTGCCGTGTCCTTCCTGTGGTCGATCATCAACGATGTCCACGAGCGGCGGGTCGGGGAACTCATCGAGGAAATCCTGCCCGGTGTCCCGTACACGCTCTCGAATGAAGCCAACCCCACCATCCGTGAGTACCGCCGTTCCTCGGCCGCCTCGATTGACGCCTCTTTGAAGCCGTTGATGGCCGACCACCTGGGCAAGCTGCGCTCGGATCTCCAGGAGTACGGCTTCGCCGGCGACCTGCTGGTCGTTACGTCCGAGGGCGCCGTGCTCGATGTCGCGGACGTCCTGGACCGTCCCGTGTTGCTGCTGAACTCCGGCCCCTCCATGGCGCCGCTCGTGGGTGCGGCGGCCGCCCCGGACCGCGACACCGTAGTGGTGTGCGACATGGGTGGCACCACGTTCGACGTTTCTCTCGTGGAGGAAGGCGTTGTCCGCCATACCAGGGAAGCCTGGCTCGGTGAGCCGTTCGTCGGCCACCTGACCGGTCTGTCCTCGGTTGCCGTCTCCAGTATTGGTGCCGGTGGCGGCAGCATTGCATGGATCGACGGCGGTGGCTTGCTTCGTGTGGGTCCACAGAGCGCCCGCAGTACTCCCGGTCCCGCTGCCTACGGTCGCGGTGGTGAAGAACCTACGGTCACTGACGCCTGCGTGGCGCTCGGCTACCTCGACACCGAAGGCTTCGAGGGCGGGTTCACCCTCGACCGCGAAGCCGCAGTCCGGGCCATCGACACCCGAATCGCCGGACCCCTCAAGATGGACACCTTGCAGGCTGCGCAAGCCATCCTGGACGTCTCTGCGAACCACATGGCCACGGCCATCCGCCAGGCCGCACTCGAGCAGGGCGTGGACCCCCGCGGCGCCTTGATTGTCGCCGGCGGTGGCGCCGGTGCCATGGTTGCCGCCGCAATCGGTGTCCTTCTTGAAGCCGACACCGTGCTCATTCCGGCAACTGCCGGTGTTTTGGCCGCCTACGGCGCACACCGTGCACCGATCGCAACGGAATTCCTCTCGCCGCTGCACAACGACACCCGCAGCTTCGATGCCGGTTCCGCCACCCGGGCGGTGGGGGACCTTACGTCGAAGGCGAACTTCTTCGTGGAGCGTTTCAATGGCGTGGGCGAGGCGCCCAACGTCACCTACTTCGTCGATGCCCGCTACCCGGGCCAGGCGTGGGACCTGCGGGTCTACCTGGATGAAGCCCCGGACACCGCCGTCGACGCCGCAGCAATCATTGAGCGGGCCTTCCACGAAGAGCACGACCGCCGCAACGGCACGCACGATCCGGACAGCCGCGTCGAAATCATCACGTGGGGCGTCCGGGTGGAAATCCCCCGACCGGAGCACACCAAGGAGAACGCCGGAGTCAGCCGAACCGGCGAGGTCCACCGCACCGACTCCATTGTCTTTGGCGGCGAACGCTTCAGCACCCAGCGGTACCGCGGCGTAACGCTTGCACCTCGGGACAAGATCGTCGGTCCTGCAGTCATCGACCAGCCAACCACCACCATCGTCGTGCCGCCGGAGTGGAACGCCACCCTCGACGAACGATCCAACATCTACCTCACCCGTAAGGAGGCGTAACCGTGGCACGCGAATTCGACCCTGTAAAGCTCTCGGTACTTGCCAACGCATTCGACGGCATCGTCCGAGAGATGACCAACGGCTTGCTGCGCTCGGCTCGTTCGTCCGTCATCAACACCGCACGCGACTTCTCCTGCGCCGTGCTGACAGCAGACAACCAGTTGCTCGCTGCGGCCGAAGGCGTGCCCGTGCACGTCTTCGGCGCCGGCCCCCTCGGCGAAGACATGGTGGAACTGCACGACGACATCCGCGAAGGCGATGCGTTCCTGCACAACGACCCCTACCGTGGTAACTCGCATGCTGCAGACCACGTCATTCTGGTGCCCATCTTCATCCAGGGACGGCACCTCTTCACTGCAGTCACCAAGGCGCATCAGGCAGACTGCGGCAACTCGCTGCCCACCACGTTCTTCGCCACCGCCAGGGACGTGTACGAGGAAGGTGCCCTGATCTTCCCGTGCGTGCGGATCCAGCGCGACTACACGGACATCGACGACATCATCCGCATGTGCCGCTCCCGCATCCGTGTGCCGGACCAGTGGTACGGCGACTACCTCGCATCGGTGGGCGCTTCCCGCATCGCCGAACGCCGCATCCACGAACTCGCCGAAAAGTTCGGCGTCGATGACCTCGTGGACTTCGTCGACGCATGGTTCGACTACTCAGAGCGCCTCACTGCGAGCGCCATCGAAACCCTCCCGGAATACGTCCTGCACGGAACCACCGCGCACGACCCGTTTCCGGGCACCGGCCCGGATGGTGTCCCGCTGCAGGCCACCATCGAGGTCAAGCCCAAGCAGGGAAAGATCACCATCGACCTGCGCGACAACCCGGACAACCTCCCCAACGGCTTGAACCTCACCAGGGCAACCGCCACGGGTGCAGCACTGGCGGGAATCCTCTCCGGCATCCCGGAAAACCTGCCGAGCAACGCCGGGACCTTCCGCAGGGTGGAGGTGCTGCTGCGTGACGGCTGCGCCGTCGGTGTCCCGAAGCACCCCTATTCCTGCTCGTCGGGCACCACCAACCTGGCTGACCGCGTCGTGAACCTTGTCCAGGCTGCGTTCTCGCAGATCGACGACGGTTACGGTACCGCTGAGGGGGCTGCCGGGCAGGCACCTGCAAAATCGGTCATTTCCGGAACCGATGAACGGAACGGCAACGCCTATGTGAACCAGATCCTGGTGGGCGGAGTCGGTGGCCCGGCCACCCCCTATGTTGATGGGTGGCCGACCTACCAGCGGCCCGTCTGCGGCGCCCTCCTCTACCACGACAGCGTGGAGGTGGACGAGCAGCGTTACCCGATCCTGATCCACGAACGCACGCTGGTTGCCGACTCCGGCGGCGCAGGCAGGCAGCGTGGCGGGCTCGCAACGCGGGTCACCATGGAACCCCGGGTGGAAAGCGTGACGATCACGTACGGCATCGAGGGCAAGCTGAACCCGCCGAAGGGGGTCCGCGGTGGACACGACGGTGCCGTGCCGTCGGCCTGGGTGGAGGACCTCAAGACCGGAGAACGCCGCGACATTCCCGTGGTGGGCCGCTACGACCTGCAGTCCGGCGAGAAGGTAGTTTCCATCACCCCCGGCGGTGGCGGATACGGTGACCCGCTGGAACGCGAGGTGCTGGCCGTACTCGATGACTACCGGGAGTCCCGGGTGTCCCTCGAAGCGGCGGCTGCGGACTACGGCGTTGTCATCACTGACGGCGTGGTGGACGAAGAAGCCACGGCCAAGACCCGCCAAGAGCGATTGGCCAGCTAGCAGCACCAGCCATGGCAACCGCTTCCGGGGCGGGGTATATTCCTCGCCCCGGAAGGTTTCACTAACTAATGACGGAGATTCACATGGAACCCATTCGAGTCGGAATTATCGGCGTCGGAAATGTTCTCAACCAATACCTGGACAAGATTGGCGTCCACCCTGACGTCAAAGTCGTGGCCCTCGCGGATGTGAACGCGGACGCCGTGAAAGCCCGGGCCGCAGAATATTCGGTTCCCAAGGCACTCTCGCCCGAAGAGCTGCTGGCCGACGACGAAGTGGAGCTTGTCCTCAACCTCACTCCGCCGAAGCTCCATGCGCCAGTGACACTTCAGGCCATCGCCGCAGGCAAGCACGTCCTCTCGGAAAAGCCCTTTGCCACCTCCCTTGAGGAAGCCCGGCAGATCCTGGACGCCGCGCGCGACGCAGGCGTCAAGGTGGGATCCGCTCCCACAACCTTCCTCGGCTCCGGCATGCAGACCAGCCGCAAGCTCATCGACGACGGGTGGATCGGCGAGCCCGTGGCGGCATTCGCTTCCTTCGCCTGCCGCGGCTACGAGCACTGGCACCCGAATGTCGACCCCTTCTACAGCCCGGGTGCCGGGCCGATGCTCGACATCGGGCCCTACCTCGTCACCAATCTCGTGAACTTCTTCGGCCCGGTCAAGCGTGTTTCCGCAACGGCACCGCGTTCATCGGAGACCCGTCCCCGTCCGGGCAAAGAGGGCGACGTCATCCAGGTCAAGACCCCTACGCACGTCACGGGCACCATCGACTTCGAGTCTGGCGCTGCCGCCACGGTGATCGTCAGCTGGGACATCTGGAACCACAACCTGCCGCATCTGGAGATCTACGGCACAGGCGGTTCCCTGGCCGCGCCCAACCCGGACCACTTCTCCGGTGCGCCGGTGCTTCGCCGCGGGGAGGCCGGCGACCTTGCTTTGGATATGACTCCTCCCGGCGGGGGCGACTGGCGGGAGACGCCAATTACGCACCGGGACGACGCCTACCGTGGCATCGGCCTGGCCGAGTTCGGCTATGCCATCCGCAATGGGCTTGAACCCCGTACCGGCGGCGACTTTGCCTATCACGTCCTGGAAGTTCTGCTCGCGTTCGAAGCGTCTTCGGAGCAGGGCCGGCACATCGAGATCGAAAGCACCTGTGAGCGGCCGCGGCCGCTTCCTTCTGTCGGCCCGCAAGAGCCCTACCGGTTCGACTGACAGCCGCATTAGCAGCAGCCGGCGGCGGTACGTACGTGCCGCCGTCGGCTGTTGTCCTGTTGTGGATGCGGGAATAGCCGCGTCCCAAACTGGGACACAACTTTGCTACTCCACGGTGAAAACCTGATGTTCGGGCGATTCGGTTTGCAAATGCCGACGCATCTACGAATTTAGGAGAACGCATGACTAGCACAGCTGCTGCTGATATCGGCACCGACGTCGGCATCAAGAACGTCCGCCGCCGCACTGTCGCGCAGGCGATCGTTGAGTACCTTCAGGTCCAGTACAGCGAACTGGATGGTGAAAGGAGGCGCCTCGTTCCCGGCATGTACGGCATTTTCGGCCACGGAAACTCCGTTGGCCTCGCGCAGGGAATTGACGAGTACGGTGTGGACTTCCCCCACTATCAGGGCAAGAACGAGCAGTCGATGGTTCACGCCGCGATCGGGTTCGCGAAGGCTTCCAACCGCGCGGCGACCCTCGCCTGCACAGCCTCCGCAGGACCCGGATCGACGAACATGGTTTCCGGCGCCGCCACTGCCACCACCAACCGTCTCCCGGTGCTCCTGTTCCCGGCAGACATCATAAACAACCGCTTCGGCGATCCCGTGCTGCAGCAGATCGAGCACCCGGTTGAGCGCGATGTTTCCGCGAACGACTGCTTCCGCCCGGTCAGCCGCTACTTCGACCGGATCACCCACCCGGCACAGCTGCTGTCCACGCTCCCGGAGGCAATGCGCGTCCTTACCGATCCGGTGGAAACCGGCGCCGTGGTGGTCTGCTTGCCGCAGGACATCCAGGGGGCGGAATTCGACTTCCCGGAGGCCTTCTTCACGCCGCGGGTCTGGCACATCCGCCGTCGTCCGGCTGTGGAGGATGAGATCCGCGATGCTGCCGAGATCATCCGCAACGCACGGCGTCCCCTGCTGATCGCAGGCGGCGGTGTCCGCTACTCGAAGGCGCAGGAGGAACTGGCACGCTTCAGCGCCGAATTCGGCATCCCTGTCTCCGAGACCTACGCCGGCAAGGGGAGCGGCCCGATCAGCGAACTCAACGTTGGCGGCCTGGGCGTCACCGGAACGGTTGGTGCCAACGAGATCGCCGACGGAGCCGATTGTGTCATCACCGTCGGTTCCCGCCTGCAGGACTTCATCACGGCTTCCCACTCGCTGTTCCAGAACCCGGACGTGAAGTTCGTCCACCTCAACGTGAGCTCGTTCGATGCGCACAAGATGGGTTCGTTCCCAGTGGTGGGCGATGCCAGGTTGTCCCTGTCTGCGCTGCGGGAGTGGCTCGCAGCAGCGGGCTACGCTACCTCCGAAGACTTCCGCAGCGACATTGCGGATGCGCAGAAGGCCACTCGCGAAGTTCGCAAGCACGATCTCCAGGCTTTCCCTGGCGAAAAGATGAGCCAAGCGCAGGTCATCGAGGTGCTCAACAAGCAGGCGACCAGCGAAGACGCGCTGATTCTGGGTTCCGGTGGCGTGGTGGAAGGCATTCACAAGGCCTGGGATCCGTCGAACGGTACCGAGATCCATTTCGAGTATGCCAACTCCTGCATGGGCCACGAGATTCCTGCTGGACTGGGATACCGGCTGGCTCGCCCTGACGCCCCCGGCGATGTATTCGTACTGATCGGCGATGGCACGTACTTCATGCAGCCGACCGAACTCGTCACCGCGGTGCAGGAACGTAAGAAGATCATCACCGTCGTGATCGACAACCGTGGACACCAGTGCATCTGGCCCCTCCAGGTTTCCAAGGGTGGTCCTGGACGTGAGTTCGGCACCCAGTACCGCGAACGCGGCAAGGAGTCCGGCCGACTGGACGGGGCGGTTCTTGAATTCGATATTGCCGCCAACGCGGCCAGCATGGGGTGCGCTGCGTGGTCCACGACGACGATCGAGGAGTTCTCCGCCGCTCTCACCGAGGCGCGCGAGGTCGAAGGACCGGCCGTCATCGTCGCGAGGGTGGAGCCGTGGCGTTACCTCTCCGGCAACGGCTCCTTCTGGGACGTCGGGGTTCCGATGACCTCCCAGCGGCCCGGGAGCCAGGAAGGGACCGCTAAGCACCTTGCGGGCCGTGCCCGCCAGCGTTACTACGCAGCGACTACCGTTCCCGAAGCAGGTTGAGCAGCTAGGGCGGGGTCGTCGAAGGACGGTCCCGCCCGCCTTGCTATCAGGTCACCGGACCCCAGGACAACCGAAACCAAAGAGAAAAGGAGCACCGGACAAATGGGCGCATTCGCCGTTATTGACCCGGCCACGGGCGCGATTCACGCAGAGTACCCCGCAGCCACCGATTCAGAGGTCGAAGCAGGACTTAGCGCAGCGCAGACGGCCTATCAGGAATGGGCACGCACCACCACCGTGGCTGAGCGGGCCGCGTTGGCCCAACGCCTGGCTGACTTGTTTGTTGAACGCAAGGACAAGCTCGCAGCCATCATCAACCGGGAAATGGGCAAGCCGCTCCACCAAGGCGTTGGGGAGGCCGAGTTTTCCGGTTCCATCGCGGCAGCCTTCGCGCAGAACGCCGAGAAGTGGCTCGCGGATGAGGAGCTCGAGGTTGCTGACGGCCTCAGGAGCTTCTTCCGGTATCAGGGCCTGGGTGTCATCCTCGGGATCATGCCGTGGAACTACCCCTATTACCAGGTGGCCCGGTTCGCCATACCGAACATCATCCTGGGCAACACCGTCATTGTCCGTCACGCCAGCCAGTGCCCGGAGTCGGCGCTCGCGCTGGAGGAGCTCTTCCGCGACGCAGGCTTCCCCGAGGGCGCCTACGTCAACCTCTTCGCCACCCACCAGCAGATCGCGGACATCATCGCGGACGACCGCGTGCAGGGTGTATCGCTGACCGGCTCGGAGCAGGTGGGCGCCATTGTGGCTGAGCAGGCCGGACGTGCGCTGAAGAAATGCGTACTCGAACTCGGCGGTGCTGACGTGTTCCTGGTACTGGACACCGGCGACGTGGACCTCGCGGTCAAGAAGGCCGTGATGGGCCGCATGGGCAACACCGGACAGTCCTGCAACGGCTCCAAGAGGATTGTCGTGATGGACAAGTATTTCGACGAATTTGCTGGGAAGTTCAAAGAAGCGATTGCCGGCCAGTCCTACGAGAACGGCGATTTTGGCCCGCTTTCCTCCGGCTCAGCGACGAAGTTCCTGGCGGCCCAGGTGCAGGGGGCCCTCGATCAGGGCGCCGAGATCCTGGTGGGCAACAACGAGCCCCAGGGCAACGTCTTCACCCCGACGGTCCTCACCAACATCACCCCGTCCATGGACGTCTACAGCCAGGAACTTTTCGGCCCGGTCGCGCAGCTCTACAGGGTAAGCAGCGACGAGGAAGCGATCGAGCTCGCGAACTCCTCGCCCTACGGCCTTGGCTCCGTGGTGATCTGCGACGACCTCGAGCGCGCCGAGCGCGTGGGTAACCAGCTCGACGTCGGCATGGTCTTCATCGGCGCCTACGACCTCAGCGGTGCCGACGTTCCGTTCGGCGGCGTCAAGAAGTCGGGTTACGGACGTGAACTGGGCAAGGTTGGCCTGCTGGAGTTCGCGAACAAGAAGCTGTTCCGCTTCGCGAACTAGCGCCGCTTCAGTAAGAAGGAGGCCGGATCAGATTGATCCGGCCTCCTTCTTACGTGTTGACGGTGGCGCCGCCGCAACTACGCCTGGTAGGTCGTCTGGCCGGAGACCTCAGGGATCTCCACCCAAGCGCCGGACGCTGCGCTGCGCAGGGAGGCGTCCACCAATTCGGAAGCCGACCAGCCGTCCGCTGCCGAGGGCCCGATCTGCTTCCCTTCGGCAACCGAGCGGAGGAACAATGCTGCCTCGATCGTCTTCAGGTCGTTGAAGCCGATGCCGGGACCGGGCCCGGGCTGGAAGCGTCCGAATTCCCCGAACGACGGGGGAGTCATGATGGTGCGGTAGCCGCTGCGGTCCGTCGCGACTTCGAGTTGGTTCATGCGTTCGAAGTTCCAGCGCAGGGATCCCTCGCTGCCGTAGACCTCCACGATGTATTCGGCGTGCGGGCCGATGGCAACGCGGGTCGTCTCGAACATGCCGATCGCGCCGCCCTCGAAGCGGGCAAGCATGGCTGTGTAGTCTTCGTTTTCCACTTCCCGGGTCACGTCGGATGCCTCACCCGTGTTGAAGGAGTTGGACGAGGTTCCCGCGGGGAGGGGACGGTCCTTGATGAACGTTTCTGTGACGGCGTTGACCGAGGAGATGCGGCCCACCAGGAACTGTGCCAGGTCGAATCCGTGGCTGAGGATATCGCCGAGGACGCCGGACCCTGCGCGGGCCTGCTCATAGCGCCAGGTGAAGACCTGGTTCGGATCCGATGCGTAGCTGGTCAGCAGGCGGATCTGCACGTTCGTGATGCGCCCAAGTGCTCCGGAACGGATGAGGCGGCGGGCCTCGGCGATGGCAGGAGCGTGGCGGTAGTTGAAGCCCACCGACGTAATGAGTCCGGCGGCTTCGGCGCCCTGGGCGATTTCACGGGACTCCCGGGCGCTGCGCCCCATGGGCTTCTCGATCCAGAAGTGCTTGCCGGCTTCGATGGTGGCCAGCGCAATTTCGTGATGGAGGAAGTTGGGGGAGCAGATCGAAACGACGTCGACGTCAGGGTTCTCCAGGACCTTGCGGTAGTCGGTGGCGGTTTCCTTGTAGCCGAGCGCGTCTTCTGCGTGGTGACGGCCGGCGTCGTCAGGATCCGCGGCGATCACAAGCTCGGGGTGCCGCGGCAGTTCCGGGAAGAACTGCTTGGTGGCGAGGTAGGCGCGTGAATGCAGCCGCCCCATCCATCCCACCGAAATCAGGCCTACGCCAATGCGGTTTTGGTCTCCCACGAGGACTCCTTCGTCTAGCCATTGGTTTCTCTGAAGTGGTGCCGCGCAGGGGCGGCATCTGCGTCTCAGCGTATGGACCCGGGGGCGCCTCTCTGTGTCTCAATCTGAGACACACGGCGGTACCGAGGCACTGTTTTAGTGGGACGTAACAGCTGGCCGCGTCAACTAAGAGGGAGTTCCGTCGATGATGATGGACCGGAATCAACTGCTTCGTCCGGAATCTTTGCGGGTGCTCGTCACGGGTGCCACCTCCGGTGTCGGAGAGGCCACGGCGAAGCTTTTCGCGAGCAGGGGTGCCAAAGTGGCGCTGCTGGGACGGCGCCCCGGGGAACTGCGGCGCGTGGCAGAGGAAATCGACGGCGGCGCACACACCGTGGTTGCCGACGTGGCTGATGCAGAATCCGCAGTCAACGGTGTCCGAGGGGCAATCCACATGCTTGGCGGCATCGATGTGGCGGTGAACGCGGCCGGCGTCGCAGGATTTGCGGCACTGGAGGAACTCAACGAGCACCGTTGGCGCGAAGTGCTGGACACCAACCTTTCCGGCACCTTCTATGTTTCCCGCGAAGCCGGTCTGCATATGCGCAGGTCCGGCGGAGGAGCGATCGTCAATGTGGCCTCCGATCTTGCCTCGATGGGAGTCCCGGGACTTGCGCCTTACTGCGCTTCCAAAGCAGGTGTCGTCGGACTCACCAGGGCTCTTGCCTTGGAGTTGGCCCCTGACGTCCGCGTCAACGTGGTCTGTCCGGGGCCGATCGACACCCCGATGCTTCGGGCAGGCTTGGCCGCCGAGGAAGACCCGCATGAGGCGTTGCGGCTCAAAGAGAGCACGGTGCCGCTGAACAGGCTCGCCGATCCCTGCGAAGTGGCTGCGGCCATCTACTTCCTGGCCGTCGAAGGCACCTTTGCCACCGGAACCAGCATGGCGTTCGACGGCGGCACAACAGCCGCCTGATTGCCGGCCCAAATACCTGTCAAGACACAAGCCCAAGGAGCTTTGAAGAATATGCAAGAGTCGAATTACAACGATCTCCGAAGTGCACGGTGGTTCGCCCCGCACGACCTGACCGGATTCGTGCACCGCACCGCCATCCAGGCCGAGGGCTTCTCGCGCTTTGCCATCAAGGACAGGCCAGTGATTGGCATTGCCAATTCCTGGTCCGAACTAGTCAACTGCAACATCCACTTCAAGCTCCTCGCAGATGCAGTGAAGCGCGGTGTCTTGATGGCTGGCGGCCTGCCGCTCGAGTTCCCCACTATCTCACTCGGCGAGAGCCTGATGAAGCCCTCGGCCATGCAGTTCCGCAACCTCATGGCCATGGACGTGGAGGAGTCAATCCGGGCCTACCCATTGGATGCGATTGTGCTGCTCGGTGGCTGTGACAAGACGGTTCCTGCCCAGCTCATGGGCGCTGCCAGCGCAGATATTCCCACGATCATGTTGACCGGCGGACCGCAGGAGCCGGCACACTTCCGTGGCAAGCAACTTGGCGTAGGAACCGATACCTGGAAGTTCGCCGATGAGTTGCGGGCCGGAAAGATCACCCAGGCGGACTTTGACGAGTTGGAGTCGGCTGCCAAGCCTTCCGCAGGGCACTGCAGCGAAATGGGGACGGCGTCCACCATGACGTCCCTTGTTGAAGCCCTCGGCATGTGCCTACCCGGAAGTGCCTCCATTCCGGCTGTCGATGCCCGGCGCGGCGCCGCGGCGGAGGCGACGGGCCGGCGCGCCGTGGAAATGGCGTTGACCCAGGGGCCGAAGCCCAGCGAAGTCCTGACCAAGGAAGCCTTCGACAACGCGATCACCCTGCTCATGGCCGTCGGCGGTTCGACCAACGCCGTGGTACACCTTCTGGCGCTCGCGCGGCGGGTCGGCTACGAACTGCAACTGGACCGATTCCACGAAATTTCACAACGGACACCGCGCATCGTCAACGTCCGACCGTCCGGCGAATACCTGGTGAAGCAGCTGTTCGAGGCCGGCGGTGTGCCCACTGTCCTGAAGGCACTTGCGCCCCTGCTATACAAAGACGCGATCACAGTCACTGGCAAATCCCTCGAAGAAGGCTTCATTTCAGCACCCGAGCCCGACGGCGTCGTCGTGAGTACGGTCGAAGAGCCGTTTGACGCCTCGGGCGGGATCGCCGTCGTTCGCGGTTCGCTTGCGCCGAACGGGGCCGTGATCAAGCGCAGCGCCGCTTCCAAGGATCTGCTGCAGCACAAGGGTTCCGCGATCGTGTTCGAGGACATCTACGACCTCGGCCGCAGGATCGACGACCCGGATCTGGATGTTACCGAGGACTCGGTGTTGGTGCTGAGGAACAGCGGTCCTGTCGGGGCGCCTGGCATGCCGGAATGGGGGATGCTTCCGATCCCTGAGAAGCTCCTGCGCAAGGGGGTCCGCGACATCGTACGAATCTCGGACGCACGCATGAGCGGTACGGCGTTCGGTACAACGGTTCTTCACGTTTCTCCCGAGGCCGCAGTGGGAGGTCCGCTTGCGATCGTGCGCGACGGCGATCCGATCGTGCTGGACGTCGAGAACCAGCGCCTTGACCTCGATATCCCGGCGGAGGAGATCGAGAGCCGGCTGGCGGAATTGAAGCTGCCCGAACCGAAATACCGGCGCGGCTACGGTCGCCTGTTCATCGACCACGTGAACCAAGCCAATGAGGGCTGCGATTTTGATTTCCTCAAGGGCCTGCCGGATGAGGAACCACAGCGGCTGCCCTATGGCCTGATGAGTGGTTGGCAGGGCGGCTGGTAAACGGCAGAACCCCCTAAACCACAAGATGTGAGGGGCCGTCCCCCAAGGCGGCCTCGGAAGGAACAGATGTGTCACGACCAAAAGTGATTGTGATTGTCCAGGAGGGCCGCCCGGTTCCTCCGGTTGAGCGGCTGGAAGCCGAAGCTGATGTCGTTGTTGTGCGGACGGCCGACGAATTCCGGGCTGCACAACCCGGTGCCGAGATCTTGTTCCTGAACGACTTCCGGACCAAGCTTCTTCGGGAGGTGGGCCCAGGGGAGTTGCGCTGGATCCACACGTCGAGCATCGGCGTCGACACCCTGCTGACCCAAGAAATCGTTAACAGCGACATCGTGGTCAGCAACTCGCGCGGCGTGTGTGAGCGGCCCATCGCTGAATGGGTTCTCGGAGTGCTGCTGATGTTCACCAAGGATTTGCGCCGCACAATTGAGCTGCAGCGGGCGCGTACATGGCAGCACCGTGAAACAGAGCCGCTGTTGGGACGGAAGGTTCTGGTGGTGGGTCCCGGGCCGGTTGGCCGCGAAACGGTCCTCCTTCTGCGCGCAGCGGGTATGGAGGTGACCGTCGTCGGGAGGACCGCCCGGGAGGATGCGCAGCTTGGCGCCATTGCGTCCTTCGGTGAGCTTGACGGTCTTCTCGGTGAGGCAGAAGACGTGGTGCTCACGCTTCCACTCACGGAAGAGACCCGCGGCCTGTTCAACTCATCCCGAATCGACAAGATGCGGCCGGGCGCGCGGCTCGTCAACGTCGGACGTGGCGCCGTGGTGGTGGAGCGGGATCTCATCGACTCCATCGACGCAGGACATCTAGGCGCCGCCGCCCTGGATGTTTTTGAACACGAGCCGTTGGCGGCGGAAAACCCGTTGTGGAGCAGGAACAACATCCTGGTCTCGCCCCACGCATCCGGTGACTTGATCGGCTGGAGGGGACGTGTTGTGGACTCGTTCGCCCGTAACCTGCGCCGCTGGAAGGCCAACGAGCCGCTCCACGATGTGGTGGACCTTAAGAAGCTGGGGGTGACGGCTCCGGTCTTGGTGCCGGACAAACCCTGATTTCGCTTTCCATGGATCATGCCCGGCGGTAGGAATTGCCCGGCATGATCCATGGGAATCGGGTGTCCCAGGCTGGTACAGTGCTCGCACGATCCGCGTCGATAGTGTGATTCAGCACTCGAGGGTTCGCGACGAGGATTACATGTCAAGCACAACAAGAGGTACGACGAAAACGCCGGCCCATACTCAGGAAAACAAGCTCAGCGGCAATATGGGCGTAGGCGAGCTCGTGATGAATGTGCTCGCTTTCTCCTCCCCGCTGACGACCGTTGCAGGCACTTTGCCTGTGATGCTCCTATTCAGTGGTCAAACGGCACCCGGCATCTACATTCTGGTGACACTGATGCTGCTCATCTTCTCTGTCGGTTTCGTGAAGATGAGCCGGAGCGTTGAATCGCCCGGAGGTTTCTACTCCTTTGTCACCGCGGGCCTCGGCAAGCCGGCTGGTCTCGGTGGGGCGCTTCTAGCGCTCTTTGGATATGTGTTCATTGGATTCTTCGCTCCCTCCCTTTTCGCCCTGACGCTGCAAAGCTTTGTGGTCAACACCCTGAACGGACCGGATGTCCCCTGGTACTGGTACGGGCTGGGGATCATCATGATCACCACTGTCCTGGCCTACCACCGGATTGATCTCTCGGCGAAGGTGCTGACGACGGTCATGCTGCTGGAGTCCACAGTCGTTGTAGTTTTCGATGTTGCGGCCTTCGCTACAGGTTCGGGCGAAGTCGTGCGGGGCATCGGATTCTCGATGCCCTGGATTACCGACGCCGGGTTGGGCCTGGCGCTGCTGTTCGCCGTCGGCAACTTTTTCGGGTTTGAAGCGACGGTCATTTACCGGGATGAGGTCAAGAACCCGGATCGCACCATTCCCCGGGCGACGTACGTGGCGGTCATCGGCATCGGCCTCTTCTATGCAGTAGCGGCGTGGGCCTACACGGCATTTCTGGGAGCGGATAACGTCCAGGCCGCGGCCGAAGCCAACACGGTAAGTCTGTTCGACGACGGTGCCACGGCCTTGGTCGGGAAGATTTTCGCCGATATTGCCGTGGTGCTGCTCATCACGTCAATCCTGGCTTCAATGCTCTCGATCCAAAACATCGCTGCAAGGTACAGCTTTTCGCTAGCGGCCGACGGGGCGCTGCCCACGGTGCTGGGCCGGGTACACCCCCGGCACAAGTCTCCCTACGTGTCAGCTCTGGCAGTGGGGCTCGTCTGGGCTCTCGCGACCGTGACCTTTACTGTCGCAGGGGTCGCTCCCGAGGCTCTTTATCCCATTGCAAGCGGCAGCGGAACTTTTGCCGTGCTGCTCCTGATGTTCATTACAAGCTTTGCGGTGCTCGTCTACTTTTTCCGCCGCCGTGGGTTCGCACCCGAGTCCGCATGGAAGACCATCGTTGCGCCGATCATCAGTGTTGCCTTCCTTGGAGTCATTACTTACTTGGCGATCACCAACTACCCGGAACTCATCGGGGGGTCGGCAGTCATGACGGTCGTTTTCATGACGTTCACCTTTGCCTTGTTCTTTGGCGGCATTGTGTACGCGCTCTTCCTGCGTGCCAAGCGTCCCGACGTGTACGCGCGCCTCGGCCGGCAAAAAATCGGCTAAGTGTTCTCTTCCCACAACTTTGAAATCTGGAGATTGCAATGACGCAACAGATCAGAATTGGCCTGTTCGGAGCCGGACGTATCGGCCAGGTCCACGCCATGAGTTTGGCGACCCTGGACGAAGCGACGCTCGCATGGGTATGTGACCCGTTCATCGAGGGTGCAAAACGTACGGCCGCCGAGTTCGGTGGACGCGTGAGCGACGATCCCGGGGAGGTTTTCGCCTCGGGCGAGGTCGATGCCGTCATCGTCGCGTCGCCGACGGCTACCCACATAGACCTCGTGGAGATGGCCATTGATTCCAATGTTCCCGTGCTCTGCGAGAAGCCAATTGACCTGGATATTTCCCGCGTCAACGCGCTTCGGGCGAAAGCGGCGGAGTCGGACGTGCCCATCGTGTTGGGGTTTAACAAGCGCTTCGACAGGCATTTCGTGGAGCTGAAGCGTCGTGTGGCAGCCGGCGAGATTGGCACGTTGGAGCAACTGCTGATTACAAGCCGTGACCCAGGGGAGCCGCCCGCCGCGTACCTCGCTGAGTCGGGCGGGATTTTCCGTGACATGACCATCCACGATCTGGATCTGGCGCGCTACTTTATTCCCGGGATCGTTGAGGTCTCAGCGCGCGGCGCGAACGTCTTCAGCGAGAACGTCCGGCAGGCCGGCGACTTCGACTCAGCGGTGGTTACGCTCCGCGGGTCCAACGATGAACTCGTCACGATCGTGAATTCGCGTCACGCCGCCTTTGGCTACGATCAGCGGGTCGAGGCCTTTGGCTCAACCGGGTTGCTTCATGTGGGCAACAAGAATGACACCCTCGTCCGGCACTGGAGCGCCAGGGCCGTTGAAGCGATCGGCCCATACCAGAACTTCTTCCTGGAAAGATACGCGGAGGCATACCGCCTTGAGGTGGCCGAATTCCTTCGGGCGGTTCGTGGCCTGCCTTCGCGCAGCCCGGGTTTTGAAGATGGCCGGGCGGCACTCATCCTTGCGGACGCGGCCGAGGAATCGGCCCGCACTGGTGTTGCGGTTACCGTGAACCTTGAATCTTAAGGTCAACGTGCCGCCTGTCTGGGCCGTGTGATTTTTCGCAGCAAACACGGCCCAGGCCAGCCCCTGTGAATTTTCACGACGAATTTCGAATATGAAAATTGGCAACCGCTAATCGCGCAAGTGATGCGTTCAGGCGACGGTTCAGTTGGTCATGGTTGCATTCCGAGGATGTGGTGAAACGATTCATCGGCCTGTTCCATATTGGCACACATGCCCAGGCGGGGAATGGGTCAAAGTTCAACTAAGTGAAACGGTGTGGCGGAGATCACGCAGGGTTCGGGACTCCTTTGGAATTGCCCGAAAATCTGCTGAGTCAAACAACGTCGTCTGATTGACCGCCGCCAAGGACGTTTCACCGGTTCATTTGCATGGCCCTATCAAACGAGGATGAGATGACCGACGCACCACCGGCGACCCCTCCACTGGTCGCACTCAAAGACATACATAAGACATTCGGGGCGGTGTCCGCATT
>Ga0105246_10000622_pt1 | contig 19765 bp, 26 predicted proteins | sample KBSM64metaG_FD_99694 | JGI IMG/M metagenome (GOLD analysis project Ga0105246, IMG submission 99694) | Miscanthus rhizosphere microbial communities from Kellogg Biological Station, Michigan, USA - KBS M6-4 metaG | ecosystem: Host-associated > Plants > Roots > Rhizosphere > Soil | place... | reverse complement strand
TCGAGCCCACTTCCTTAAAGGCGTCCTTGAGCTGAGCGCCGTCGGTGCGGAACAGCTGCACCGCCAGAGCGGTCTGGCCGCCGAGTTTTTCGGCCCATTCGCCCTTGCCCATGGCGTCAGCCTGGCCCTTGAACAGGTTGTACATGGTGCCCACGTAGGCGCCCATGGTGTCGGCGTCGGACTTGGTGGCCTTGGCCAGCAGGTTGCTGGTGTTGGTGAAGGTAGCCAGCTGGCTGCCGGTCAGTCCCTTGATAGCGCCCTCAATGCTGTAGGCCGACGCGACAAAATCCCGGGCGTTCTCGCCATAGTTCACCGAGAACTCCAGGGCCTTTTGATTCAGTGCGGTCAGCGCGTCTTCGGCCACGCCCAGGGATTTGACCTCGCCCAGGGCGCGGTTCATCTCCAGGGCCGGCTGCAGCGACTGATTGATGCCGACGAACGCGCCCGTCACACCGGCCAGGCCCATCCCCATGGTCTTGATGTTCTTTTCGCTTTGCTCGGTCAGCTCGGAAAAGCCCATCTTCACCTTGCCCAGGGGCGCGGTGACCTTGTCGGTCAGAGCCAGGATGAAGTCCAGGCGGGCGCTACGATCGGCCATGTGGTTCCTATCCGTTCAACGCACGGGCGATGCCGCTAGCCACGGCAAACTCCATGCGTTTCCAGTGTTCGTCTTCCAGCCACTTGGCCGTGCCCATGTTCTCGATGCTGGGCTCGGCACCAGGTAGCCAACGGTTGGTCAGGGCCAGCAACTGGCCCAGGCCGTCTTCGGTCAGGCGGTCAGCGTGCTCAAGGGCTTTTTTACGATGATCTCGACGTCGGGCGCGTACTCCTCAAGGAGCGCGCCGGCCACTTGCATTGTCATCACTGGGTTGGCCAGCAACTCGCGCAGACCGGCTTTTTCAGCTGGCAATACGGTGCTGCTCAGCAGGTTGAAAGACGGTGCGACCTTGTTATTGGCGGTCATGGCGTTGAAGTACTTGGTCACGTCCTGGGGCGTCAGGGTGAAGGTGAATTCCTTGGGGCCGATTTCCAGGGTGATTTCGCGGGCTTGGGTCATGTTCGTATCCGTTGTGGTGGTGGGTTTGAAGGGTGTTTCAGGTCAGCGCAGGCACACCTGGTGTACGTAGTCCTGCAGGCCCAGGATCATTTGCTTGCTGTGGGCAAGCTGATCTCTGAGGGTGAAATAATCCGATCGAGCGTCTGTTGCGAGTTCGGCGGTGGTTGCATCAGCCACGCCGCCGGCGCTGGCTTTTTCGGTGCCTGCAGTGCTGCAGGTGGCGTTGACGCGCAGCCGCTGACGGCGATCGTCAACAGCGCGGCGCAGCTCAAGGTTTGAAGCGCGTTCATGGGCAAGCTCCAGGGTTCGTTTAAGATCGATCGCGTCACGGTCGGCCAGCATTTCGCCGCTGATGCGCGCCGCTTCGCGCAGGCCTGCCGCTTCAAATAGGGCGTTGTCGCGTTCACGGCGGGCGGTATCGCGCTGGCCTTGCAAGAGGTCGAAGACCACAAATGCGATCAGGCACAGCACCAGGGGAAACAGGACTTCACGCATCACAAACCCGCCTCGCACAGCGCCACTTCAGCCAACCGGCGGGCGTGCAGCCCTGGGATAAACACCTTCTTGCCCTGGGTGGTGGTGACAAATGCCCAGACCGGGGTTTTACCGTCAGCGGCCCAGGCCAGCGCTTTGCAGCCTGCCTTGATACGGCCGGCATTGATCAGGCCGACGGCGCGACTGGCGCAGGTGTTGGCGGTGCCGAAGTTGTGGCCATGGCTGCTCAAGGCGTCGAAGGTGTTCTGGCCGACCTGCTGATTGGTGATGCAGTCGGCAAGCTGCAGTTGCCCTTTGCGGATCACCAATTGCTCCACCTCGTCACAGCGGGCGTCCGACCAGTAGTCACCGACCACCACCGGATACGGGCTGGTGTGGCGGGTGATCCCTTTGCACACGGTCGGCAGGCCCTGAGCCAACTTGTCCGCATAGACGGTGTTCTGGCCGTTGCCTTCCCAGGTGCCCAGGAACACCACCAGCGTGGAGCTGCACAACGCAATGGCACCGGCGGCGATCTTGCTGCGCAGGCTCATGGGAATAGCACCCGCAGCAACGCCGGCCCGACCATCTGCGCAACCACGCCCAGCACAGTAAGCACCGCCAACATTCGGGTGACCTTGGTTCCGATATCGGACACGGTGGCGGTCAGCTCGCGCTGGCCATCGTTCAAATCCGAGAGCTGTACCGCCATGTGTTCGAACTCGCCTTCCAACCGCGTGACGCGGGTAGGCACGGTTTCATGGCGTTCTTCCAGGTCGCTGACGCGGTGCTCAAGCACCGCGTAGCGGCTTTCCAGGGTGCCCTTGGGCTTGGCGCGTGCGGTCATCTGTGCTGCCCTTGCTCAAAATGGGATTGGCACGGCACGCACCGGGTGATTCCCCCCAACGCTCGGCGTGCAGCCGGTATTTCGTAGTCGCAGTCCATGCAGTCGGTCAGGCTCGGCCCCGAAGGGTGTGGCCGGGCAAGGTGGGCCTGAATCAACCGCACGCGCTCCAGCTCCTCGATCTTCTTAGCGTCGTCGAGCCAATCGCCCATCAGCGCAGGCCCTCAATCTCTGCAGCCGCCAGGTACGGCACGCCGTTGACGCGAATAAAGTCTGGGCTGGTGACCTCGAAAGGCACCTTATGCTTGGACTTCTCGCCGCCCTTGGGGTCGACACTCAGCAGGCTGGAGACCTTCAACTTGCAACCGAAGGCCTCGATGCGCAGCTCTTCTTCACCGGCCTTGGCAAAGAACACCGAGTCGAAAGGCTCCAACTGGCGAAAGCTGCCGGCATTGCGGGCGGCCTCGATCAGCAGGTTGAAGTTGCTGGTGTCGAACTCAAATTCGCCGCTGGCCGCCACGTCGCCGTCGACGTGCCCGTTGGGTACGCCCCGGGTTTGCGCCACGGCGGTGTTGTCGGTGATATCCAGGGTGCAGCTCTCGACATGCACCTGCAGGTCGCCCAAGTTGATGTCGAAGTTTTTACCGCCAATACGGGACATACGGGATTACTCCGAATCGTCGTTGGAAAGGTCCAGGGCGATGTTCGCCGTCAGGTCCTTGGGGCAATTGAGGGGCTTGATCTTTATGTACACCTCCACCTTGGTTTTGGTGTGCCAGACCAGGACAATGTCGCCGTCTTTCGGGGACTCGATCTCGCCCGGGAACACCTGGCCTGCAAAGGTTGCGGACTTGGCCATGGCACGCAGCGGCTTCATAAACGCGCTGACGGCAGCGGCCATGCTGTTGGCCGTGTTGTTCAGGCGCCGATCGGCAACACGCAGAATCAGAAGCGGACGCACCTGGCGAGCGGCCTTGTCTGCCAATCGCAGGTACTCGACCACCTGGAAGTCGCTCGCCGGCGCATCGAGCATGTTGCCGTCGCCCCAGAACACGCCCGGGTAGTCGGGGTAGGTCTGCGAGACCGAAAAGCGCGCCTTGTCGAGTTCCGCCCTGATCGCGGATGGCAGGGGCACGCCGTCTTTGTCGCTGGGCACCTTGCCCAGGGCCATCACTGGGCCAGTGGCCACACGCATAGGGCTGTCAGCTACGCTCACGGCCGCGTTGGCCAGGCGCCCGGCCAACACGCCCAAGTCATTGCCGTGCAACTGGGGCACGACCAGGACACGCGGCGCTGCCAAGTCTTGGGTGATTTTCTTTTGCAGGACCAGATAGTCGGCCCAGGTCTGTTCGGGAGTAATGCCGGCTGTGCTGGCCATCACGAACATACGACGACCGTAGGTGTTGCTGACGGCAATCGCGGCGTCATGCATGGCCGACAGTTCTGCAGCAGTGGCCACCGGCGCGGTGATCACCACGGCTTCCACAGAAAAGCCCTGCTGCTGGGCCTTTTCCAGGGCAACCCGCCAGTCGCCATCGGCAGCGATCGGCGCAGCCAGACACGCCCAGCGGTCGCCGCCATTGGCCTTGGCTGCCGCGACTTGGGTTTTCAGATCGCTAATAGGAAGGCCCAGCGTTGCATCCAGGTCGCTGTCGGTGTTCAAGGCGATCAGGCTGCCGACGCTCTTTGCGCCGGCGCCGATAAACAGGAAATAGCGTTCGATCTCGGTCACGGCACCCTGGCCGAGGTTGAGATTGTTAACGCTGACGTTGCCAAGTGCCATGCAGTGCCTCGTTATTTGCGGGAGTTGAGGATTTGTTCAAGCACCTGGTTAACCAGCAGGCTGGTATCGCGGTCGGTGCTGACGCCGAGGAACTGGCGCTTTGGCAGGGTGATTTCCCAACTTTGCGCACCGGTGCCTTCGGCTTTTTCGTCGGACAGGATGCGTATCAGCAGGCCCGCCTTGGCGTAGTTCACGTGTTCTTGAATCCATGCCACGGATGGCCGGGATAGGCTTTTCTTGCCCTTCTGGCGCACCTTGAAACCCAGGCGGCGCAGTCGTTTGGCCTGCTTGTCGGTCGCGGCCAGGCCCTCGGGCACCTTGTTCCAGCGGCGCATTTGCGCGGCGGTACGGCGTTCGGAGGCACCATGGTGTTGCTGCGCGGCGACCCATCCCGTCAGGGCGTTACGCCAACCCAGGGTTGCGGAGTCCGCGCTCACGTTGGTGACCTGGAGCAACTTGCCCAGGCCGGCTTCCATCTTCTTTTTGCCCTTGCCGTCGCCCTTACGCGCAGCGAAAGCCGAACCGTCCAGGTTGCGCTGCTCGCGGATCCGCTTACGGCTCATCGTCCGTACGCGCTTGGTAACGTTGTTGAGCAAGCGCCGGCGCAGTTGCGGGGGCAGGCTCAGCAGGGCTAGTTGCTCGCGCACACGGAGGTGGCCACGAACGTCCAATTCGAATGTGCTACGCGCCACTTCCGCGGACCTCGCCGTGTTCAGCCGTCCACAGGTCAAAGGCGATCAGGCCCCACTTCTTGCCGAAGGCCTCGATCAAGCCGTTGGGGTCTTCGGACAGGTGCTGCGCCTCTACGAACTCCAAGGTCAGTTCCAGATCCGCTTCGTCGGGGGTCACCTGGTCGACAGCGAACGTCGGCGCCGGCAGGTCGTCGTCCCGGCCGGGATCCTGGGTTTCCAACCAGCCGCCCAGCAGCGCCATCAACAACGCCGGGTTGCCGGCGAATCGCTCAATCACCACCACTGCGCGGTAACGCATATCGCCCATGTGTAGGCCTTGGGTGGTGTCCTTCCAGATCAGATCCAGGTTGACCTGCTCGGCCCAGCTGTCGATCTGCTCGGGCGGCACCAGGTTCAGGCCGATCAGGTAGGTGGTCAGGGCGCGCAGCTTGTTCATAGCAACGCCGCCGTAATGCGGCCACGGCCCTGCAGCGAGCGAACAGCCTGTTGGCTGAATGCCAGGAAGGTTTCCGGGCGATCGGGCGATTCCTTGCCCAGGTTTTCGGCGCTGTCGCGGCGGATGATGGTCACGAACTGCGGCAACAGGCTGGCTTTGGCTCTGCAGTAAACGGCGCGTTTGTACGTCGCTGCTTGAAATGTGCGCTCGGGCAGCACCATAAGGTCAGCAGATTCCAAGGTGGTGACGCCTTGGTTCTGCCAACGCGATTTGCACGTGGCCAAGTCGCTGTTGACCTCGGTCATCGCCGTGGTCAATTCAGCCGTCAGCAGTTCCACCAGGTATTCCGCCGGCAAGCGATAGCCCTTCTGAAACTCAGCCACATCGAGGCTCGGCCAAAAGCCGTCATTCTCGATCGCCAGTTCCACAAAGGTGGTGGGTTTACCTGAAAAGCTCATGCTGACCGCTCAAATAGGGCGGGGAGCCTGTTTTCAGTGGGACGGTCCATAAATGGCCGGCTCACTTCCACAGGTCCCCGCTGGGGGGGGTAGTCGGTTATTCGGTGGCCGGGGTATCAGCCGCTTGTTTTTCCAGGGCCTTGCGGACCCTTTTGATACGGGTGTCATTGCCGGCTTGGGCGTACAGCTCCGTCGAGCGCTCCAAGTGCTTGAGCGCGGTTTCCAGCTGCCCAGCCTCCAGGGCACGAATCCCAATCAACTTGTGGTACTTGCTCGGGATCTGCTCTGTCAGCTGCCACTCACCGTCAACCAGTGGCAGCAGATCGGAGAGGTAAGGCTCTGGGCTGCGGTTGGCTTTGTATTCGGCGTAGGCCCACTCGCACACGGCGTCGGCCACAAAGGTCTGGATGTCGCGGCGCTTGAAACGCTCCGGCATCTGCTGGCCCTGTTCGATCAGAAAGTCGGCCAGGTCCAGGGCGTCATCGAATTGGGCGGTGTCGAACAGCCAGACCATCGCCTGCACAGCAACGCGGTTTGGAAAGTTCAGGCCCGATTCGCAATAGCGCTGGACGTACTCTTGGTACTTGGGCAGCAGCTCTTCGCGCTTGAGTGCCTGGCGTCCTGCCAGACCGTTGATTGCGCTGATACGTGCTAGGTCCTGGTCCAAGGCCGCTTCCTGCAGCAGCAGGTGCTTGCGTGCATTGGCGGGGCTGCTCAGGGCTTCCGCCGGCGAGTAAGGAAGCGCTGCGGAGACGGCAGCCGCCGTAATGGCGGCGCCTCCTAGCGCGATAGTGCGGCGCTTGTGCGCAAGGGCCAGACTCACGCCACAAGCTCCACGTTTTCGGTCATGGCGAACTTTTCCAGCTGCTCGATCACATAACCTTCATTGCGGCTGTTGTAGTCCTCAACGCGGGAGCGCTTTGGATTGTCGACGGTCTGCTTGCGCCAGCTGGAGTCCTGGAAGTAGATCGACAGGTTGTCCCAACTGGTGACGACCACACCGTTGACCGGGAAGAACGGCACACTAAAGCTCGGCAGGCCGCCGTAGGTGGCGATTACCTGGGCTTCTTCGATGCGCTCTTTTTCGGTCGGGGTGTCGCCCTGCTTCGAATACAGCTTGGCCTTGTCGGCGGCCAGCAGGTCGGTGCCGATGATCGCGATCAGGTCGCCGGCATCGCGCAGACGTTCGTCCACCAGTTGTTTGGTGTCGTGCACCAGGGCATCGAGGTTGGCATAGTCGCCACCGGCGCCGAGGGTGACTTTGCCGGCGACCTTGCCTTCCTTGAGTACCTGGGCCGGGATCTGTTCCCGGGCCTGTTGCAGCCAGCCTTTGTTGACGTCCTGCAGCATCGGGTATTTTTCGATGTCGGTCTGCACGGCAGCATGGGTGCCATGGAAACCGACCATGATGCGGTCCAGCGCGATCTGTTTCTGCACAGCTGCGGAGTAACGCTGATGGAAGTCCGGGAACTTGGCCCAGGCATCGATCTTGGCGTAAGGCAGGCCAACATCAGACTCGGTCGATGACAGCTCGTAGGTGTCCTGATCCAGCGACGACGCATCTTTGGCTTCGCGATCGGTGGTCTTGGTGTTCGTGCGACCAGTGACCGGACCCGACACGCCAATGAAGACCTTCTGGCCTTTGATCTCGGTCACAGGAATGACGTTGATCCGCTCCAGGAAGTCCGACTTAGCCGTGATGGCGTCATTCAGCTCCTGGGCAATGGTCGGGTCGACGCTGAACATCTTGGTAGCCAGGTCGACGCCATAGCTTTCCGCGATGGCGAGTTGTAGCTCCGCGAACATTTGGGCGCCGAAGGCGCTCAGTGAATAAGCCATGTCAGAGCACCCGCTTTTTGACGGTGGTTACCGGGCCGGGATTGCGCGGCAACTGGCGTCCGGTTGAGTTGTTCTGCAGGGCGCTGAACTGCTTCTGCAGTGCATCCAGCTTGGCAAGTACGGACTGGTTGCCCTTGCTCTGGCGGCGGAATTCGCGCTCTTGCTCGGCGGTGGCCACGATCTCGTCCACGGCCGTGCTGACGTCATCGATCAGGTCTTGATCGGGTTCAGGCGCATCGGCGGCGGCGGGCTCGATGACGGCTTGAAGGCCGGCAGCGACAACCAGCAGCTGCTCCACCAGGGCCGTCAAAGCCGTTGCTGTAGCTTCATCCATTGGGGGTTTGCTCTCTGTGTTGGGTGGAATGGTTTCGGTGGGCAGCGCACCTGCAGCGAAACGCTTGAAGAAGCCGGTCAGGGCATCGATCAGTCCGGTTTCGGCGGTGTTTGGGCTGTCGTCCTGCAGGCGGCCGAGTTCGACCGACGCGGCGTAGTAGGAGGCGCGGTTGTTCTTGTGGGAGAAGTAGAGCTCCTGAGTGCCCACACTGGCAGGCTGGTCGGTAACGCCCAAACCAGTCAGGTAGGCTTTGCCCTTGCCACGGAAGTCCGGGGTAATTTCGATGCTGCTGAATAGCTTCTGGCCCTGGTCATTCAGATACAGCAGGCGGTCGTTGGGCTTCAATTGCGCTTCCAACGCCACTTCGCCGGGCTCCAGGTCTTCGGCTTCTTCCACCAGACGCACCGCGTAGACGGTGCCGTGGGAGCCTGGCCAACGTTCGTGGTCGCACCAGATCACCGCCGTGTAGAAGGACGGTTTGTAGGTTTCAGCGATGTCGCGCAGTTCCTGGGGAAGGATTACGCGCCCATCAACGGTGGCTCCGCTGGTGGCGACACGTTTCCAGAACGAAACAAGGGAACGGGGCATGGGTTTAACTGCGCTCAATCGCTGAATGAGCCGCCAAGATAGGGAGCCGTCTGCCCTCAAACAAACGGTTCAAATGCGCGTTTCTCCTATATTCGCGATATAGGCGGATCACGGAATTTAACCCCGCGTTGCCTGCGTTTTCGCCGCATAGACTGCGGCCCATGTACTACTCGACCGAAGTTAAAGAAGCCGCCAAACGCCTGTTTCTGCGCCGCTGTAAGGCCAAGGAAATTCAGGCGCAGCTCAACCTGCCCAACATACGAATCGTCTACTACTGGATCCGCCAGGGCGGGTGGGAAGACATGCTGTCGGACGAAGAACCGCTGACCGCTGTCGGCCGGCGGATCACCCTGCTCCTGGATAAAGTCGGCAGCCTGTCCAAAGACGATCTGAACGAACTAGACCGACTGACCGTTGTTCGCGAACGACTGCTGAAACAAGCGGCCAAGCCCGCACCGGTGGCGCCATCAAACGGCGACGACCAGGGCGAGCCCCAGGAACCACGCAAACGCTCGCGTGGCGAACGCTCCAGCCGTGGCGAAGGCGGCGACAGGAAAAAGGAAAAGAAGGTCAAGAACGACATCAGCGGGCTGACCGAAGTCGACTTCCTGGATAAGTTCATCAGCAAGATGTACCGCTATCAGCAGGAACTGTTCGCGGCCAAGCAAAACCCGCTGACGAGCCGGATCCGCAACATCCTCAAAAGCCGCCAGGTCGGTCTGACCTACTACTTCGCCGGCGAAGCGTTCATGGACGCGGTACTCACTGGTGATAACCAGGTGTTCCTGTCGGCCAGCCGCTCGCAGTCGGAGATTTTCCGTAGCTACATCATCCAGTTTGCCAAACAGTGGTTCGACATCGAGCTGACCGGCAACCCGATCACGCTCAGCAACGGCGCCGAACTGCGCTTCCTGTCGACCAACAGCAGCACCGCCCAGGGCTACCATGGCCATGTGTACGTGGATGAGTATTTCTGGATCCGCGACTTCGAAAAACTCAGCACCGTGGCCAGTGCCATGGGCACCCACAAGAAGTGGCGCAAAACCTACTTTTCGACGCCCAGCGCCGTGTCACACCAGGCGTACCCGTTCTGGTCGGGGGAAGAGTTCCGCAACAGCAAACGCGGCAAGAAAGCCGGCGGCACATGGCCCGCAGAGGCGTCCTACACCCAGGGCGCGCTGTGCCCCGATGGCCAATGGCGTAAGACCATCACCATCCAGGACGCGATCGATGGCGGGTGCGATCTGTTCGACCTAGAGCAACTGCAGCTGGAGTACGACGAAGACAAATTCCAGCAGCTGTTCTACTGCAAGTTCATCGACAGCAGCCAGAGCGCGTTCGGTCTCAAGGATCTGGAGCGCTGCTATTCCGACCTGTCGTTGTGGGAGGACTACAACCCAGAACTGGACCGGCCTTTCGGCAACAGCCCGGTGTGGCTTGGCTACGATCCGAGCCGCACCCGCGACGACGCCACGTGCGTGGTGGTCGCCCCGCCGCTGGAACCCGGGGCGAAATTCCGCATCCTGGAAAAGCACAGCTGGCGGGGGCATTCGTTCAACTACCAGGCCGCACAGGTCAAAAAGCTGACCGAGCGTTTCAACGTCCAACACATCGGTATCGACATCACCGGCGTGGGTTATGGCGTGTTCGACCTGGTGCGCGACTTCTACCCGAAAACCACGCCAATCCATTACAGCCTTGAGACCAAGAACCTACTGGTCCTCAAGGCCCAGGACACGATCCAGGGCAGCCGTATTGAGTGGGATGCCGGCTGGACCGACATCGCCCAGGCGTTCCTGACCATCAAGCGCGGCACCACCACCAGCGGACAGGTTACCTACAGCGCTTCGCGCACCGACGCCACCGGCCACGCCGACATCGCCTGGTCAATCATGCACGCCCTGTTCAATGAACCCCTCAACACCAACAAGCGGCGCCGTAGCCGCTACGTCACGAGCGGAACCAATGCCCAAGCCTCGACACAAAAAGCCCCAAGCCAGCCAACAAGTGCGACAGCCGCAGCCCATGCGGGCGTTCACCTTCGGGGAACCCGAACAGGTGCTGTCCGGCAACATCGGCGAGTACCTGGGGGTATTTCTCAGCGACGACGGCGAGATCTACAAGCCGCCGGTGTCGCGGGCGGGCCTGGCCAAGCTGCTGCGCGCCAACGCGCACCACGGCGCGATTCCCAAGTTCAAACGCAACCTGCTGTTGCGTGAATTCATCCCGTCCGAGGGCTGCAGCACGCAGACCATGGGCCGGGCCAGCCTCGACTACATGGTGTTTGGAGAGGCGTATTTCTACCGCGACACCAACGCCTTCGGCGAAGTGCTGGAGATGCAGCACCTGCCGGCCATCAACATGCGGGTGAAGGTCGACGGCGGGTTCAGGATGCTGCTGCGGGACAACAAGTTCATGGACTTCGACCAGGACGAAATCGAACACGTTCTGGACTACGACGTAGAACAGAACATCTACGGCGTACCCGACTACCTGGGCGGCCTGCAGGCGCTGTTGCTCAACGAAGCCGCAACCCTGTTCCGCCGGCGCTACTACAGCAACGGTGCGCACGCGGGTTACATCTTCTACACCAATGACCCGGACTTGACCGAGGAAGACGAAGAGAACCTTCGCGCCCAGATCAGCGCCAGCAAGGGCGTGGGCAACTTTCGCTCGATGTTCGTCAACATCCCGAACGGCAAGGAAAACGCCATCCAGATCATCCCCGTGGGGGACTTTCAGGCCAAGGACGAACTGGAGAAGGTGAAAAACATCACGCGCAATGACGTGATTGCTGCGTGGCGTATGAATCCGGCTCTAGCCGGAATCATCCCGGAAAACAGCGGCGGGTTTGGGGACATCGAGAAGATCGATCGTGTGTACACCAGCAACGAGATCAGACCGATTTGTCAGCTGTTCAACCAAATCAACGACAGCCTTCGCAACGACAGGAGAATCAACTGGAAAAAACTTGAAACACCCAAACAATCAACTGAATAAATAGACAGTAGTTAGTGATTATCACCAATCATAAAGGCATAATAATGGCTCTTAAACCCTGGGGAGGGAACCATGCGAATCTACTGCACTGCCTGCGATCACAAGGGCCGAATCAGTTCACGGGAAGAGATTACCCGGGGCTATGTAAAGCTGTATTGCCAATGCCTGGATGCTCAGTGCGGGCACACGTGGGTATCGGAGTTGACTTTCAAACACTCATTACGACCACCCACACAACGACTGGAAACGCTCTTGTTCGAACGTATCCGCAATTTGCCGGCGGAACAGCAGCAGGAGCTGTTTCTCCAATTCGGCGCCTCGCAACCCGCCTGACTGCCGGACCAACCTCCCCTACTCCTCGCCTCGCCCCATCCTCATCCTCATCCAAACAGTGCCGCCAAGCGGCCCTGCCCAACACCAATGGCGGCTATCGCATCAGAATGCCTGCAGCGCAGGCATATAAGCCGCCGCGACGTTCTCGACTGAATCCCACAATCGTGGCGCGGCGCTACCCGCGTAGCGGCCGGTTGCCCGTCACCCCCCCCCCCAAAAACATCAGCTGCGCCGCCCGAAAACGCCCGCGACCGCTGCCGGTGAATTTTACAACTCACCTCGGCGCGCCCAATTACCGCTTTGAGGGCGCTAGATCGCCAGAACGGAGTGATGGGTATCTAGCATGGGTGCAGGGCACTGCCCTGCCGCTGGGCGGGCGCGCAGCCCGCGCTCCTCATAAAAAGCTGAGCGTAGCGAACTGAGCCCTTGGGCGAAGGCATCATCATGGACCCAATACACTGAACCTACGGACACCTCGAAAATCTCTTTTTAATACCCTTTGGGGATGCTGAGAGGGGTATAAAATTCCGTTTAATTCAAAGGCTTCCTGGATCCCCCACGCGCACGCCGGCGGCGTTGGAAAAAGACGATAAAAATAGGGGAAGACTGAACGCGTTTATCCGCATAACGACGCGTGCAGGTGAGGCAAATACAGTGGGAGGGTGTTTTTTCGACCACCAGGCGTAACCTGGCCTCGCAGGGGATGCGATTAATTCGTCGGAGTGTCTTTCTTGACTTGGACGTTGCGCAATAGACGCGCCATGGATTCACCCACACCGCCCGGCCCTCTGTCAGGTTCCAGGGGAGGTTTTAACCCAGCAGGTGATCGGTAAGTAGGGTTCAGCGTTTCGTGTTGGCCATGCGCGTGAGCCGCCTTGCGCGCCTCACTCCTCTCCCAGTTGTTGCGGGATTGCTGTCGCCGGAACGCCTCCAGTGATGCTTTCTCTTGGCGTGCCGCACGAAGGCCGCTGACTACACGTAGCTCCTTGTCCCGGCGTTTGACCGCAGCCTTCTTGGCCCGAAACCAAAGGTAACGCACACCAAGATCCGCGAAGAATTTTTCGGTGAACCGGACCAGGACGCGAGTTCGCACCAGGTTAAGCCCAGCCTCGTCCTTTTCGTCCAGCCGAACTTTTTCGATCCGCCGGTAAACGTACCCCGCCAGATCCAGACTGTGCATCAGCCGGTTGAGAGACGCTGGGGACATTTCGCAGTCTTCTGCGATGCCGCATTGCGTATTGAGAAAGTACTGCCCGCGTTCAACGTCGAGCCACCCCAATACACCTGTAGCCAAGTCCAAGCGCAGAAGCATCTGCTCGGAAGCCTTGGCCAGGGCTTCAAACTTTTCGGAGCGCGTGCGGCGACCGCCATGGATGGTATCCAGGTCACGCAAGTATTTACCGCGTAGATCTCCGATCTGCCGGAGCCGAGAGAAGGCCATTCGCAGCAACGGGTTTTTCAGTTGCTGCCCCGTCAAGCGACGTGGAGCTGAATACCGAGGTGCCCGAATTGGAGCGTGCAGCGCGGCATGTGGACTTTTCTTGTCTTTATGAACTGTCGCCGGCCGGCCCGTACTGGTGCCGCCCTTACGGCTGTTGGCCGCACGCGATTGGATATCCTTGTCCAGGGTAGTCACAGGCGCTAGTTCACCCGGGACAGGTGGGGGTGCTTGGACTGCTCAAGCAGAACAGCTTCCGCTCGCGACCGCAGCTCGCCGCATCGGGCTTCCACCGAGCGCAGGCGATCAACAAACTCTGGCAGCTTATCCAAGTCGTCAGCATCTATACGACCGTCAGCCAGTATTTCACTGCCCAAAGCAACGGTGGTGCCGAGGCGCGTAACCAGTTGGCCGAACGCCCCTAGCGGGTTGCCGTTCCCATCCGATTCACGCGCCCCTGTAAGCCCGTGCCGGCTGGCCAACTCGTTGATGCAGCTGTCCTTAAAGTCGCCGGCCAGCGTCTCAACCCAAGACTCTTCCAGCCAACTCGGTAGATCCACTTCGCCATTGAGCCAGCGCCCAACGCGGCGCAGCCAGGCACCGGAGGCTCGCAGGAACGACGTGGTGTCGTTGCCCAGGGCGAGCGCTGTGAAGTCGGGAACATCCTTAAGCGCGGCCTTCGCAGGGATCTGCTGGTGCAAATTCGCACTCAACACTTGGGCGAAGTCGTCTTGGCTGAAACAGGTGCGAGCAATCATCTCGACGGCGTGAGCCACCAGCACCTGGTCTCGGGAAACGGACAACTGTCGTGGACTGGACGTGGTCATGCAGCGTCGCTGCTTTTAGCCTGCTTGCCGTCTTGGTCATCCGCAACGTGTGAGGGGAATGGACGCACCTCTTGAGCCACGCATGCGCCATCAGCGGCAACCGCCACCTCAATATTCCGGCGCATTTTCAGCGCTTTGGCGATAGATGCAGGTTTGACGCCTAAAGCACGTGCAACCTTTGCCTGGCCGATCTTCTTGACGAAGTCAATCAACGAGATTTTTTCCACGACATACACCTCAGGTGTCTATGAACGCAGAATATTAGCCGACGGCTATTTTAATAACAAGATTTAATTAGCCGCCGGATTCATTAAAATTCAGAAATAGGAAGCCAACGGCTAACGGAATAATATTAGCCTGCGGCTTATAATCTGCTTATGACGAACTCAAAAAAACCATTGTCCGAGGCCCTTCTAGCTGAGTGCAAAGCTGCTCACGATCTTTTTCTCGCAAAAAAGAACGCCCTTAAACTCACTCAAAAAAAGATCGCTGATGCGGCTGGAATTACGCCCGTTTCCGTCAACCAGTATCTGAAGGGTACGAACCCGCTGAATGCTCGCTTTGCTGCAGTACTGGCGAAATTGCTCCAGGAACCTATTGCGAGTTTCAGCCCGCGTTTGGCTGCGGAAATTGCTGAGATGGCGAACGTTAGCCCAATGATCCAGCCTCATAGGCAGGCATCGGAATATCCGTTGGTAAGCTGGGTTGATGCTGGACGTGGGATTGAGTCGTCAGGCTGCTATCCAACCGGAATCTCCGATGAATGGCTGAGCTCCACGGAAAACGCTGGCCCTAAAGGCTACTGGTTACGCGTCAAGGGCAAGTCGATGACGTCAGATACACCGCCGACCTTCCCCGAAGGAACACCTATCCTGGTGTGTCCGGAAGGCTTTGATGTCATCAGTAGCAAGTTCTACGTTGCACGCAACCTTGTCAGCGGCGAAACCACGTTCAAGCAATACGTTCTTGATGCAGGCGTGGGCTACCTGGTGCCGCTGAATCCCAATTACCAGCCCGTAGTGCTGGATGACAGCTGGGAAATTATCGGGCGGGCAATCGACGCCAAAATCACCGGCATGTAGCGCACGTCTTTGCCCTGACCAGCATCGGGACTTATCGTCTTCCTACGGCCTTTTTGCCGGCGCTGCCTGTGCATTCGAAGACGTGATACCTGGAGGGGCACTATGAACAACGATATGTCCCTGCCCGATTTTGAAATTCTTGACCACAGCGATGCATACGTTCCACGCCTCCTTGGCCACGCTGTCGCCTGACTCCACCACGTTCCCCTGATCATCAATGATCGCAAGGCGCGCCGGCCGGCCATCCGCGGTTTTGAACTGATAACCGCTGGTAACATTGGCACTGATGCGGCCATGTTCAAGGGCGCCTGTCGTTGGAATACCAATCATGCGCGTGCCCCTTGCTCTGTCGTGATGTCAGTGTATTTGTGGAAGATAAGCGCAATGGTATTTGCGTGCGATGCCCGGTCGTTTTGAGCACGGTCTATCGCCCCCCAATTTTCAGCGCTGATGGCATCATCGATGTCACCGTTGGCGGTCCTCCAACCAACGAGACCGCTAACAAGCAAACGCCTATCCAGTTCAGAGATACTGATCGTCAGAGCCTTTACTACATTGTCTTCAAGCATGTCTCACCGATCCCTGCGATAGGTAGCAACGAACTCCTGCACACAAGCAGACAGCAATTCGTAGGCTTGGCCACGGTCACTGGGCAAGCGAAGCGGCAAGGTAATTCCAACGCTATCTAACTCGAAGTGAAAAACTGTCCGCGATGGATCGGCTGCGCTCGGTCGAAGCATCAACCAGAGATTCTCAACCTGATCTACTGGCAACTCATATGTGCCCTGCTGCAGCCGTAGTGCCTCGCGCAGAACCAGTTCCAGGTCAGTGACAAACAGAATCTCATCAACTCCCCGCACGGTACTGACGCTCGCACCGTTGATCAGATCTTCCAAAAACCTGATGGCACGCGTTCCAGTGTCCTCACTGACAGCCAGTGTGACGGTGTTGTTGCTGTCGCCAATTTCAACGCGCATCAACACGGCACGTTCGAACTGCTCAATCGCTACGACAGCCGTCGCGCAAATCACGCCGCTGTAATCGAAGATGCTATGAGAGAACACACCGTTTTGGGTGATCTGCTGACAAAGTCGTGCCCTGACAGAGGGGGTTAGGTGAAGGGTCATGCTGTAGGTCTCCGTTACGATCAGGCAGCGCAAGTAGCTGCCACGAGCTGACGAAGATAAATTAGCCTACGGCTTATTTTTAATCAAGCCGCAGCCTAATTTTTATGCGCCTAAAATTAGCCATATGCTATTCGAGAAAAATGCTGATTGGTCCATCTTAGGTGAGCAGCTCCAGTTTCGATGTGCGTCACCCTCACGCTTTCTTCCATCTCCAGCTGGTCCAGGAACGTGTCCCAGTCGTCAAGGCTTTCACCCGGCTGGAGCATGATGATCGTCTGTCGCCCATCCTGCGCGGTTGAGCTGTTTATCTGACGGTGAATACGAAGAATCAGACTCTCATACGACGTGTACAACTGACAGACGACACCGGCGGAGGTTTGACTCGGCATTGGAGCTCCTTGTTAGTACTGTATAAAAACACAGTATAACCGATCTGTTACAGGTGTAACATTTGGCCTAATCCCAGTCCTCGCTAGCTATCCACTCGCCGTTCTTCCGATTGATTCGAAGTAGACGGTGCTGGCCAGAACGCGAGAAAAGCTGCACATCAATGAATGGACCATTGCGGCCATCGGTCTGCATCCCACGCATATAGATTACGATGCGATTAAACGTATCCATGACGAGCTGTCGTACCTTCTCCCGGGCGCTGTAGTCCCCGGCCTCAACCTCTGCCGCCAGCTCTACCCACCGTTCGGCCTGCGCTGGTCGTACGGCTCCGCTTGTAACAATAGCCTCATGCTCCAGTTGAGCAACCTTCTGTTCCGCTGCAGTCTGCTGTGCTTCCAGCTCTCTTGCCTTGCGAACGAACGCTAGAGGGGCCGCGCCACTTTCATCCGCCAACAGTGCATCGGTCACCTTAGAAAGCTGCGTGGTGATCCTCGTAACTGCAGCTCGTGCCACAACCAATTGCTTTTGAAGAGTCTGGCCAGCGTCACCGGCCTGCATCAACCTGGTCAGGTTGATCTGGTCGGAGCAAAAGCTGAGCACGGCGCGTTCAACTGGTACGACGCTGCAGCTGCCCCCGTACGTACACCCGCCGTTCTTGCTGTAAGAGGTACAGTGCAGACGCCGGTGACCGTCTGCGATAGTGCCGTCAGCGCGACGGCGATTCATGATGTTTTGGGCCACCACTGCAGTGCCGCAATAACCGCAGAAAGCTAATCCCACGCCGGTGATAATTCCCGGAATTTCCCCGGCACCGCGACGGCGGAAGCGCTGGCTTGCCAAGTGCTGTAATTCGGCCCATTCGCTATCGGACAAAATCCTTGGGTAATACTCCTCCAACTCGTAGTCTTCACCGTCAAGGCTTAAGCGTTTCACGCCACGTAGGGCTGGCTGTTTAATCATGCGGTAAATTTGCAGCCCCGATATGCCCCACTCGGTAAGCTTGAATCCTTCTTCATGCATGACATTTGCTGCTCGGCCTGCACCGAGGCCTTGGCTATACAGCTCGATCGCTCGTTTAACCGCTGCTACGCGCTCGGGTATCAGTGCCCAGCCTTCGGCTGTTAAGCGCAGCCATTGCGGGTCTTTGCCATTTCGAATCAGCCCGCAGTAAGTACCAGCCACCCAGCCTTCGCACTGACGGCGGATGGCGGCTTTAACACGCTTACTCTTTGTGTCGGATTCTTCATGAGCCCGTATCATCACGAGAAGCGAATAAACCAGATCCATCGGCTGCGACTTTAGCCCTGCCCGGTTATATTCGCGGCCGTCACTGGCTGTAACTACCGTGATTCCGGCATTTATTATCTGGGCTAACTGAGCTTGTGCTTGAATGGGCTCAGCTCGACTCAGTCGGTCAAGCCCTTCAACGACCAGGACAGAACCATCAGCGATCCTTCCGCCTTCAACAGCCTTAAGAAAAACCCCCAACGCGCCTTGCTTGACATGATGCTGATGATAAGCCGATAACCCTTCATCTCTCAGAGATAATGACTCATCGAGAATTAATCCTTTCTCCATAGCCCAGCGTTGAGCATATTGGATTTGACGATCTGCACTACTACCCACAGCTTGTCTCGGATCAGAGAAGCGTAAGTAACTGTAGACTTTGGGTATCAATGCATCTGTAGGGGATCCCATCAAGCTCCTGCCTGTTCACTCTTTGTTGAAACTTTTTTCAATTTTTCAAGAACGCTACCCAACGACTCGAACAGCTGAACCATGTGATTCATATCTGCAGCCTTCGTATTTGAAGTCTCAGGCCACCTAATCTCTTCCGCCAAAACCTTTAAGACTTGAGCTTTCGATTCAGCCAAGTTTTCCGCTTCATCTTCAGAAAATTCTTTGACTGCGTAATAAGATAGCAAATAACGGTCAAAGACAGACTTAACCCTCATAAACTGGATAGATGAGTCAACAAAGCTTCTATACTGCTTCAGAAACCATGCTGCCAAAAATTCGACCACTAAAAAAGTTAATGAACAAGAAACCACACCAAAAACCAGTTGTTTATCCACGCCCCAGACATGAGCAATTATTTGCCATACGAAGATCGAAGCAACGTAAAAATATATACCCCGACGCAGATACATTGTCCCTGTATCGAGAAGCTTTGAAGCTTTAATCTCAGACAGCTCAATGTGCCTATCGAGAGTCTTTGTAATACTATTTATATGATTTTCAAGTGCACTGAATGTATTTGATTCATGTTTGGCCTGAGCGACAACAGCTGTCGCTAAATTCAGATCCTTGTCCGCTGAAGATCTTAATTTCTGTAAGCTCTTTTTCAAATCACGAATCTGCGCATCAAACCTTTTAGAAGTTGCTCGTTCATCTAGATCAACGAAGCTTGGTGCCGTCTTTCGCTTAGTCACAATAGTTTCTAAATACAAAACGACGCACATCAATATTCCAAGAAGCAAACCAGTAAATGCCAACAATACCTTATAGTCGAGAGTTTTTGAGATGACCTGAGGAATGCTTACTGTAAAATCTGATGGCGTAAACAATAAGGCTGCAGCAAGGAAAAACCCTAACGCCACACCGATTACAGCTTGCACCACTACCTTAGACCTTTTTTTTCTGGCTGAAATATTTGGTGCCCACGCATAAACCACACCTGAAGCCTTCTCAAAAGATCCATCTGCCTCAGGATCGAAGTCAAACTCTTTCGTATGCCCGTCAAGGACATCACTCTCCCGATAACTCATATGAAAGGCACTCCTTACCCAGATAACAAGAATGATTATCGCGTGCAACTATTCTTTTTGCGCATTTTTTGCACAACGACTAAAATCGCGCGCCTCGAAATTTACCAGGGTTAACCCTGCAGGCTGTGAGTATATGAGTAATAATCCACGTGTAGGGTTTATATCGCTAGGGTGCCCGAAGGCCCTGGTTGACTCCGAACGCATCCTGACCCAACTGCGCATGGAAGGTTATGACGTGGTGTCCACTTACCAGGACGCGGACGTGGTGGTGGTCAATACCTGCGGCTTCATCGAC
>Ga0105246_10000617_pt1 | contig 19838 bp, 19 predicted proteins | sample KBSM64metaG_FD_99694 | JGI IMG/M metagenome (GOLD analysis project Ga0105246, IMG submission 99694) | Miscanthus rhizosphere microbial communities from Kellogg Biological Station, Michigan, USA - KBS M6-4 metaG | ecosystem: Host-associated > Plants > Roots > Rhizosphere > Soil | place... | reverse complement strand
GGGCAACGCAGTTCCATAAAAACAACAGCGAGGTGAAAGCATGTCTGGTAATCGTGGTGTCGTGTATCTCGGCAACGGCAAGGTCGAAGTACAGAAAATCGACTATCCCAAAATGCAGGACCCGCGCGGCAGGAAGATCGAGCATGGCGTCATCCTGCGCGTGGTTTCCACCAACATCTGCGGCTCCGACCAACACATGGTGCGCGGCCGCACCACTGCCCAGACCGGCCTGGTGCTGGGGCATGAAATCACTGGCGAAGTGATCGAGAAGGGCAGCGATGTCGAAAACCTGAAGATCGGCGACCTGGTCTCCGTCCCCTTCAACGTGGCCTGCGGTCGTTGCCGCTCCTGCAAGGAAATGCACACCGGCGTGTGCTTGAGTGTCAATCCGGCGCGCCCGGGCGGTGCTTATGGCTATGTCGACATGGGCGACTGGACGGGTGGCCAGGCCGAATATGCGCTGGTGCCTTACGCCGACTTCAACCTGTTGAAACTGCCGGACCGCGACAAGGCCATGGAGAAAATTCGTGACCTGACTTGCCTCTCCGACATCCTGCCCACCGGCTACCACGGTGCCGTCACTGCCGGCGTTGGCCCAGGCAGCACGGTCTACATCGCCGGTGCCGGCCCGGTCGGCCTGGCCGCTGCCGCGTCAGCACGGCTATTGGGCGCTGCCGTGGTGATTATCGGAGACGTGAACCCGATCCGCCTGGCACACGCCAAGGCCCAGGGTTTCGAGATCGCCGACCTGTCCACCGACACGCCATTGCACGAACAGATTGCCGCGTTGCTCGGCGAGCCGGAAGTCGACTGCGCCGTCGATGCCGTCGGCTTTGAAGCACGTGGCCACGGCCATGACGGCGTCAAGGCCGAAGCCCCGGCCACCGTGCTCAACTCGCTGATGGGCGTGGTGCGCGTGGCAGGCAAGATCGGTATCCCCGGCCTCTACGTCACTGAAGATCCGGGTGCCGTCGATGCCGCTGCAAAAATGGGCAGCTTGAGCATTCGCTTTGGTTTGGGCTGGGCCAAATCCCACAGCTTCCACACCGGGCAGACGCCGGTGATGAAGTACAACCGCCAACTGATGCAGGCGATCATGTGGGACCGTATCAACATTGCCGAGATCGTCGGCGTGCAGGTCATCAGCCTGGATGACGCGCCACGCGGTTATGGCGAGTTCGATGCGGGTGTGCCGAAGAAGTTTGTGATCGATCCGCATAAGCTGTTCAGTGCGGCGTAAAGCGTTCGGCAATTAAAAAGGGCGACCCATGGGTCGCCCTTTTCATTGTGGGAGGGGGCTTGCTCCCGATGGCAGTGTGTCAGTCAATCGATGTACGACTGATCCACCGCTATCGGGAGCAAGCCCCCTCCCACATGGGTGTTGTGGTGTTTGGGGATCAGCGTGTGGCCAGTGCGCCCTGGTAGACGGTCGGGCCTGTGGGTTGTTTGCTGATGGAACCACCCTTGGTCTCCGAACTGACCATCAACTCCACCGGCTTGCTGATGGTTTCCTGCTGGCGCGGGTTCAGGCCGATGATGCCCTTGCCGTCCTCCGGCAACAGGCCCAGGGACACAGGCGTGCCATCTTTGGGAATTGCCCACAGCTCCAGGCTCTGGTCCGGCGCAGGTGCCGTGGCGGCAATCGGCTGCACTTCCAGGTAATCCTTGTGGGCCATGATTTGTGCGGCCGGCTGCTGGGTGGTGGTCACCAGGGTCGCTGCGGACTTGACGCTGTCCTGGGTGTAGAGCGCGCCACCAATACCGGCAACCACCACCGCGCAGGCGCCAATGAACAGGCGAGGGCGGCTCCAGAATGCAGGCTTGTGCTCAATCGCTTCGGGGTGGATCGCAGTCATAAGTCTCTTCCTGACAAATTTTGTAGTCAGTTCATGGACCCGCTTATCCCCAATGGGTTCCGGAACAACCGACGGGATACCCAGTCCAAAGCGTGCTTTGCACCTATCTCCTGAGGTTGTCTTGATGAAGATTTCACGCGGTTTTGCCCTTTCCTGCCTGTTGAGCGTGGCCGCCGGCCCGGTCTTCGCCGCAGGTTTCAGCCTTGGCGATGCAGCCAACGCCATTTCCGGCATGCAGGGTGGCAACAACAAAGCTGCCGCCGCCGCGCCGACGTCGGAAACGGCCGCCCTGCTGACGGCCCTGACCTCGCAACTCAATATCACCCCCGAGCAAGCGGTCGGCGGCACCGGCGCCATGCTCGGCCTGGCCAAGAACAAACTGAGCGGCAACGACTTTTCGCAGCTGGGCAACAGCGTGCCAGGCCTCGATCAACTGTCGGGTAACAATGCGTTGGGCAGCCTCGGCGCCTTGAGCGGGATGCTCGGCCAGAACGGCGGCAGCAAGACCAGTGGCCTGGACGGCCTGCTGGGTAACGTGAAAAACACCAATGACTTGAACACCGCGTTCAGCGCCCTGGGCATGGACAGCGGCATGATCGGCCAGTTTGCCCCGGTGATCCTGCAATACCTGGGCGGTCAAGGCGCCAACAGCTCATTGCTGAGCAAGCTGGCCCAGGCCTGGGGCACCGGCAGCTAAGGCTGCTCGGCGCGCAATTGTTCGATGCGCGCATCCTTCTCCTTCCAGAGCTGGTTGACCCAGTTCTGGACGGTCTGGCGAAATGCCGGATCGTTCTCGTAATCCCCCTGCCACAACGCCGGGTCCAGGTCACGGGTGCGGATATCCACAATCACCTTCGGCACCGCGCCGCTGATCAAGTCCCAGAACCCCGGAATCCTGGGTTGTGGGTACACCACGGTCACGTCGAGGATGGCGTCCAGTTGCTCACCCATTGCCGCCAGCACAAACGCGACGCCGCCGGCCTTGGGCTTGAGCAGCCGGCTGAACGGTGAATCCTGCTGTGCGCGTTTGGACTCGCTGAACCGCGTGCCCTCCAGGTAATTGACCACGGTCACCGGCTGGCGCTTGAACAGCTCGCAGGCTTCTTTGGTGATTCTCAGGTCCTGCCCGGCCAGCTCCGGGTGTTTGGCCAGGAACGCCTTGGTGTAGCGTTTCATGAACGGGTAATCCAGCGCCCACCAGGCCAGGCCGAGGAAGGGCACCCAGATCAGCTCTTTTTTCAGGAAGAATTTGAAGAACGGCGTACGCCGGTTCAGCGCCTGGATCAATGCCGGAATATCCACCCAGGACTGGTGGTTGCTGATGACCAGGTAGGAGGTGTCACCCCGCAGGTCTTCACCGCCGCGAATATCCCATTGGGTGGGAATGCACACGGCGAAGATCAGCTTGTCGATCTCGGCCCAGGTCTCGGCGATCCACATGACTGCCCGGGACGCATAGTCACGCGAGCGGCCCGGCGCCACCAGCTTGAGCAGAGCGAACACCATCAAGGGGCCGATCAGGATCAGCGTGTTGAGCAACAGCAGCAGTGTGACCAGACAGCCGGTGAGCAGGCGGCGCATAAATAACTCTTGGAATCTTGTGGGCTTGCCATCATAAGCAAGGTGAGTCTAGAGGCCAAATCGCAAATAGCCGGACGAATGTTTCACAATGTGCCGGTTATGCTCGGTCATCCAACTAAGTGCTGTGCGCGCGGTCTAGAATTCGCCCACTTCTTTCGAGGAAATCATGCCGTGAAATTGCTCCTTGCCGCGTTTGCCCTAGCTATTCCCGTTCTGGCTGCTGCGCCTGCCATGGCCGCCGAACCGACCCTCTACGGTCGCTACGAATACATCCAGTTGCCGGAAATCGGCCAGACCTTTAAGGCCAAGATGGACACCGGCGCGCTGACCGCCTCGCTGTCGGCCCGTGACATCGAGACCTTCACCCGTGATGGCGACGATTGGGTGCGCTTCCGCCTCGGCGGCAGCGATGCGGGTAACAAGGTCTACGAACACAAGGTGTCACGCATCAGCAAGATCAAGAGCCGCGCCGACGAGGATGAAGACAAGGACGAAGCCGGCGTGGCCAAGCGCCCGGTGATCGACCTGGAAATGTGCCTGGGCGACGTCAAGCGTACCGTGGAGGTCAACCTTACCGACCGCAGCAGCTTCAACTATCCGCTGCTGATCGGCGCCAAGGCCCTGCGTGAATTCGGTGCGGCGGTGAACCCGGCGCGTCGCTACACTGCCGACAAACCGGACTGCTGACGGACCCACATGGCGCATATCCTTATTGTTGAAGACGAAGCGGCAATAGCCGACACGCTGATATTCGCCCTGCAGGGCGAGGGCTTTTCCACCACCTGGCTGACACTCGGCCAGGCGGCGCTGGAGCATCAGCGTCATACCCCGGCCGACCTGATCATCCTCGACATCGGCCTGCCCGATATCACCGGCTTTGAAACCTGCAAGCAATTGCGTCGGTTCAGCGAAGTGCCGGTGATGTTCCTCAGTGCTCGCGATGGCGAGATCGACCGCGTGGTGGGGCTGGAAATCGGCGCCGACGATTATGTGGTCAAGCCGTTCAGCCCGCGTGAAGTGGCGGCCAGGGTGCGGGCGATCCTCAAGCGTGTCGGGCCGGGTGTGGCGCCTGCTGTGTTCCAGGTGGACCTGGAGCGCATGCAGATCCACTATCGCGGCCAGCCACTCTGCCTGACGCGTCACGAATTGCGCCTGCTGCAAAGCCTGCTGGAGCAGCCCGAACGGGTGTTCAGCCGCGAGCAACTGCTGGACGCGGTGGGGGTGGCGGCGGACGCCGGCTACGCGCGCAATATCGACAGTCATATCAAAAGCCTGCGCAGCAAACTGCGTAGCGTGAAGGCGGACGCCGAGCCGATCCAGACCCATCGGGGCCTCGGCTACAGCTACAGCCCGAGCCACAGCTGATGCGCCTGGGGCTGCGGATTTTCCTGGTGTACGCGTTGTTTATCGGCCTGACCGGCTACTTCGTGCTCAACACGGTGATGAAGGAAATTCGCCCCGGCGTGCGCCAGTCCACCGAAGAAACCCTGGTGGACACCGCCAACCTGCTCGCCGAAATCCTGCGCAATGATGTGAAGAACGGCACCCTCGGCCAGAGCCATTGGCCGCAGATGCTCAAGGCTTATGGCAATCGCCAACCCGGCGCGGTGATCTGGGGGCTGCCAAAAAACCAGGTCAATCACCGCATCTACGTGACCGACGCCAACGGCACGGTGTTGCTCGACTCCACCGGCGAAGCGATGGGCCAGGACTATTCGAAATGGAACGACGTGTACCTGACCCTGCGCGGCGAATATGGCGCACGTTCCACCCGTAGCGCGCCGGATGACGCGGCTTCGTCGGTGATGCATGTAGGCGCGCCGATTCGCGACGAGGGCCGGATTATCGGCGTGGTCACCGTGGCCAAGCCGAACAGCTCATTGCAGCCCTATGTCGACCGCACCGAGCGCCGCCTGTTGTGGTACGGCGCCGGGCTGGTGATTCTCGGCCTGTTGCTCGGCGCATTGCTGTCGTGGTGGCTGAGCAATGCGCTGCGGCGGTTGACGGCCTATGCCGAGGCTGTCAGCGAAGGCCGTCGCGCCGAGTTGCCCCATTACCGGGGCGGCGAACTCAAGCAGTTGTCCACCGCTGTCGAGCACATGCGCACACAGTTGGAGGGCAAGGCCTATGTCGAACATTACGTGCACACCCTGACCCACGAACTGAAAAGCCCGTTGGCGGCGATTCGTGGCGCGGCGGAGTTGTTGCAGGGCGATATGAGCCGTGAGCAGCAGCAGCGCTTTGTCGGCAACATCGACAGCGAAAGCGCGCGCCTGCAGCAGTTGATCGAGCGTTTGTTGAACCTGGCACAGGTGGAGCAACGTCAGGGGCTGGACGAACAATCGAGTATCGCGCTGGCGGGCCTTGTCGATGAGGTCCTCAAGGCGCAATGTGCCCGGATCGAAAGCGCCGGCCTGCAGGTCGAACAGTGCATCGGCGCCGATGTGCAGGTGTTTGGCGAGCCGTTCCTGCTGCGCCAGGCCCTGGGCAACCTGCTGGACAACGCCCTGGATTTCACTCCGCCCGGCGGCGCGCTGCGGTTCAGTGCGCAGGTGCGGCACAACGACGTTCAGGTCAGCCTGTTCAACCAGGCCGCACCGATCCCCGACTACGCCTTGCCGCGCCTGAGCGAGCGTTTCTATTCCTTGCCACGCCCGGCCAGCGGGCGCAAAAGCACCGGGCTGGGCCTGAACTTTGTCGAAGAAGTGATGAAACTGCACGGCGGCGCGCTGCAGGTCGGCAACGTACCCGGTGGCGTGCAGGCGGTGCTGCATCTGCACACAGTCTCCACATTACCCACATAAAACCCCCACACAGGCTGCCCAGACTCTCCCCATCAAAACAGGGAGAGACCCATGAACCGCAGCCTGCTTTTCAAACTTGGCGCGATTGCGCTGCTGATCCTGCTGTTGCTGATTCCGTTGTTGATGATCAACGGCATCATCAGCGACCGTCAGCAACTGCGCGATGGCGTATTGATGGACATCGCCCGCAGTTCCAGCTTCGCGCAGCGCCTCACCGGACCGGTGCTGGTGGTGCCGTTTCGCAAGACGGTGCGCGAGTGGAAGTTCAATGAAAAGCTCAACAAGCGCTATGAAGAAACCCGTGAAGAGCGCGGCCGCTTGTATTTTCTGCCGGAGCATTTTGCGCTCGACGGCCAGGTGCAAACCGAACTGCGTGCGCGGGGCATCTATCAGGCGCGGTTGTTCCACGCCGACAACCGCATCAGCGGGCGTTTCGAACTGCCTGCACAACTGGGTATCACGGAGAATTTCGCCGATTACCGCTTTGAGCCGGGATTTCTGGCCGTGGGCATCAGCGATATACGCGGCATCGAAAACGCGCTGAAGCTGGAGCTGGGCGAACAACGTCTGGAATTTTCGCCGGGCTCTCAAGTCGACTGGTTGGGCGAGGGCGTGCATGTGATGCTGCCGGAGCAGGACAGCAAGAAGCCCGCCGCTGTGGAGTTCGCTTTCGACCTGCGCCTGCAGGGCACCGAACAACTGCAAGTGGTGCCCGTGGGCAAGACCAGTCAGGTATCGCTTGCCTCCAACTGGCCGCACCCGAGTTTTATCGGCAACTTCCTGCCGACACAGCGGGCGGTCAGCGACAAAGGTTTCACTGCCCATTGGCAGACCTCGTTTTTCGCCACCAACCTTGAACAGGCCCTGCAAACCTGCCTGGACCGCCAAGGCTGTGAGGATTTCAACAACCGCAGCTTTGGTGTGAATTTCATCGACCCGGTGGACCAGTACCTCAAGAGCGACCGCGCAATCAAATACGCGCTGCTGTTCATCGCCCTGACGTTTGCCGGCTTTTTCCTGTTCGAAGTGCTCAAGAGCCTGGCGGTGCACCCCGTCCAGTACGCGTTGGTGGGTGTGGCGCTGGCGTTCTTCTACCTGCTGTTGCTGTCGCTGTCCGAGCACCTGGGCTTCGCCCTGGCTTACCTGATATCGGCCAGTGCCTGCGTCGTGCTGATTGGTTTCTACGTGTGCCATGTGCTGCGCAGCGTGGCCCACGGCCTGGGCTTTTCGGCGGGGTTGGCGGCGTTGTATGGCTTATTGTACGGGTTGCTGAGTGCCGAGGACTACGCGTTGCTGATGGGCTCGCTGTTGCTGTTCGGCCTGCTGGGCACGGTGATGGTGCTGACGCGCAAACTGGACTGGTATGGGGTGGGCAAGCGCAAGGTGGAGGTGGAGCAATGATTGGGCTGCGCGAAGATCAGCAAACGAAGGCCAGGATGGTCACCTTCCTCACCAACGCCACCGTCCACTGTAGGAGCGAGCTTGCTCGCGAAGAATGCAAGGACGCCGCGTTTAACCAAGTGCCCCGCGTTATCGTTGACGATTTTCGCGAGCAAGCTCGCTCCTACAGGGGGGCCGTTAAATCGGCGGCTGGGTCTGCTGCATCGAAGGCCGCTGGCTGACCTCGGCGTACCAGGCGGCCAGCTTGGGGTTATCCGCGCGCCATTGCAGGTCCGGGTGGCGGAAGTCGAGGTAGCCCAGGGCGCAGGCCACGCTGATGGCGGCGATGTCGAAGTGGCTGGCCAGTTCGGCGATGGCGTCCTGTTCCAGCTCGGCCAGTGCGCGTCGCATCTTGTTGCGCTGCTCGTCCAGCCACGGCTCCCAGTGCTTCTCCACCGGGCGCATGGCGGTTTCGTAGCGCACCAGCACGGCGGCGTCCATGATCCCGTCGGCCATCGAGGCCAAGGTCAGGCGGCGCCAGCGGGCCGAGCCGTCGCGGGGGATCAGCGGGTTGCCGACGTGCTGGTGGTCGAAGTAATCGAGGATCACCCGGCTGTCGTGCAGCACCGAACCGTCGGCCAGGCGCAGGGCCGGGATCTTGCCGACCGGGTTGCCTTGCACCACCTCGGCGTCCGGGTTGACGGGGGTGGGCAGGCAGGCGTGCAGGGCGACGCGGTCCTGCTGGCCGGTCTCGCTCAACAACACGCGGACTTTGCGTACAAAAGGTGAAGCGGGGTTGTGGAACAAGGTCATGCTGGGGGCGGACATGGGCATTCCTCGAAATGGGCTGGGGTTAGCCTAGAGGGTTGCGGGGTGGCTGGCGAGGGAGATTTTCGCTGGAGGTGATGGCCTCATCGGGGGCAAGCCCCCTCCCACACTTAGATGTGTGAATACAGTCAAAATGTGGGAGGGGGCTTGCCCCGATGAGGCCATCAGCCACGCCGCCTGACCAACCCCCAGGCCCCAATGCCAGCCGGTATACCCAACCCCACCCAACTCAACGAATCCCACCACCCATCCCCCAGCAACGCCGCAAACAACCCGGCGGCGCTGAGCAGGCCGATCCCCAGCGGGATGCCGAACACCTTCCAGAAATTCGACTGCCGCGGCTTCATGCCTTGCCCGCCTTGCGTCGCACGACCCATAAGTAAATGCCGCTGACCAGCACCACGATGGTCAGCACATCCAGCAGCGCCCACAGGATTTTCATCGGCATGCCGCCGTAGTCCCCGAAGTGCAGCGGCTGGGACATGCCCATGGCGTCCATGTACCACGGCCGTTGGGCGATGGCGGTGACGGCCAGGGTGCTGGCGTCGATCAACACCGGTGTGAGCAGATGGGAGGTGAGGTGGGTACTGCCTTTCATGAACACCGCGTAGTGATGCTCGCTGGAGAAGCGCGTACCGGGGAAGGCGATAAAGTCCGGTTGCATGCCGGGCGCAGCCTTGGCGGCGATGCGCAGCAAATCGCTGGCCGGCGCGCGTTGGGTCAGCGGCGGGGCGTCTTTATAGGGTTCGATCAGGGCGCTGAGACTGTCCTGGCGCCAGGCGGCGATGATCAGGTCGGCGCAGGCGCTGATCACACCGGTCACACCCACCACCAGCGCCCAGGTCAGGGTGACCACGCCGATCAGGTTGTGCAGGTCGAGCCAGCGCAGGCGGGTGGATTTGTCCTGGCGCACGGTGGCGAACTTCAAGCGGCGCATGAACGGCAGGTACAGCACGGTCCCTGATACAAGCGCCAGCACGAACAGCAAGCCCATGAACGCCAGCAACAGCTTGCCGGGCAGCCCGGCGAACATGTCCACATGCAGGCGCAACAGGAACAGGGTGAGCCCGCCATTGGCTGACGGCATCTCCACCGTTTCGCCGGTGCGTGCATCGAGCATGAAGGTATGCGACGCATTCGGCTCGGTACCGGCCGTGGCGGCCATGATCGCGATGACACCGTTCTTGTCATCCTCGTCCCAGGCCAGGTACTGCATGGCCTCGCCGGGGCGGTGGGCCTGCGCTTTGGCCACCAGCTGCTCCAGGTTGAGCTGCGGCGTATCGGCAGGCATCTGCTTGAGCTCGGGTTCGTTGCCCAGCAGGTGATCGATCTCGTGATGGAACACCAGCGGCAGGCCGGTGAGGGCGAGCAGCAGCAAGAATATGGTGCAGATCAGGCTGGTCCAGGTGTGGATGAAGGACCAGCGGCGGATGGTTTTGCTTTTCATTTTCTCGCCTTCAGACACACCAAAGCCGCCCTGGTGGACGGCCTGGTTGTTAGCTCAGCCGATTACCACTGGTAGGTGGCGCTGGCGACAACGCTGCGTTGGTCGCCGAAGTAGCAGTAGGAACCGTCACAGGTGGAAATGTAGTCCTTGTTGAACAGGTTGGTTGCGTTCACTTTCACCGACGCGCCCTTGAGGCTGTTGTCCAAGCGGCCGAGGTCGTAGTGCACGGCACCGTCAAATACCGTGTAGGCGTTGGCTTTGCCGGACCAGGTGTTGGCTTGGTCGCCGTAGGTATTGCCGGTGTAGCGGGCGCCAAAGCCGATGCCGAAACCGTCGAGGGCGCCGGTATGCCAGGTGTAGTCAGTCCACAGGGAGGCTTGCTGGTTAGGCATCAATTGCAGGCGGTTGCCTTTGAAGTCGCCTTTTTGCACTTCGGATTTGGCCAGGGTATACGCCGCGATCACCTTGAGGTTTTCGGTGACGTCAGAGATGGCTTCCAGCTCCAGGCCCTTGACCTTCACTTCGCCGGTCTGGTCGGTGAGTGACACGCCACCGGACTGGAAGCTGGTGACCAGCACGTTTTTCTGGGTGAGGTCATACACCGCCGCGCTCAGCAGCGTATTCGAGCCGGGTGGCTGATACTTGATCCCCAACTCCCACTGCTTGCCCTCGGTGGGTTTATACGACTCGGTGGGGGAGACGCTGGCGTTGCTCGCCGGTTGGAACGATTCGGCGTAGGAGATATAGGGTACGAAGCCTGAGTCGAACACATAACTCAGCGCCGCGTTGCCACTGAAGTTCTTGCTGCGGTCGGTGTTGGTCGCATCGTTTTTGTTGAAGTACGTGGTGCCCTGGTGCACCCAGTCTTCACGACCGCCCAGGGTCAGGCGCCAGTTGTCCAGAGCCATCTGGTCCTGCACGTAGAGGCCGGTCTGGATGGTTTTCTGGTTGTAGTCATAGAACGCGGTGGAACGCGCCGGCCGCACGACCGGCTGGGTATTGACCGGGTTGAAGATGTTGATCGTTCCGGCGAGGCCGAAAATCGACGTGTAGGAAGTGTCGGTGCGCTGATGGTCCAGGCCCAGCAGCAGGGTATGGGTGATATCGCCCGTGGCGAAATCCGCCTGGAAGTTGTTATCCACCGCGAACTGGCCAATGTCCTCGTCCACGTTGGTCGACGAGCGGCTGATATTGCCGGCCGCGTCCGCTGGCGAGAAGGCGAACGAGCCCACGGTCAGTTGCTGGAAAGCCAGTTCCGACTTGGTGTAGCGCAGGTTCTGCCTGAACTGCCAGGTGTCGTTGAAGCGGTGTTCGAAGGCATAGCCCAGTGCGTAGTAAGTGCGGTCGTAATACTCGTAATCCGGATCGCCGAGGTTCTTGTGGTGCGAGATGTCCCCCAGGGGCGATTTGATCTTGGTGCCCTGGATCGGCAGGAACTGGCTGGTGGTGCCGGTATCGTCACGGGTGAACTGCGACAGGAGCGTCAGCTTGGTATCGGTATCGATATTCCAGGTCAGGCTTGGCGCGATGTTGTAGCGTTTGTTGTCGATGTGATCGACCTGGGTGCCGGCATCGCGCACCACGCCGCTGAGGCCGTACAGGAACTGGCCTTCGTCATCGATCTTGCCGGTGCTGGCAAAGTTGATCTGACGATAGTTGTCGCTGCCGTATTGCACCTGGATGGCGCTGCTCTGTTCGGCGCTGGGGCGGCGACTGACCATGTCCAGCAGGCCGCCCGGCGGGGTCTGGCCGTAAACCGAGGAGGCCGGGCCGCGCAGCAGGGCGAGGCGATCGAGGTTCCAGGTTTCGGCTTTCGGGTTGGCGTACACACCACGGGGCAGCGGCAGGCCGTCGAGGAATTGGGTGGGTTCGAAGCCACGCACGCGCATCCAGTCGTAGCGGGTGTCGCTGCCGTAGCTGGCGGACACGATGCCGGGCATGTATTTGACTGCGTCGTCGAGGTTCTGCACGTTGCGATCCTGCATTTGCTCGCGGGTCGCCACCGAGATCGAGCGCGGCGCCTCGACCAGGGCCGTGTCGGTCTTGGTGCCGGCGGCAGTGCGCTTGGCCAGGTAGCCCTCCACCGGCCCCCAGGCGCTCTCGTAATTACCTTGACCAATAATGCTGGTCTGCGGCAATGCCACCACGCCGTCCGCAATCGCCACCAGGGTAAAGGTCCCGGCGCTGCTTTGCTCCAGCTGCAGCCCGGTGCCGCGCAAGGCTTCACGCAACGCGCCCTGGGCATCGAATTGGCCCTTGACCGGTGCCGAGGTCTTGCCGGCGGCGAGCGTCGGGTCGAGGGTGAGCGCGAGACCGGCCTGGCTGGCAATCTGGTTCAGGGTGGCGGCCAGTGGGGCGGCCGGCAGGTTGTAGGCGCGCACGCTGGCGGACTGTTCGGCGGCGATCAGCGTGGGGCTGATCAGCGGGGCACCGAGGGCAATGGCCACGGCTAACAGGCTGGGGCGCAACAGAGTGTCTAGCGTGCGGGACATGGGTGGCTCCTGAATGGAAATATTTCTCAATTGCCTAGGTGCCGGACGAGAATCGGAAAGTGATAGGGCGGGGTGGAAATATTTTTTGGGTAGGGCCTGAGGGCGCTATCGGGGGCAAGCCCCCTCCCACAATGGACCGCGTTCACAAATTAAAGTGTGGGAGGGGGCTTGCCCCCGATGGCGGTCTTCAGATGCCGCAGAACCTAAGGCCTACCCTTGACGGTCACCCACCACGGCGTGTGTTGCTCGATCCGCACCGGCAGAGTCGGCAACAGCGCATTGAGCGCCAGGGTGGTGTCGTGCAGCGGGAAGCTGCCGGTGATGCGCAGGTCGGCGACGCTGTCATCCACACCCAAATGGCCGCTGCGATAACGGCCGAGTTCGGCCACCACATCGCCCAGGCGGGCGTTGTCGACCACCAGCATGCCGCGGGTCCAGGCGTCGCTGGCCGGCGGCACGGCAAGCAGCGCGCCAAGGCCGTCGCTGCGCATCAGCACTTGCTGGCCGGCCTTGAAAATCCGTTCCTGAGGCAGTGCTTCAGGCTGGGCGGCCACCGCCGATTGCAGCACGCTCAGGCGCGTGGCGTGGTCTTCGCGCCTCACGATGAACCGCGTACCCAGCGCCCGCAGGTTGCCGTCGCGGGTCTGTACAGAGAATGGACGCGCATCGTCATGGCCGGTCTCGACCAGGATTTCGCCCTCCTGCAACACAATCACGCGGCGTTTATCGTCGAAGCGCACGTCAATGGCCGTGTGGGTATTGAGACTGATCCGGGTGCCGTCAGCCAGCTCAAGGGTGCGCTGCTCACCGGTGGCGGTGCGTTGATCGGCCAGCCAATAGTGGATGGGCACATAGCGCTCACCGGCAAACAATGCCAGCCCGCACACCAGCACAATGCTCGCCAGGCCACGGCCCAGTTTGCGCATGCGCTGGCGCGCACTGTCGTGGGAGTGCAACAGCGCGGCTCGCGCGGGGCCGGACGCTGCGCTGAAACGCTGGTCGAGCATGCCCAGCTGGCGCCAGGCGCGGGCGTGTTCTTCGTCGCTGGCCAGCCACTTGGCGAACTCTTCCTGTTCCACCACGCCGCCGTCGCCGGAATCAAGGGACAGCTGCCAGGCAATCGCGGCGTCCAGCACGCGCGCCGACACCGGCTTGCCACTGATCAGGCTCATGATGGCTCGCCATACAACGCGATGTAGCACTGGCGGATGCCCTGGGCCAGGTACTGGCGCACGCGCGGCACCGACACACCCAGGCGCTGGGCGATGTCTGCATGGCCCAGGCCGTCGATGCGGTTATAGAGGAAGGCGGCTCGGGCTTTGCTCGACAGTTTGCCGAGCAGGCGGTCGATGGCCTTGAGGTCTTCGAGGATCAGTTGCTGTGCTTCGGGCGATGGGTGTTCGCTTTCCGGGATCAGCATCAATTCGGTGAGGTAGGCCTGTTCCAGGGCGGCACGGCGGAAGTAGTCGAACAGCAGACCCTTGGCAATCGCTACCAGGAAGGCGCGTGGCTCGCGGGGTTCGCGCAGGCCGTCACGGCCGAGCAGGCGCATGAAGGTGTCCTGGCTCAGGTCTTCGGCGCGGCTCGGGCAGGCCACGTTGCGCCGCAGCCAGGCCAACAGCCAGCCACGATGGTCGCGATACAACGCGCCAACAAGCTCACTGTGTGGGGTCTGGGCCGACGACAAGGCATCACCGAATAAAGTTTAAACTAACGAGAATTATTCGCGATTGTCTCAGAGGCGTGTGGTGGGCGCAATTGGCGTCTGTCGGGCAATGCCACTAAAACGATGGCGCCTGTTTACGCCGTCGCCATTGGCTCAAGCGCTCCTGCAGCGCATGCGGCGTGTCGATGTGTTGCCGGCGTGCACGGCTGAACAGGATCAGCATCAGTTCCGCCGTGGCCAGTGCATCGGCGCTGGCATGATGGCGCTCGCCCACCTGCAAGTTGAAATGGTTGATCCACTCATCCAGACCGGCCTCACGAATGTTCGCCTCGGGGCACAGCAGCGGGGCGATATCGGCCACATCGAGAAAGGGATGCACCAGGCGATAACCCAGGCTCTCCTTGAGCGCCCGGCCCAGCATGTGTTGATCGAACGGCGCATGGAAGGCCAGCAGCGGGCTGTCGCCCACGAACGCCATGAAATCGAGCAGTGCATCCACCGGGTCGCTGCCGGCCGCGATGGCGCTGGGGCCCAGGCCATGGATCAACACGCTGGGGCTGAGTTTGCTGGCGGTGCGTTGCAGGGTGCGTTCGAACATCTGCGAGAAATCCACTGCGCCGTCCTCGATCACCACGGCGCCGATGGACAGCACCTGGTCACGGTTGAGGTGCAGGCCGCTGGTTTCCAGGTCGACCACCACCCAGCGCTGGCTGCGCAAGGGCTCATTGCCCAGTGCGGCGGGCGCGGGCAGTTGGCCCAGGCGTTGCTGCTGCGCCGCATCGAGCCGCGGTTTTTTCGCGCGCAACCAGTTGAACAGGCTCACAGCTGATACCGCAAGGTCAGGCTGCTTTGCAGGCGCTGGGCCTGACGCAGGGATTCGCGCAGGATGCGCCGGTCCAGGTGATTGAGGCTGTCGGGATCGACGCGGTTGGAATACGGCAGGTTTTCCCGGGTCTGCATCTGATGCTGCTGCATGCGGGTTTGTTGAATGAAGTGGTAAGCCTCTTCATACGCCGCACCGTCCAGCCGCTCGATCACCTGCCGGGCGACCAACTGGCGCAGCCGCTCCAACGTATTGTTGGCGTGGATACCATGGGCCAGGGCCAACACACGCGCAGCGTCCACGAACGGCGTGAGGCCCTGCACCTTGAGATCCAGGGTGGCCTTTTCCCCGCTTTTGCGCGTCAGCACAAACTCGCGAAAGCGCCCTACGGGTGGGCGTTGGCGCAAGGCATTCTCGGCCAGCATGCGCTGGAACAGCCGGTTGTCCGCCACCTGATCCAGAATGCCCTGGCGCAGTTGCTCGCAACCCTGCTCATCGCCCCACACCACGCGCAGGTCGAAATAGATGCTCGAACCCAGCAGGTTTTCCGGCGTGGCTTCGCGAATGAACGCGGCAAACCGGCGGGCCCATTCGGCCCGTGACAGGCACAACTGCGGGTTGCCGGCCATGATATTGCCCTTGCACAGGCTGAAGCCGCACAGCGCCAGGCTCTGGTTGATCTGCTGCGCCAGGGGCAGCAGGCGCTCGCGAATCTCGGCGGCTTCCACGGCGTCTCGGGCCTCGAACAGGATGCCGTTGTCCTGATCGGTGTACAGCGTCTGTTCACGGCGGCCTTCGCTGCCAAAGCACAGCCAACTGAAGGGCACGCCGGGGTCGCCTTTTTCCGCAAGGGTCAGCTCGATGACCCGGCACACGGTGTGATCGTTAAGCAAGGTAATGATGTGGGTGATCTGCGTAGACGACGCACCGTGGGCCAGCATGCGTTCGACCAATTGGCCGATCTCGCCGCGGATCGCCACCAGTTGTTCCACACGGGATGCGTTGCGGATGGTCCGCGCCAGGTGCACCAGGTCGACGCGCTGCAGGGAAAACAGGTCGCGCTCCGAGACTACGCCGCACAGGCGCTGGTCCTGCACCAGGCATACATGGGCGATATGCCGCTCGGTCATGGCGATCGCCGCGTCGAACGCGCTGTGGTCCGGGCTCAGGAAGAACGGCGCCTGGGTCATATGACCGGCGATGCCCTGACTGAAATCACCGGTGCCGTCGGCCACTACCTGGCGCAAGTCACGCAGGGTGAAGATGCCCAGCGGCGCCTTGTGTTCATCGACAATCACAATGCTGCCAACCTGCTGCTCGTGCATCAGCCGCACCGCTTCGCGCAGCGCAGTGTCCGGGCTGCAGGTAACCGGGTGGCGCATGGCCAGCTCACCCAGGCGAGTGTTCAACGAGTATTGGGTGCCGAGGGTTTCCACGGCTTTTTGCTGCACCTGCTGGTTGACCTGGTCGAGCAGGCTGCTGACGCCGCGCAAGGCGAAGTCACGAAACGGGCTGGAAAGGGCGAACAGCTTGATGAACGCCATCTTGTTCAGTTGCAGGCAAAAGGTGTCTTCGCAGGCTTTGTGCTCGGTGCGGGTGGCGCGCTCACCGAGCAGGGCGGCGAGGGGGAAACACTCGCCGGTGGTGATTTCGAACGTGGGGTCTGTGGCGTCCGGCCGCTCGCCGACCACGCGGCCCTGCTTGACGATATAAAAATGCTCGACCGGCCCGCCCGACGGTTTGAGGATGCTGTCGCCGGGGCCATAGAAACGCAGTTGGCACTGCTCCACCAGAAACGCCAGGTGCGCATTTTCCATCTGGTTGAACGGCGGGAAGCGCTGCAGGAATTGCAGGGTGCCGTGGATATTCTGCAACACGGCGGTTTTACCCGCCTGCGTGAAAGCATCAGCTTTACTCATAACAGTGACCGCAGTTTTTTTGTCGTTATCGTGCTGCATGGTCGACTGCTGCACGGCGGGTGCCCATTGGACGTAAGTCTAGGTCGGGGACCCCTGCGCAAAACGAGGGAAAAGCCTTACATGACTATCGTCCAAAACCCGTAGAACACCCACTAGGCAAACTTTCCGACGAAGTGCACATTGTTCGCCCTTCCGCAGATGTCTGACGAGTGCTGGGAGATTGATAAGAATTTTTGAGAAACGTATGTCCGACCACGATATTTTGAGTGATGCCGAGCGCGAGGCGCTGAGCGCCGTGATGCTGGAGCCTGATTTACCGCCACAACGCGTGTTGATCGTGGACGACGACAAGGATGCGCGTGAACTGTTGGCGGAAATCCTCGGGCTGGACGGTATTCGCTGCATGACGGCTGACAACGGGGAGAGCGCGTGGGCGTTGTTGAAGTCGCACAGTTCCATTGGGTTGCTGATCACCGATTTGCGCATGGCGCCGAGCGACGGCTTGGAGTTGATCCGCCAAGTGCGCGAATCGCCCCGTGCGGCGTTGCCGATCATCATCATATCCGGGGACGCCGAAGCGCCGGATGTGATTGATGCGATGCATTTGAGCGTGGTGGACTTTCTGCTCAAGCCGATCGATAGCGAGAAGTTGGCGAAGTTGGTGAAGCGGGAGTTGGGGATGGATTCCTGACTTTTGTGGTGAGTGTGATGGCCTCATCGGGGGCAAGCCCCCTCCCACACTTGAACTTCGCCGCGGTCAAAATGTGGGAGGGGGCTTGCCCCCGATAGCGCCAGTCCAGCCACCACAGCCCCCAAATAAAAAGCCCCGATCTCGCGATCAGGGCTTTTTTCATTTACAGGCCATTTTTAGCCTTGAACTCCCGACGCCGGCGGTGCAACACCGGCTCGGTATAGCCATTCGGCTGTTTAGTCCCTTCAATCACCAACTCCACCGCCGCCTGGAACGCGATGTTGCTGTCGAAATCCGGCGCCAGCGGGCGGTACAGCGCGTCTCCGGCATTCTGGCGGTCCACCACCGGCGCCATGCGCTTGAGGCTTTCCATGACCTGGGCTTCGGTGACGATGCCATGGCGCAGCCAGTTGGCGATGTGCTGGCTGGAAATGCGCAGGGTGGCGCGGTCTTCCATCAGGCCCACATCGTTGATGTCCGGCACCTTTGAACAACCGACGCCCTGGTCGATCCAGCGCACCACATAGCCAAGAATGCCCTGGGCATTGTTGTCCAGTTCGTTGCGGATCTCTTCTTCGGACCACTCGGTATTTTGCGCCAGAGGAATCGTCAGGATGTCATCCACCGAGGCACGCTCGCGTTTGGCCAACTCGGCCTGGCGGGCGAACACGTCGACCTTGTGGTAGTGCAATGCATGCAGTACAGCCGCCGTTGGCGACGGTACCCAGGCCGTGTTGGCGCCGGCCAGTGGGTGGGCGATTTTCTGTTCGAGCATCGCGGCCATCAGGTCGGGCATTGCCCACATGCCTTTACCGATCTGTGCACGCCCTTGCAGGCCGGTGCTCAAGCCGATATCGACGTTCCAGTTTTCGTAGGCGCCGATCCACTTCTCGGCTTTCATGGCGGCCTTGCGCACCATGGCGCCGGCTTCCATGGAGGTGTGGATTTCGTCGCCGGTGCGGTCGAGGAAGCCGGTGTTGATAAACACCACCCGTTCGCTGGCCGCCTTGATGCAGGCCTTGAGGTTGACCGTGGTGCGGCGCTCCTCGTCCATGATCCCGACTTTCAGCGTGTTGCGCGTAAGGTTCAGCACGTCTTCGATACGGCCGAACAGCTCGTTGGTGAACGCCGCTTCTTCGGGGCCATGCATCTTCGGTTTGACGATGTACACGGAGCCGGTGCGGCTGTTCTTGCGCGAGCTGTTGCCGTTGAGGCTGTGGATCGCCGCCAGGCTGGTGAGCAGGCCGTCGAGGATGCCTTCCGGCACTTCGTTGCCGTCTTTATCGAGGATCGCGTCGATGGTCATCAAGTGGCCGACGTTGCGCACGAACAACAGCGAGCGGCCGTGCAGGGTGACGTCGTTGCCATCCACGCCGGTGTAGACGCGATCAGGGTTCATGGTGCGGGTGAAGGTCTTGCCGCCCTTGGCCACTTCTTCGGCCAGGTCGCCCTTCATCAGGCCGAGCCAGTTGCGGTAGATCACCACTTTGTCGTCGGCATCCACGGCGGCGACGGAGTCTTCGCAGTCCATGATGGTGGTCAGCGCAGCTTCCACCAGCACGTCTTTGACGCCGGCGGCGTCGGTCTGGCCGACCGGGGTGCCGGCGTCGATCTGCAGCTCGAAGTGCAGGCCGTTGTGCTTGAACAGGATCGCGATCGGCTCGGCCGCAGGGCCCTGGAACCCGATCAACTGTGCGTCGTCACGCAGGCCGCTGTTACTGCCGCCCTTGAGGCTGACGATCAGCTTGCCGTCGACGATCTTGTAGCCGGTGGAGTCGACGTGACTGCCGGCGCTGAGCGGCGCGGCCTCATCGAGGAAGGCGCGGGCGAAGGCGATGACCTTGTCGCCGCGCACTTTGTTGTAGCCCTTGCCCTTCTCCGCGCCGTCGGCTTCGCTGATGGCATCGGTGCCATACAGCGCGTCATACAGCGAACCCCAACGTGCATTGGAGGCATTGAGGGCGAAGCGGGCGTTCATCACCGGCACCACCAACTGGGGACCTGCCATGCGTGCGATTTCGTCGTCGACGTTTTGGGTCGAGGCCTGGAAGTCTGCGGCTTCTGGCAGCAGGTATCCGATGTCTTGCAGGAAGGCTTTGTAGGCCACCGGGTCGTGGGCCTGGCCGGCATGGGTCTGGTGCCAGGTATCGATGCGCGCCTGGAAATCGTCGCGTTTGGCGAGCAGGGCTTTGTTCTTCGGCGCCAGGTCGTGAATGACCTTGTCGGCACCGGCCCAGAACTGGTCGGCAGTGATGCCGGTACCGGGAATGGCTTCGTTGTTCACGAAGTCGAACAGGACTTTGGCGACCTGCAGGCCACCGACTTGAACGTGTTCAGTCATTGCTTGCCTC
>Ga0105246_10000616_pt1 | contig 19850 bp, 22 predicted proteins | sample KBSM64metaG_FD_99694 | JGI IMG/M metagenome (GOLD analysis project Ga0105246, IMG submission 99694) | Miscanthus rhizosphere microbial communities from Kellogg Biological Station, Michigan, USA - KBS M6-4 metaG | ecosystem: Host-associated > Plants > Roots > Rhizosphere > Soil | place... | reverse complement strand
TGGTTTTAAACACATGGAGGTGAAATGCGTAACCGCAATCTCAATAAGGTGGTGTTTCACCTGATAATGATGATGGTTGTCATGGTGGTGTTAACGCTGGTGTTTCGTTAATGAAAAAAGGGCAGGATTTCCTGCCCTTTTCTTTACTCTTCGTCGGGCTGATAATACTGCACGCCGATCTCAATGCGCTCGCGGCCGCTAGCTACACGATGGCGATTGCTGTCGCGCAGCGAGTAGATGCAGCCGCAATACTCCTGCTGATAGAAACGTTCGCGCTTGCTGATCTCAATCATGCGTGACGAGCCGCCACCTTTCCGCCAGTTGAACTCCCAATAAAGCATATCGGGATAGTGCGCCGCCGCGCGCACGCCGCAGTCGTTGATCTGCTGCATATTCTTCCAGCGCGAAATACCGAGTGAACTGGTGATCACCGGGAAACCGTTTTCATGTGCATACAGCGCGGTGCGTTCAAAGCGCATGTCGAAACACATGGTGCAGCGCACGCCACGTTCCGGTTCCCACTCCATGCCACGCGCCCGCTCAAACCAATTGTCTTTATCATAATCGGCATCAACAAAGGGCACGCCAAACTGCTCGGCAAAGCGGATATTCTCCTCTTTACGCAGCTCATACTCTTTCAGCGGATGAATGTTTGGGTTGTAGAAGAAGATGGTGTAATCGATGCCGGAAGCCAGCATCGCTTCCATCACTTCGCCCGAGCAGGGCGCACAGCAGGAGTGCAACAGGACTTTATTATGACCGTTGGGTAAGGGCAGCGGCTGGCGGGTAAAGGTGTCAGACATGAGCATTATTGGTTAATGGAGTGTTGGGTAAAGTCTAAGGGGATAGCGTTAAAGATGCAAAGTTGAGGGAAAACAGGCAATAAAAAAAGGCCGCAAACGCGGCCTCTGGATTGAGCGACGAACCTTATTCAGTCACTTTCTTTTTCAGATCGCTGGCACCTTCTTTGGTTTTATTCCAGCCTTTCTGCGTGCCTTCTTTGGTGGCATCCCAACCTTTCTCAGAACCTTCTTTGGTTTTATTCCAGGCTTTCTGCGTACCTTCGCTGGCTTTGCTGGTCAGGTTATCGCTTTTGCCTTCTGCAGCATGCTTCGCTTTCAGCTGCTGCTCTTTACCTTCGTTCTGCGCCTGATGCAGTTTTTCTTTGGCGGTATTCGCACCGGCCTGCGCGTTAGCGACAGTTTCATCAGTTGCATGTGTGGTCGCGGCAAAAGCCGAAGATGCCATCAGAATGGCTGACAGTGCAATAATGGTCTTTTTCATAATTCCCTCTTTCATGAAATATGTCGTCTCAGGTAATCATCCTGGCACAGGCCGGGATGGAAAGATTTAAGAATAAACCAGGAATGAAAAAGGTCTAGTTTCGCTGGCAAAATCACCAGTAGATAGCATTTTAGGTTGTTGCAGGAAGGGATAAGAGCCACCTGAGCGGTGGCTCTGCAATATTAATCTGCTATCTGCCTGGCGCAGCATAGCAGTGGCGCAACGTGCAACGGTTGCGTACCGAGGTTGGCAATCAGGGATTGAAAGTTACGCTGGTAACGTTGTGGAATCCGGGTGGCAATAAACACGCGATAGCCGAGGCGTTTATCGCCAGCCTGCCTGAGCTGTGGAGCCGCCTCTACTCTTCGTCGCGCTCTTTAGCGGCGCGCTGACGATCATAGAACTCATCTTCGGCGGCGATGATCTCATCCATCAATGAGTTCATATCCACTTCATGCACCTCTTCTACGAAGAGACCGGTGAGCGGCGTTTCTGGCGTCAGCTTTCCATCTTCATATAACTGCCAGATCTCTTTCGCATAGCGCGTTTGCAAAATCTGCGGAGCATATTGACCGTAATAGGCGGTGATATTGTTCACATCGCGCTCAAACATCGATTCAGCGTGGTTGTTTGCCGCGGCATCAACCGCTTGTGGCAAGTCGATAATCACCGGTCCGTTGGCATCCTGCAGCACGTTGAATTCCGACAGATCACCATGAACAATGCCGGCGCACAGCATGCGCACGATATTGCGGATCATGGTATCGAAATCCTTCAGGGCGTTCTCTTCAGTCAGGAACACATCGCTCAGGCGTGGCGCAACCAGACCTTCTGCGTCTGTGACCAGCTCCATCAACAAAACGCCGTCGATGCAAATGTAGGGCTGCGGGACGCGTACGCCAGCATGCGCCAGGCGGAATAACGCATCAACTTCCGCGCTTTGCCAGGTCTCTTCTTGCTGCTTGCGCCCGAATTTCGACCCTTTTTGCATCGCACGTGAATTACGGCTGTTGCGGACTTTGCGCCCTTCCTGATAATGCACGGCCTGCTTGAAACTTCGTTGTGTGGCGTCCTTGTACACTTTCGCACACTGGATTTTGCCGCCCGTTAACACGGTATAAACGTCAGCTTCTTTGCCGCTTCTTAGTCTTTGTAGTACTTCATCTACCAGGCCATCATCGACAAGAGGCTGGAGTCGGTTTGGGATTTTCATGCGAGTCGCCTTGAAAGAGTCCAGATACAAAAAAGCCCGTAAGGCTTGCGCCATACGGGCTCTTAGGACTTCATCGAATGACTCTGGTGATCATCGATGGAGAATTTTGGTGGGCTGGCGGAGTCTGAATAAGGAATATAACTTTATGAAAATAAAATGTTTTATTCAATTCAAGTTTCCTTGGTATACCTAAACGTATACCAATTCAGGAAAGTAACAAGCCAAAACTCGAAATTGGACCATCTTATCTCATCAGCGAAATAGCTGATTTAATATACTCTTCATGAGGTTTGAACCTCGACATATGCCGCACACACACAACCGGAACCCGCTGGCTGTGGAATTTAGCATAAAAGGCGTATGTGGTGTAATACCCTTTAGGATGCGAATACTTCAATGTACCAGCCTCGCCAAAATGTGTAAGTAACAAACTGGCGGCGGACAATGAAGTTAGCCCATTGCTATAAGCGATGATCACCTCTGGCTTGCAAAGCGGCAGCGTTACATTCTCGAAGAAGCCCATAGAGTTTTTCACCAGTTGCTCAACGGATAGATTCTGCCTCAATGCTTCCTTTTGAATGGATGCTGCATTTTGGGAGCACATCATAAGAGCGTTAGTGTAAACGACATCCTGCCAATCATAACCAAGCCCTACAGGGATTTGTTGCAACCTCTTCGCGAGGTGAGTTATTCCATAGGCACCTTCGATTCCGTTCTGAACATTTGAGATGGTAGGGGACTCGAAATCTTTCTCAATGGATTGCGCGTTGGTGATGTGAGCGTCTACGAGGGAGCCATTAAAACCCATCATTATCACGCGCTTTCTAACTGGAGGGGATGCTAAAAGTTCAAACGCACTGTCGTAAGGCCTTCCTGGTAGATCGCTTAAGCCAAAGTCCGCTAAACCAGCTAAGATGAATTTTTTTTGTGGCTTCCATTTGAATCCCTTCGATGAAAATCATCACTTCATAATACGTGAAAAAATTTTTTATGAATATATCCTTCACAATGTTCACCTTTTGTTTTTTACAAATTAAAACAAGGCATTAAGCGATGATTGATCTATGAATGGTGAGCTATATCGTTCACCGCTGGTGAAGCATGGCCGCAAAAAAACGGCTTTCGCCGGTTCTGGTCAGTCATATTGCTGTTGGATCATCACATTTCGGCAGGCAGTCGCTGCTGCTTTCTAACCTCAGGTCAAGGTTGGTTTGCATGCTCAGCTTCGTGCGTCGCTTCAAGTTGTGATGTCCGCACTCCCGCACGATGCCCTCAAACAGCAAACTAAGCATCTTCATATCTTGCGAATTCTTGTAGTAGTTAACCCCATCAAAGCCAGATACGCGTGATAGAGGTACAGCTTAGGCTGTAAGGGGCTAGTGCTGGGGTTCCCCACATAAAGCGAATTGATTCTGGCAAGGTAAAAAGGTAGCCGCAAAAATCGGCTATCGGATAGGCGCCTCACTTAATGCTTATGAATTCGTCCGCATTCTGTTAGGACTGAGGAAGAACTTTTGATTAGTGTGGCAAGATGAAATTCTGCAAAACTGGCGCATGTTAACGGCAAGCTCACCACTGATTTTCTCTTTCAGCTGCAAATCGTTCTCGTTTGCCGAGATGATTTATAGGAGGCATAGGATAGGCAGGCGGCTCGATACGCTGCCGCTGCGGTCAGTGAAGCGCAGCGGGTGTTTGGTAACGGCAAGTATTATCACAGGTATGTACCTTGAATTAATGTCCCGCACTTCGGATTGACAGACACTAGGTCTCTGCCGGTAATAATCTTTTGTACAGCACTGACACCGTTCCATCTCCTGAAAGCGCAAACGTGTCAAGAGTGGTCAATCAATGCAGCTCGCTCGCAAATATTCCAGCTTTCGAAAGATGCAAACACCACCTCATCCGCTCCTGCCATCATGGCAGCGATTTTCGCCATGACTAAAAACGGTGCAGCGATGATGCTGCGCTCCTTCACTTTGCGTCCAGCGGCGCGTACCAGTCACTGTAAGAAACAGGCGCATGAGTTTTAGCGTTTAACTTCCTGCCGGGCTTACGTAATCGACAGTCCGCTTTGTGCCAGAAGGAGGCGATTGTTTACATCGGTAAAAATCTGACAGCAGAGAAAAATTGATTTTTTGGTTAAATGATTTTTTTACTGTTTGTGTTTGTAACCACGATCCCTTAGATTTATTTTTACGGCCTACTTAGAATCCAACTTAATAAAATGCTCACTAATATGTATGCAAGCCTATTATCTTACAAAAACCTAAAGTTGGCGCAAGAAGGAAGCGACTTATGGTGTATCTCTGAGTTTTTACTTTATTCCGACAGTCAACCAATTGGTGAGGTAAATGATAATTCAATTTACTGTTTTTTGAATATGCTCCCCCGGAAAACCAAGGCACCCACAGTTGCATCTTCGATCACAGTGCGTACAAAGGTTTATAGCAATCTGAACTATATGATTCTGTCCAGTTCTAAAAGCCATACAAAGGATTATCACGGGGGATGGTACAATGATGAAATTGCTGCGCTTTCAAGTCTATTACTTGGCGTCCGTTTCCATGCTGGTTCGATTAATCGTCATTATGATAACCGCTCAGGAGATTTTGGAAGGATACAAGCAGAATATTCCTTCCCACCGCTTTTAGATTTTAAACATAGTGTTCCCGTAATACCCAACGCTATTAAAGATATTAATGTGGCTGAACTCAGGGTGCTTAATGACTTACATCTTTTGAGTGAAAAGAAATTCAATTATCTAATCAGAACGGCGCGAAGTTATCAAAACGCGCTATGGATTTGTGAGTCTTCCCCAAACATGAGTTGGCTATTAATGGTGTCAGCGCTAGAATGTGCAGCGAGCCAGTGGTCTAAATCCAGCGCAACTAAAGAAGAAAGATTTAAACACGCCAAGCCTGAATTGTATGAGAAACTGGATACTGATGAATTCAGAGAATTAATACCAACCATTGCAAACGAGTTCAAGGATTCTTTTGGAGCAACAAAGAAGTTTGTAGATTTTTGTCTCTGTTTCCTTCCAGATGAACCTTTGTTAAGACCAAGTTCAGGAAGAATTGATTGGTCATCAGAATCACTGTCATCAATTTTTAAAAAAATATACGACTACCGTTCTAAAGCATTACACGGTGGGCAACCGTTCCCCGAGCCAATGTGCTCTTACCCTGAAAAATGGGATGAATATGCTGAACGAGCAAGAGCATGTTCTACTTTAGGTGGAACATGGTTGGATGAGGATGTTCCTATTAATTTAAACACTTTCAACTATATGACCCATTCCATTTTAAATAAGTGGTGGAAAACCTTACTGCCATCTTGATACTGCTAGTATCCATAAAGCACACTTAGGCCAATCAGAGACGCTAGAAGCCATCAAATCGCGGAGAGCATTTTGATCACGGTACTAATAACTGGATTGCATCTAATATCAGAAAAGCCGAAGATTTGACGTAGCTAGTTTTTTGGCAGTGCCAACTAATTTTTTACTGTGGCTGGACTTAAATACCGTAAATTGAAGAAGTTATAAATCTATTTTTGATTATATCTGATGGTCAGACTAAGGAGAATTAATGAGCGTATTAATGCAAATTCGTAACCCGACTTTCCGGGCGCATGATCTCTATAAAATGTTACGACTGAGCCTGATTAAATATTTTCCCTATGATACGTATAAAATAGGTACAGATGAGGTTTTGACCATTTTCTTTCAAAAAGAGATAGCAGCTGACTTCACGATTGAAAATATTGAATCAGAAAGGGGGCTAACTTTCAGCGGTAAAACCTACGAGACCTTTAAAGATATCGTTAAGGAGGAAGAGGGGCCTGGTCACTCTACAGCCTGGTATGTTTCGCAGGTGGCTAAATGGCACAAACAGGATCTGGGGTTTCTCAGAGACGACCTCAATATGATGAGGATCTGGCTTGAGGCTAATGATTTCATAAAAAAAGGTCTTCCCACTGATAAATTCCTTAAAGAGGAATTTCTCGTCATTGCGGATGCTGCTGAGGAAAGGCGGTTAGCTGATAGAAAAAGGCTCGGCTGAGTCACAAAAGGCCGCATTTGCGGCTTTTTTTGTCCAATTTTATTAAGGCCAAAGCCCTGAGATGCTGAACAGTCATGTCGTTCAGAAATGATACATGTGGTTGTTATTTGGGGAATTTTTTGCATTGGGCTTGATAAGTGTCAGCGATATGGCTTATAACCGCTAAAGGTCAGAACGGAATTTCACAGGAGCTGTAATGATTACCTCACGCGAAGCAACAAGCGAAGACTATGCAAATTTATTAAAAAATGAAGTCCAGGCGTTTAATTCGAACAAGGATGCTATTGAAAAGAAAAGAGAAAAAATAGAGGCAGCTTTTAAAGATTTATCAGTGTTGACGCAGTCAATATTCTTGTTAAATGGTCTTGAATGCCTTATTGATATTGAAGAAAGGACTCGTGATAGCAGTATCATCACTGATGAATATTTCAGTAGAAATAAGCCGATACCATGCAGCCTCAGCGCCATGACCTTTGAAAAAGAAAATGTTTCGCTGACATTATGTCCAGAGGAGCCTATCCGATCGAATTACTCTAAACCTGATCAACATATGATTAGTTTTATTCTGAAATCCAATATTTCTCAAAGAAGTGTTTATGAAAACGGTACACTTTCAATTTTGCCGGGTGATGGTTACAAATGGTCGCTAAATGAGCAGTATCGGCTTCAGTACTCCGAAGAGAATGGCTGGACGGTAAACATTACCGAGTTCAATAACAAAATACCTAAAGGTGTCCTGAAAAGTTCAGATTTACCCTTAGATGAGAATAATTTCCTGCGAATACTGCACAGCATTTTCAATCCGGTGATTCAGTCATCTAAAGCTTAGACGAGGGTTCTAGCACCCGAATCCTCATCACAAGGATAACCGGATGGAAAAGGAAACGTGGGCATTATTAGGTGCGGCGGCAGCAGTTGCCGCCCCTCTGATTTTCAATACTGTAAAAGAAGCTGTACTGGAAGAGAAGAAGCGCAGAAAAGAGGAACGATACATTATCGTCCAGCTGATTTTTATCCTTGATAAGTACATCGCTGAATGTGAATTTCTTTCGCGTAATGAGGGAATATACGACCCTGCTGAGAAAGAAATGAGTATGGCTTATGAAAAACCCGAGTTGAAGCTTTCATGGGTGAAAGGCGATTATAAATACCTCGATACTGACATGTTGTACAGGCTTCACAGTATTGAGTCCAAACATACGCAGGTGACTAACGAACTTGCGAGTCTGGATGACAGCTACTTTGAGGATGCGCCTGATTTTCCGGGCTATTACTTCAAGCGAAAGCAACTGTACGCAGAGCACGGTCTTTACGTTGTCGAACTGTCAGAAGATATCTGCCGCGAGTTCAGGATCAGGCATACCTCATGGGAGGGTGGGTTTAATCCTTCGAAGTCCATCAGAGAACGAATGAAAGAGATTCGGATTTATAAATCTGAGGCTGCATTACGCCGTATGGAAATGCGCGCTAAGCGTGTTGCTGATAAACACAGGAGAGCAGTTGATAACCGCCCGTAGTTTTTAAAAAAATTCAGATAAGCGTCATTTGCTGATTTTTAAGTCGAGAAAGTCTTTCCGATAGTTTTATTTTTTCTTCCACTTTTTCCAGCGCGGAAGCAGACATGCAACTAATCAGTTTATCTATATCTGAAGGTTCTTTGATAACAACAAACTCTTTGGTCTTGTTGATGAACACCACAGAGTTTTTATTTCTTGCCAGCAACTCTAAAACATTGCTTAAAGTGCCCGGACTTTTGGTATCCCATACCATAAGCCCGTAATCCGCGGTTTCCGCCATTTTGATGTCTTTAGCGGTAAAAAAGGCGCGGGTACCTGGAGCGTGATCAGTATGAACTACGTTAACGGGCCATGCTCCAAGATTATTGCGCGGCTTTGAGGAGCTGCTAAACACGGTCGCGGCGCTGCATCCCAACTGCAACAACTCCTGCTGTACGGATGAATCAACGCCTGTTGCGTCACCGACAACAACATTAAAATTTTGATCGACAATCTTCTTTAACCGCTCAACGATGAGTGGATCAAGTTTCTTAATGGTTATCGAGCCAGCAACGAAAACAGTCGTCATGGTTATTTCCAGGTCAGCGTCGCTACGTAGATTTTATTGATTTTATCATAACCGCGAAGGGCCGCTACCGCAGCCTCCATAGATGCCCCTGTATGATAGAGGTCGTCGATGACGAGCGCATTGTAAGCCCCTTCAGAGGAAATCAGGGGCTGATATGAGAACATGCCAGCCACGGCCGCCAGCTTTTCCTCTCTGGTATGAAGATCTTTAAGTGCCGGGCCGCCAGTCTGTTTCACAATCAAACCGTCAAAACTGTTCATGTTGGGATCAATCTTGTCTGCCAGAGCTTCAGCTATAGCGGAAACTGGTTGTCGGTTTCTTGGATTAGATGCTGCCATAGGTATGATGAGTTGCACGCCCTGAAACAGAGGGAACGCGTTGGCATACAGGCACTGTGCGAGAGGTTCAACCTGGTTCCAGTCATACTGGTACTTAAGCTGATATAGTGCTTCCCCAACTTCAGTACGGAGCGTATTCCATCTGGGACGACCGTTATCGTAATACCCAACTACTTCACTTCTAAAACTGTGCTTGTCCATCGCAAAACCCAGATCCCAGTTTCCTTGTATCGGTCTGATATTTACCTTCATTTGTCTTCCCTTACTGTAATGATTGAGTAAGAGAACAACTTAACGCGATTAAGAACATTCCGAAAGATGGAAATATGAGGCACCCAAATCGAACTAACACAAATGAAGAATTAAAACAATAAAAATGAATGGGATAATTTGTCTTTATGTGCTATACTATAATTGAGCACAGCTAAAACCTGTTCAACCCCTCCCTGAACTCTCAGACGCAACAACTAACCGTAGGATCAATGATTCTGCGCGTAAGCTGTTGTCGTTATCTGGCACCTGAAACGTGAGTAATACAGCCTGGCTGAATAGCCGGGGCGATGTCGTACATCTGAAGAAGGGTTTTAAGGGAATTCAGTAATTCAAAATGGAGAAATAAAAATGTTCGATAAAATAAAAGATGTTGAGTGGGCCAACCTTGGCCTGTTGTGGTTCATCGGTGGTGTTGGAAAGGATCTTTTCAACCTTTACCAGAGTAATGAACCTGGATTTGGTGCCCGCCTGTTTATCATCGCAGCACTCGTAATCATCGCCCTATTGGTGTGCAAATTACTGCTCCCATGGCTTGCGGGACTTGCTATTCATCACGTGGCCGGATTCTGGACCTATGTTGGGTATTTGCATTCACTTGACTACCCGTTTGCATTTTACTTGACCATCGCCAACAAAAAATCGCCACTGATGTTGAGGGGGGGTGGACATGGCATAGCGTGACCGGCAGCTATGTGCCAGGAGCGGACGTTTTGTAAGCTCTCCTGGACAAATTGAAAATATGATCACATGTAAACTCGGAATAAATTTTAACGCTCATGAAAAAAGCTTCTACGGGGAACATCCATTTGTTTACTCATATGCGTATTGCCAAACCCGTCTCAAATCTTGAACGATCTTTTCAGATGTATAGTCAGGGACTGGGTTTACAAAAAATAGCTGAATTCAGTGATCATGACGGTTTCAATGGACTGATGTTAGGACGCAAGGGCTTAGACTGGCACACAGAATTCACATTTTGCCTTAATCATCCTATTCAACCTTTGCAAACTGAGGAGGATTTACTCGTTCTTTATTACTCTGATGAAACTGGGTGGATAGATGCCTGTGCAAGGATGATAGAAGCCGGGTTCAACATAACGAATTCGTTTAATCCTTACTGGGATGTCAATGGAAAGACATTTGTTGATCCAGATGGATACAGAGTGGTTATCCAAAATAAGGTGTGGGCATAATTTCAATTATTATTGCCAGTTCTATTGCCGTCTTGCAGCAAGCCTGGCGGTCCGCTGTTCGCTCAAAGCTGCCAGCCAGTTCCTTTAATTTCCTGAAGATGTTTCAGCCGCCGTTCTGCATGCCTGGTCAGAAAAGCAGCGTGCCCAGGGCGGCGCGGATTTAACTGTAATGGCTCTGATTTGCCTGAAAGGGGTTTGGTTACGTCAGAGCTGTATCCCGACAGGCGTTCCTAAAAAGCGGTTTACCCGACAGAATATGCGGTCTATTCAGGAGGTGACTGTATCAACGCGCTGGTTCTCTGAGGCATAGATGGTGCGTGACTTTTTCTATGCCGGTTAAAGCAACAAAGCCAGCTCGTTCATAGAAAGTGAATGCCGATGGAGGAGCGTTTGTGGTGATAAAATCAAACCAGTGACCAGAATCCTTAAGTATCTCACTGAGCAGGGCGCTGCCAACCTGCCTTTTTCTCCATCCTGAGTCTACATAGAGATGTCGCAGACGTCCGATGCCAGTTTTTAGCGTAAACGGGTCGATGTTGAGTCCACAAACGCCAACGATTAATCCCTCTACAGAAGCCCCAATTAGTTTTTCTCCGGGTCTATCAAAGCGGTTGTGTCCTCTAAGCCAGTTATCTTCCAGTCGGCGTAACATGTTAAATCCTTCGGCCATGCTCTGCGATCTTAACTCAGCAAATCCTGGGCTGTCCGGGGTGACGCTTGTGAGTTGGATATCCATGATTCTTCCAGTGATTTCATTCTGCACAGTCTGGACAGTATTATGATTGTGTCCAGTATGACAATGGCACTCTCATACTTCCTACTGCCATCAATGTCCGCTCTGTGCCAGAAGCGGACCATAGAGAAAAGCGATACGTTAAGTGATGAAGAGTGGTTTACGCTCAGCGATTAACAGTAATGTCATTATTAACTGGTTTCGAGGTCGCCAGCGATGACCAGCTTCGGCTGGGGTAAAGCGCGCCGGGCATCTTCCGCACGGCTGATATTACGCGCGTGCAGCACAACGTCATGCCCCTGCTGAAACAGTCGTCCGGCAGCCATCAGGCCGGGGCGGGTGGACGAGCCTGAAATAAAAATATGAGACATAGCCCTTCTCCAGAGTAGTGCGCCGCCAGACCCGGCTGACGGCATTGCGTGATATTCAGGATTGGGTGCGGTGGGAGACGATCGCGAGCAACGCACCCAGCAGCGCACAGATCGCGCCAGAGAGATAAACGGCGGCATAACTATAATAGCCGGCGATAAATCCCGCTGCCGGGCCGGAGAGCCCATAGGCGATATCGAGAAAAGCTACGAAGGCACCCATCGCACTGCCACGATTAGCCGGCGGCACCCGCCGGAGTGCTTCAACACCCAGCGCCGGGAAAACCAGCGCACAGCCCAGTCCGGTCACTAGCGCACCAGCAAGCGCCGTCCATTCAGTTGTGCCCAGCCACAACATGGCCTGCCCGATAGCTTCAACCGTCAGTGACCAGATTGCCACGCGATAGCCGCCTATCCGATCGGGCAGATGGCCGAAGATAAGGCGAACGAAGATAAACCCGAGTCCAAAGGCTGTCATGACCAGACCGGCGTTCTGCCAGTGATGTGACGCAAAGTACAGTGAGGCAAAGGCGGTGAGCCCTGATAAGCCGACTCCCTGCAGCATCAGCCCCAGCCCTTCGCGCCAGATGCGCCCGATCACCCGATAAAATGGCAGTCGTGCGCCGCCCGGCGACACATAAGCAGAAGAGCCCAGTGCGATCAGCGCAGCCAGTACCGGTGCAGCGATGCAGGCCATCATGACCACCGCAAGGCTGTAATGCTGATACAGCGCCATGCCAACCGGCGCGCCTATTGACAGGGCCGCGAACATGGCAATGCCAGTCCATGACATCGACATGCCAGCACGCTGCGGGCCGACCGAAGCAATCGACCAGGAGACGCATCCGGTGACGAACTGGCTTTCGCCAAAGCCAGCCATCAGACGACCGGCAATGATGATGCCGAGACTGACGGTGGGCGGCAGATCCGACGCCGAAGCGGCCAGATACAACCCACCCGCCAGCGCCGAAAGCAGTGCACCCTGCAGTGCAGAACGCTTGCCGCCCTGCTGGTCGGCTACCCGTCCGGCATAGCCTCGGGTAACCACGGTGGCCAGAAACTGAATGCCGATCACCAGTCCCACCGTGAGGTTACTGAAGCCGAGGTGACCATGTATGAATAACGGAATTACCGGCAAGGGCAGGCCAACTGCCAGATAGCCAAAGAACAGTGCGGCGATAACGCCCGATGCCGGGCGGGGAAGCAGCGCGGGCGGGGTGTTTTCCTGCGCGATCCGCTTTATAGCGAGGTCTGGCATAGAAATCTCCTGTGCGAGAAAGGCGTAAAAGTGTGATACGACCCGCTGTGACGGGCCGCGCTGTCATCAGGCTGCGGTGAAGCGATCAGCGTGCCAGCCGCTGGCTTTGAGCAGGTAATCACGGGATGCCGTGATATCCACATTCAGTGCGGCCAGATCCACATCAATCAGCTGGCCCGCGCGCTTACGCAACTTGCCCGCCACCATCACCGTGTCTACGTCGGCGCGTTCAATCGCCTGCACAACCGTTCCGGTTACGTTCGTAACCGGGAAGACGGCAACGCTGCTGGTGCGTACCATGATGATGTCAGCCTGCTTACCTGGCGTAAGGGTGCCAATCTGGTCCTCCAGTCCGGCTGCGCGTGCGCCATTGACGGTTGCTGCCTTCAGCACGGCCGCGACCGTTATAGGTGCTGGTGCGCTGTCTTCACCACGGAAGCGCCGGTAGCGCATCGCTGAGCGCTGTTGACCAAACAACGCATGCATTTCTCCGAACATATCGCTGCCAAACGCGGTATCCAGGTCAATGCCCAGCGCCGGCTTCAGACCATGATCAATGGCCTGCTGATAAGCGAAGCTCTCGTCGTCGAAGCCAAACAACGCATCTGAACGCGGATTAACGGTGACGTTAACGCCTGCTTCGGCCAGCAGCTGCCATGTCTCCTGCGGAACTCGGGAACAGTGGTTAAAGATGTTATGCATGCCCAGCACGCCCGGTTTGGCAAATTCCGGGCCGAGCTTCGCCAGATCGCCGATGAATTCCGTCAGAATCCGCATGTCGAGATCGCGTGCGACCTGCCACCAGTCCAGATTAAGCTGACCAAACAGGCCCACGCGCACCAGGCTTTCCGCCGTATTCCAGCGCTGCGCCAGCCGTGGCAGATCGCCGGGCAGATGCGCGGCTGACGCTTGCTTGTCCATCGCCGCACCCACCATGTGTAATGCTCGAATGCCGCTCTCCTGCAGGGCATCCAGCGCGGCATCGGTGTGCGCCGGGCTGCGCGAGTTGTGGCAGGCATCAATAACGGTAGTGATTCCCGCGTCCAGCGAGGCGGCTGCGGTCAGTCTGGTGCTCAGATACATATCCAGCGGCCGGTAGTGGGCACCCAGTTTCTCGGCGACAACATCAATGTAAGCAAACAGATCGTCCACATCTGGCATCATGCGACGCATGACACCCAGCCACATGTGATGATGAGCATCAATCAGGCCAGGCATCACAATATGGCCGGCGGCGTCGATCACTTCAGCATCATCCGCCTGTAGTGCCGGACCAACTGCCGCGATCCGATCGTTCTCGACCAGCACATCGCCGACGTCAAGATTGGGAATATTGGCATCCAGCGTCAGGATGATGCCGCCTTTGAAAAGAGTGCGCTTCGTTGTCATGTCGTATTCCTCAGAATTAAGGGATGTTGTTCGTTGCGGCGTTGCCCGGCCCGTGACCGGAAAAACGGCGGTCGCAACGACATGGCCGACACAATAGGTTGCGCACCATCTTTGATAAAGGTACTTTCATTCAAATTATATTTGCTAAAAATCAAAGATGAGGGCCTATGAGTTTTGACGGACGACTTCTCTCCGGGCTGAGCGTGCTGGCCGCTGTCGTTGAGGCTGGCAGTTTCAGCCGTGCTGGGGAGGTGCTGGGACTTTCTGCTTCCGGCGTAAGCCGATCTATTGATCGGCTTGAAGAGCGGCTCGGTGTACGGCTGCTGAACCGCACCACGCGCACCCTGAACCTGACCAGCGAAGGCAGGGCTTTATATGAGCGCGCCGCACCGCACCTGGAAGGCATTGAAGTAGCGGCGAGCTATGTCTCTGGTGCCGCCGTGGCGGTGCGGGGTGCATTGCGCGTTAGTGTCAATCCCATCTTCGGCCGCTACATTTTGGCGCCAAAACTGCCGCTGTTGCGCCAGCGTCATCCGGAACTGACGCTGACGGTGGTGCAGCAACCGGACGTCGGCGATCTGGTTACGGAGGGGATTGATGTTGCGGTGCGCTTCGGGCCGCAACCGCCCTCCACCATTACCTCAAAGCTGCTGCTGAATACGCGCGTGCTGACGGTGGCCGCGCCAGCGTATCTGGCACAGCACGGACGGCCACAGCATCCTGAAGATCTGACCGGGCATGAATGCATTCAGTACATTGATCCGCGCAGCGGTAAACCGTTCATCTGGGAATTCCGCCGCGGCCGGGAATGGCTGTCAGTGGAGACAAAGGGACATCTGATCACAACCGATGTCGATCTTAAGTTGCAGGCTTGTGTGAGCGGCACCGGGATTGCGCAGGTGTTGTCGCTGAATGTCGGGCAACTGATCGCGGAGGGGAAGTTGATAGAACTGTTTCCGGAATGGCCGGATGAAACCTATCCGCTGTACATTGCCCGCCCATCACGTCGTCTGGCGCCAGCAGCTGTCGAAGCCTTTCTGAATTTTTGCACTGAAATCTGTGACGATTTTGAAGAGCTCCAAGCCAGGGCACAGCGATAACAAGAATAGATTCAGTCTGCTTCGGTGAAGATAGCGATTTAGCCAAAATAGCCTTAATGAATTTAAAAAGCCGATGTCGGCTCCTCGCTCAAAGCGGATTTTGCCTCATGTCAGTCCGCTTTGTGACAGAAACCGACAGTCCTTAACTGCTAACAACTTCAAAAGATTTACACTCCGATGACTGAAAAATTTTATGGTGAATGTGATAAACCCTGCTGCTTATCAACGGCAGAAAGAACGAAAGCACTTGCTGATGGAGATAACTGTTGATAGCCGATGACGAGATCAAATTCAGTTTCAGCACCTGATAAGGGATGATAACTAATCTGGTCACTACGAAAGCCACTCATGCTTTGAGGAACGACAGATACACCACCTCCCACAGACACCAATGATAAGACTGCATGCATTCCATGTGCTTCCTGAGTAATCATCGGCACAAAGCCGGCTTTAGCACTCAGGCGGATAACCTGCAGATGAAAACTCCGTCCCTCAGGCATTGGCCACAAAATAAAGGGTTCACCTGCAAGATCGGCAAGCTTAAGGTCTGACCGCTTACTGAGAAGATGATCTTTTGGGATAGCCATACACAGACGGTCGCTGTCGAAATTGACCTGTTTGATGTCATCAGCCTTTTCAAAAGGGGGAATCAGTACAGCAATGTCTAACGTGCCGTCGCGCAGAGCAGCAATCTGTGCAGCGGTTGTTGCTTCTCGCAATTCAAGTCGTACTTTCGGATGGCTTGCCCTGAATTCACGAATAATATCGGGCAATCGGCCATAAAGTGCGCTTCCCACATAACCCACGCGTAATAAACCCGTTCGTCCTTCAGCCACATCTAATGTAGAAACAATGGTTTTTGCAGCCTGTCGCAGGGTTTCGCGTGCCTCACTGACAAACTTTTCTCCCGCAGGCGTCAGGCCAAGTACGCGATTACCACGCTCGATAAGCGTGACTCCGAGATCGTCCTCCAGTTTCTGTATGGCACTGGTCAGCGGAGGCTGCGACATATTCAGGCGTTTAGCGGCCCGGTGAAAATGTAACTCCTCCGCGACAGCAATGAATTGCTCCATTCTTCGTAAAGTGATCCGTGCCCGACTCTCTTGGGTCATTTCCCGCATTCTCTCTTGTTATTGAATCATTCTTGTCACGATACAATTAAAGTATTACAAAGGCATATAAATAGTATTTTATATATCAAAGGTAGCACTCTATGTTGTTTTCTCAATCACTTAGTGAAAACGACGAGGGTGACATGGTGGATTTTAAAGGTCGGGTAGTGCTGATCACTGGTGCGGGTCGCGGATTGGGATTCGCGTATGCCCGGTGTATCGGTCAGCTTGGCGCAATGGTCTTGATTCAGGATATCGGTGCCAATTCTGACGGTGAAGGCGTCGATCCTAATATTGCCGCACTGGCTGCAGAGACACTTCGACTGGAAGGGCTGAATGTACATGCGATTCAGGGAGAACTGACCACACGCGAGAGCTGCCACAATTTGTGCCGCGACGCCCTTCAAGTCGCGGGGCGGCTGGATGCATTAATCCATAATGCGGGTTGGGTGGCTTACGAGAATATCGAGTCGATTGATGAAAATTCTTTTGACCACATGATGGCCATTGCTGCCAAAGCACCTCTCTGGTTGGCACAAGCGGCCTGGACTGCAATGAAAGCGGCTGGCTATGGCCGCATCATTATGACGACCTCTTGCCGGGCGCTCTATCCGCAATATGTTCACAATGGTCTTGCCTCCTACGCCGCAGCCAAGATGGCCGTAATAGGTCTCACGAATGTCCTTGCCAGTGAAGGCAAAAAAGAGGGAATTATCGTCAATGCAATTTCCCCTATTGCCCAGACACGTATGTGGGGAATAGAGGGGGAACCAGCTGAACTCCACCCTTCGGAAGTGGCACCGGGAGTGGCCTATCTTGCCTCAGCAGAATGCACTGATGGGGGATGGATACTTCGTGCCGCGAACGGGCAGTTTCATGCAACCAAAATGCGGGAGGCCGCAAATGTGGACTATCCGCGAAATCTTCGCGCTGTTAAGGCATCAACGGCTCAGGAGGTTGCGGCGAACTGGCAGTCGATCGCTATTCCTGCTGTGGAACCGCGACAGTGAATGGTATTTCGGTGGTATTTGCAGGCAAGGCTGTACTGGGCGAGTCACCCATCTGGAGCGGGTCAAGATCCAGGCTTTTATGGGTTGATACACTTGGGGCTTCTCTCAATTATTTTGATCCCGCAACGGGCCGGAATGTGGAATATGCCATGCCCGGACCGCTGGGCTTTGTCGTGGAGAAAAATATGGATGAGTTAATCATTGGCATAGGCTGCCATGTTGAGCTGATTGACCGAGCCGGTAACAGACGAAGGATTGCCACTGCGCCACACGCTCAAGAGGGCTTTCGTCTCAACGATGCGAGCCTGGACTCCTCAGGCCGCCTGTGGGTTGGACTGATAAATGAAGAATTGAAAGACGGTTCAGGCTATTTGTATCGCTTCGATCCAGACGGTAAGTGTCACACCGTCGATTCTGGTTTCACGCTTATCAATGGCATCTGCTGGAGCCCCGACAGCAAGACACTCTACGTTACTGATTCCCGGCGCGGCGTAATTTACGCATATGATAACGATCCTTACTCAGGCGAAGTCAGTAATCGAAGGGTGTTTGCCAGCATCAATCCCAAAAAAGGTAAGCCTGACGGACTGATCGTTGATCAGTACGGATTTCTCCTGAGTGTACTCTTTGATGGCGCTGCCATTGCGCGGATATCCCCGGAAGGAGAATTCGAGCGATGGATTAATCTCCCCGTGCAGCGACCGACAAGCTGTGCCTTTGCAGGTGATGATCGTTATCTGTATGTCACCTCAGCGCGACTAGGAATATCGGAAACGCTTTTAGAGAAGATGCCGTATTCAGGGGCTTTGCTAAGGATCGACTATAAGCGAGCACTGGAATTTTGAACGTTTTGCAGACCGCTTAGTGCCAGAAGCGGACATGGCGAGCATCATAGTGCGCGAATGAGTGAAAGCAGGTTAATTTGGGCACTTGGTGAAGATAAAAACTGTTCAGGCTTTTAGCCGAATCATCTCGAGTAAGGACTCAGCTCATATGAAGGTTATTGAAAGTGGCATTCGTGACGTAAAACAAGGTGAAAATGTGAAAGTAATCACGCCGGTAAACATCTATGAGTGTGAACTGGGCGATGATGTTTTTATAGGACCATTTGTAGAGATACAAAAGGGATGCGTTATAGGCGACAGAACCCGAGTACAGTCTCACACTTTTATCTGTGAGAACGTTACCTTGGGTAAGGGCTGTTTTATAGGCCATGGCGTAACCTTTGCTAACGACCTGTTCAAGAATGGCGGTCCTGACGCTTCTGCAGAAAGCTGGATACATATCGTATTAGGTAATGCAGTAACCGTGGGGAGCGGAGCAACTATCTTAACAACGGACATTTGCAGTGGTGCGGTGATTGGTGCAGGTAGCGTGGTTACAAAGCCTGTGTTAATTAAAGGGGTGTATGCTGGCAATCCAGCCAGACTGTTGAGAGAACTCTAAGCATTATCTCTAAAAATTTTAGCCCAAATTTATCGCCATCGCAGGTCGTTAAGGTAGGCTTTTCGCCAAAGCGGCCCTTAAAGCCGCTTAATAGGTGATGGGCTAAAGAACTTACCTGTCAGTGATTATGATCTCTAAGAAAAACTGTCAGCACATCTTTCGGCGGAATACCTTCGCACTCAGAAATTAACCAGCCTACAGCCCCACGATGGTAAGTTCCATGAAAAAGCATGTGATTTAGCATATCTGTAGCAGTCATTTCTCCCTCATCACCATCGACAAAGCTGAACTTAATAGTTTCTCTTAAATCAGCAGGAGACATTGAGCTTACGCGCCGGATATACCAGTTTGTAACGTCGTCCATTTTGATCTCAAGCTCATCTACTGAGGGTGTTTCAGGGGTGTTCAGGGCAGTGTAACCATGCTGCTGACCCGAAATATTTGCTCTAAAAATCATGTCTACCACATGTATATGGTTCATCAGTCTTAGCATCAGATGACGCTTTTCTGCATAAGCAGATTCACTGATACCTTTAACTGCTTTTAGCGTTTCAGCATCAATCCAGCGCTTAAATTTCAAGAGTGTAACCAGTGTGTTCTTGTCCATGAATTTCTTCCTGATTTGCCAGTTCCGATAGCATATCAATTATGTAGTTTATGAAGCAGGGGTTCTAATTCAAAAAGTATAAGCATAAACAAGGTCCGCTCTTCGCTCTTAGCGGACCCAGCACCTGATGAGACTGGCCGCTTGGTGCCATAAGCTGACATTACTGACATCAAGATGAACTCATTTGCAGGGAGCAATCTACAGCCATATCATTTTCTGAGTGGGTATAGTTAAGCTTATGTCCAAGACTGTTCTCAAAAGTAAGTAGTCGGCATTATCCTTGTGACCGTCTTTACTCCGCGTCTTAATCCATCACCGTGGCGGAGGCAGGCAACTCGCTCTATCGCATGCTCGCTTCATTGTAGGTACGACACTGG
>Ga0105246_10000615_pt1 | contig 19857 bp, 29 predicted proteins | sample KBSM64metaG_FD_99694 | JGI IMG/M metagenome (GOLD analysis project Ga0105246, IMG submission 99694) | Miscanthus rhizosphere microbial communities from Kellogg Biological Station, Michigan, USA - KBS M6-4 metaG | ecosystem: Host-associated > Plants > Roots > Rhizosphere > Soil | place... | reverse complement strand
GCCACCGATTCTATCAAAACCCCCGATAAGGTTTAGCTCTTCGGCCCGCCACGCGGACGGTGAGCCCATCGCGGGTGTCCAGCAGTCCGCCGCAAGCTGTGATGCAGGAATAGCGCAACAGTTATTCACCTTTAATGCCACGAAACTTATTAACGCCATGCCCCACCTCAACGGCTTCGCCCAACCCGACGAATTTCAGGAAGACGTGAAGACCGCCGTAATCCGGCTGGGATGGCGCGTGGAAACCGTGGAGAAAGCCCAGCAGGCCGCGACCGCGGAGAGCAAGGCAGCAATCGCCGAAGTGGGCTCGATGCGCAATCTGCTGTGGTCCATTTTAGTGGGCGTGATCCTCACCTTGATGAGCATCGTCCTGCCGAAGCTCGAACTCTTCCGATGAACGTTTATGGCTTACCTTCCTGCTGCCTCGATTGTGGATGTGCTGTTTGAACAACTGGCCTACCTGCTGGCGCACAACACGGACGGAAACTGTATAACCGAATGCCCGATCTGCACGAGGCTCGACCATGTGTCGAGGACACTGATGATCCCATTCAACCCGCACTCATCGTAGAAGAGAAGCGGCCGTTTTTCGTGTGGTGGGAAGACCTCCCCGAATAGTCTCTGAACATTCCGCTCGTCGGGGCGCGGTTGTACCAGCCCTGTAGTGGATGTGCTTCTGGTGGCTGTCAGTTCAGGGTCTTCAGTTCTTCAAAGCCCAATAACCGATCCATCATCCCGTTCGGAATTGCCACATCGGGAGCGATCTCCAATCCAAGTACTTGGCCTCCTGGGTTGATGCCGAGCGCGTGGGCTCGCTCAATGGCAGTGGTTATACCCTGGGCGTAAACAATCACGCCACCGAGAAAAGCGTTCTGCTCGGCAAAGCTCAGAATAGAACCGGCGAACCGGCGCTCGCCGCTCCTCGGCGATTAGTGCGGCCTTACGCTGGTGCCACTCTGGCGAACCAGGAACAGGCATCGCCCTTCATGGTAGCCCGGCTCCAGCGTCGCAATGTAATGCCGCGCCAAACGATACGCCCGCGAGTTGATTGTCCGAACAAAAGAACTTTTTGATGCCACGACCAAGCAAAACGGATATCGAACTATTTTTAGATGACGCAGATGGAATGGAAGGCATCGGCCTTTTACTGCGTAATCCGTCGATCATCGAGCATCCGGAAAACACCGATGAATTGGTATCGGGCTGCAAGCTCTCGGCGGACGACACCGAAATCCTGATCTTCCAGCTTCAGCGGCATCTCGACATGCTTCGAGAAGACCGATAAACAAAAACGACAATGCAGATCACTCCCACGCTTATCAAGCTGCTCGACCGGGCACAGAACCCCCGTGCCATCCGGGCCGCCTGCTGGGCGCTCGAACGAGCCACTGGAATCAAAAGCACCGAGTTGGTGTTCAGCACCGGCAGCGGTTCTGCGGACTGGTACGCGCGCAACGGCTACCGCTTACGGGGATGGAGTTCGTTTTCCTCGCACGCCGGCAAAACCATCTCGACCGATACGGCGCTTGAATCCTCCGCTTATTTCGCCGGGGTGAAGCTGATCTCCGAAGACCTGGGGTCACTCCCGTTCTTCACTTACGAGCGCTCGCGGGACCGCAAGACCATCGAGAAAGCCTACGGTCATCCGCTCTACCGCACGCTGCACGATCTGTGGAACCCGGACATCGCAGCCGGAGAAGGCGTCGAAGCGCTGACGGCGCACGCGCTGATGTACGGCAACGGATACGCGGAGAAGCAGAGCACCGCATCGACGACCTATCTGTGGCCGTGGCAGCCGGAGCAAACCCGGCAGGACGTGGACAGCCGCGGCAACGTGGTGTATCTCAACTCCGCCAGCGGACGCGAAAAGACGTACGGACGCAGAGACGTATTCCATCTGAAGGGCTGGTCGCTCGACGGCATCGAGGGCGAAAACATCCTGAGCCGCATGAGGCATGTACTGGGAACCACCCTGGCATCGGATGAATTCGTCGGACGGTTCTTCGAGAACGACGCGACTCCGGGCGTAGTCATTGAACGCCCCGCGGGCCTTCCGGCAATGAATGCGGAAACGCTCCTGAAGTTCAAGGAAGCCTGGAAGCAATGGCACCAGGGCCTCGCCAATTCCCACGAGCCGGCCGTTTTACAGGACGGCATGCAGATCAAGAAACTGGCTGCCACCAACCAGGAAGCGCAGTTGCTCGAACTCCGGCAGTTTCAGATCGCCGAAGTCTGCCGCATTTTGCGATTGCCGCCGCACAAGCTCTCCGATCTGACGCGATCGACGAATAACAACATCGAGCACCAGGGCATCGAGTACGTGACCAACACCATCGGCCCCTGGGTGGATCGATGGAGACGGTCGGTATACCGCTGCCTGCTCACGACCGATGAACAACTGGCCGGGCGCGTCTGGGCGGAAATGGAAATCAACGGGCTGCTGCGCGGCGACTTCGCCACACAGGCCGAGGGCTGGCGCAAGCTGCTCGAAAAGGGCGTTTTCACAATCAACGACGTGCGGCGTCTGATCAACCTGAATCCGATCCCCGAGGGCGATAACAGTTTCGTGCAATTAAACCTGACCACGGTCCAGAACGTTGCCGCGGGGATGAATCTCAAGCAAGATCAACCCGGCCCCGAGCCGGTCACCGCATAAAGGCTCGATCCAGGATCACCGACCGAATCCCCTGCTCTGCTTTCTAGCCCAAAGGGCTTACCACTTTTTTCCCGAGGTTTCCCATGTTCAAAAAAGACCTGAAGTTCGACATCAAAGCCGTCTCCCAGACCGGCACCTTCGAAGGACTCCTATCGGTATACGGCGTTGTCGATCTGGGCAACGACGTAGTACTCAAGGGCGCGTTCACCAAGACCATCCTGGACCACGGCGGGGTTATTCCGATGCTGTGGCAGCACGATCCGGCGCAGCCCATCGGCACCCTGGAACTGACGGACTCCGACGAAGGGCTACAGGTCAAAGGAACGTTCCTTCTCGAAGTAAAGCAGGCGCAGGAAGCCTACGCGCTGGTCAAAGCGGGCGTGATCCGCGGCCTGTCGATCGGCTATGACGCGATCAAGAAAAACATCAAGGACGGCGTGCGGCAGCTTTCCGAAGTGAAGCTCTGGGAGGGTTCGGTAGTCACGTTCCCGATGCTGCCGGCGGCGCAGATCACCTCGGTCAAATCCGAGACCAAAGACGACTTCCTGACGGTGCTCGATGAGATGCAGACCTTCCGGCTGCGCTCGATGATGAAGGACTCGCTCTGCGAATCGCTCGATTCCATCGTCTGGGATTCGAACCTGACAAACGAAGAGAAGATCGCGGCGTCAGACGACAGCATCCGCCAGTTTCAGGACGCCTACGTCACCTTCCTGCCCAAGTTATTTGCCGCCTGGGAATCCTACAAGTCCCACGGCGACCCCAAGCAGTTCATGGCGGAGATCAAGGCCGGCCGCCGCAACAGCGCCGCCGACGAAGCCATGCTGCGCGGGATACTCGAAACTTCACTGGCACTCCTCGGCACGGAAGCCGCCACCGCCATTCTTGCGGAGATCGCAGGAACCGGCAAAGGCACTTCCCCCGGAGCCGCCGCTGGCACTTCACCTTCTGAAGCCGCCGCTCAACCCAGCCTCGATGCCGGTATGGACTCGAAGCTCAACGCAACCCTGGCCGGGATCCACTCGGCCGTAACCGGAGCAATCAACCAATGGAAATAACCGAACAACAACTGAGCGGCTTTCAGGCCGAGACGGCAAAAAGCATTAAGGACCTGTCGGACGCACTGACGCAGAAGGTCGAAGAGATCAAGACCAAGGGCGCTGTCGATTCCGAAACCAAAGAGAAGATCGACCGCCTGTTCACGCGGGTCGACCAACTGGAATTGCAGACCAGCAAGCCGGGCGCGCCAGTCAACGGCGAGCAGACCGAAGCCAAAGGCGCCGGCGACCAGGTTGTCGCCAGCGAGGCATTCCAGGCTGCGCAGAAGATGCAGTTCATGGGACAGGGCAAGATTGCCTTCCCGGTGAAGGGCTCGCTCCCGCAGATCGATATCCCTGGCCGCAAGAGCCAGATCACCACGGGCGGACTCGGAACCCCGACTGCTTCCGGCGTCCAGCAGTTGCAGCGGCTCCCCGGCATCACCGGGCTTGCCCGTCAGGAACTGCGCATCCGCGACCTGATGACCATCCGTCCGTTGACCACGGGCAACTCGTTCGATTGGATCAAGGAGCTGGCGCGGACCAACAACGCCTCCCCCCAAATCGAAGGAACGACCAAAGCGGAATCGACCTACACCTACACGGTGGCGTCGGGAACCGTGAAGACCGTCGCGCATTTCACCAACGTGTCTCGGCAGGCTTTGGATGACGTGAACTGGCTGCGCGCCAACATCGATTCCAACCTGATGTACGGCCTCAAGCTGAAAGAGGAGAGCGAAATCCTGGCCGGCGACGGCCTGGGTCAGCACCTCAGCGGCTTGATCACACAGGCCACCGCCCGCAGCTCGTCCTATGACGTGGCCGCGGACACCCGGCTCGACAAGCTCCGCCATGCCATCCTGCAGGCGCGCTTGGCCGGCCTCGGCACCTTCGCTCCCGACGGGATCGTCATGAACCCGGTCGACATGCACCGCCTCGAATTGATCAAGGTGGATGAGTCGGGCGCCAACACCGGCGTCTACATCCTCGGCGATCCCAAGACCGGAACCCCCATCAAGTTCGTTTGGGGCCTGCCGGTAGTCGAGTCCGATTCCATCTCCGTCGGCCAGTTCCTGGTTGGCGCGTTCTCGACCGCAGCCGAGCTGATCGATCGCATGGCGGCAACCGTCGTGATCTCCTTCGAGCACGGCACCAACTTCACCGACAACATGGCCACCATCCTCTGCGAAGAGCGGATCGGCCTGCCCGTTCGCCGGCCCGACGCCTTCATTCAAGGCACGTTCTAATTAACCCCCTAAGATGGGTAGCCCTTTGGACCCGAAGTCCAGAGGGTTGCCCGCCGCGGGTATCCCGGATCGCGGCAGCAAGTTTCACAGAAAACACAACCAAACATTTCTCATGCCTTTACTGAAAGCAATCCGCCAGCTCCACGGCGACTACGGAACCATCGCAGCCGGAGAACTTTTCGAGTGCGATCAAGAGACGGCCGAATCGCTCGAAGCCCGCGGCCTGGCCTGCTTGTACCGTCCACCTGTCGCACGGCCGCCGCTCGCCGGCAAGATGATGCCGAGCTTCGACAATAAAGCGGTCCAGCCGCTCGCGAACAAATTGAACCGCACCCAACCGTAAATCCCATGTCCAATATCCTGCCCTGGAACCACCGTCCGCCCGTGATCAAGGTCTACACGCCACCGGTCTATGAACCCCTGTCGTTAGCCGAGGCGAAGGCGCAGCTCCGGGTGGAGCAGGACTTCTCCGATGATGACGACTATATCCAGTTGGCGGTTGGCGCCGCCCGTGAATTCTGCGAAAAGCGGAAAGGCTACTGCTGGGCCGAACAGACCCTGGAATACTGGCTCGAAGAGTTTCCCTCAAGCGGCACATCGATTGAATTGCCGCGATCGACGCCGCTCCAATCCATCAACTCGGTGACGTACTTCGATGCCGACGGCAACGAAACGGAGTGGGAAGCCTCGAACTATCGCGCGGCAACGGCCCGCACACCTGGGCTCCTGGTCCCCAATTACGGCGTTGCGTATCCAACGTATGTGCCACAGCCCGAAGATTCTGTGAGAATCCGGTATGTCGCCGGACCACCGGTGCATTCGCCCGCCGTACCGATCCCTTCGTATTGCAAATTGGCGATGGGGCAGCTGGTGAATCACTGGTACGACAATCGAGGAACACAGGCATCGGACTTCTCGGTACCCAAGCCGTTAATGTTCTCCGTGGATGACTTCCTCAGCCTAGATCAGCAGATATTTTAAGAAACACAATGGATGGCTCTTCGGCCCGCTACGCGAGGGGTGAGACTTTGCGCGGGTGGCCAGCAGTCAGCCTTTCGGCTGCGAGCGCTCGCGGTATTTGAAGTTGGGGCTCGGGATCGGCAAGTACTGTGACGGCGGATCAGCGCAGTCGGCCACGTCCCCGCAGTCCTCGCATTTGCCGTGAGACACAGGCATGAAAAGCGCACGCCTGCCCGCATCTTCCATCCGATTCTTCAGGCACGGCTCGCAGAGAAACACTCGCAGCCATCATGCCCATTCTTGGATTCCCGCGTCAACTACTCGCCTAGCCTTGAAGGCGCAAAGAGAAACACATCTTTCTTATGTTGGTAAGTGCGATCATGCCCACCCGAGGGCGTCCCCAGTATGCCCAGCGAGCCATCGAATGCTTCTTCTCGCAAACCTGGCCGGAAAAGGAACTGGTAATCCTGGATGACGCAGATTGTCCGAGCTTCCCGATTGCACCGGCAGGCGTGGAGTATCACCGGCTGAACCGCCGCCTGAGTATAGGGGCGAAACGGAATCTGTGCTGCTCGCGGGCAAACGGCAACGTGATTATTCATTGGGATGATGACGACTACTCCGTTCCGGAGCGCATGGCCGATCAGGTAGCGCGCCTGGCTGAATCCAAATGCGGATTGACGGGCTATCACTCGATGCTGTTCGAGGACGTGGACACGGGCAAGCGCTGGAAGTACCGCGGGCATCACTTCTACGCGCTGGGAACGTCCTTCTGCTACACGCGGGACTTCTGGATGGCGCATCCCTTCCCGGATAAGCAGACGGGCGAAGATGGGTACATCACCTCACGAGTGGCGGGCATTCTTGCGGTGGACGCAGGCGAATTGCTGATCGCCACAATCCATAACGGAAATACGTCAGAGAAACGAGCTAACTTGAACACCGAAAACTGGGTGGCTGCATGAAGCTGAATCTGGGCGCGAATGACAGGCGCTTTCCCGGCTTTCTTTCGGTCGATATCGTTCCGCCGGCGGATTTCCTCGCGGATCTGACGCAGCCGTGGCCGTGGGAGGATTCGTCGGTCGATGAAGTGCTGGCCTACGATGTCTTTGAACACCTCCAAGACAAACGCCACACGATGAACGAACTCTGGCGCGTGCTGAAGCCGGGCGGCAAGGCGACGATCCAGGTGCCTCATGCAACCGATGGGGACGGCGGGCATTGCGACCCGACGCATGTTTCGTATTGGACGACTTCAGACTTCGAATACTTCGTGAAGGGCAATTTCGCGCGAGAACGCTTCCGCAACTCTGCCTACTATGGAGTGAAGGCGGATTTCCGCATCGTCAACCTGGTGAACGGCAAGATTCCAACCCAGCGGTTCAACCGGTCGTTCGGAGGGTACGTGACGGAAATTCAAGTCGTGCTGGAAGCCGTAAAATGAACCGCCTTTCGGTCATCATCCCCAGCCGCACGCTATCGAACCTCACGCCATGCGTGGAAGCGGTTCGCCGACATGAACCGGATGTAACCATCCGCGTGGTGTGGGACAGGAGCAAGGGCAACCGGGATCTGGTGTCCTGCGTCCATGTCGATTCGGTGTATGGCGTCACTGAGCTTTTCAACTTCAGCCACAACGTCAACATTGGCATCAACGCATCGGGATCCGACGATATCTTGCTGTTGAACGACGATGCGTTGCTGAATTCGCCCTTCGGATTCTCGCTGATGCAGCAGGCGGCCGAAGATTATCCGGAATTCGGATTAATCGGCGCCACGTGCAACAACGTCGGCAACCCGAACCAGTTCCGGAGCAACATCGGATTGCGGGTGGATCCGCGCATGGTCTGCTTCGTGGCGGTCCTGATCCCGCGGCGCACGATTGAAACCGTGGGCCTGCTGGACGAACGTTTTACCGGGTATGGGATGGAGGACGATGACCTATGCCTACGGGTGCGCCAGGCCGGATTGAAAATCGGAATCCACGACGGCTGCTACGTGGATCACGGTAGTCTGCGCTCGAGCTTTCGCGGAAAAGCCGGCGCGGGCGGCGACTTCAAGCCAAACCTGCGAAAATTTATCGAGAAGCACGGCGTGGACAATTGGGGACACACGAAGAACCGGTCGCAGTTCAAGGAGCTGTTTCCCGCATGAATCAGATGCCGCGAGAAGTACCGGTAATCGGTTGGCCTGGACGCGAAGGCGAGATGCGGGCCGTCGAGCCGTACACCTTAAACCTGATGGTCTACGGAGACGGCGAACGGTTAATCACGCGGGCGACCCGGATCATCGACCGCCTGATCTTAGAAGGGCAACCCTACGGAGGCGATTGGGCCGCGCTCCGCTGGCTGGAATTTAAGGGCTACGCGCGTCGGGTTGCATTCGAGATTCGCGGGCGTGTTTTCGGCGATTTCGTATGGGAACCAACCGACGAAGGCCGCGCGTTTCACAGGCAACATGCCGCTCCTGTGGGGGAATGGTGAACCGCGTGAAACTCGCGGTGATCGCCGGCGGCTGGCACTGGCCGTTCCACTTCTTCGCATCCGTGGCTACACAGGCAACGGGCGCGGATTTGTTCGCGGTGGGCCACCGGTCCCCGGATCTTCCGAAGGTGCGGGAAGAGAAGCTATATATTCTCGAAACGTTATCGGGCGAGCTGGGCGAGCTGGACCGGGAATTGTACGGGGCGTATGCGAGCTCGTCGATTCTGCAACACCTCGGCTGGCAATATCAGGAAGAGCCGAACGTGTGCGGCGACTGGGGCTTTTTCAACCAGTGGCTCGAATCGCACGACTACCGGAAATACGACCTGATCCTGTTCTGCCACGATGATACGTACTTCCGGCCCAAGGCGGACCTGTTTACGTTCCTGCGGAATTCGGTCCCCACGGTTCAGGAGATGAGGGCGTTGATCATTTCGCACAGCAAGTATCCGCAGGCGCCGGCAGGTTACCTGCGCGGCTCATTTGAATTCTGGACCCCGGAAATGCTCGACATGCTGGGCGGCAAGATCGATCTGGGCGCGCTGGGCATGACGCGGGTGGGTCAAACCGACACACCGGCTGGAATGGAAGCCCTGTCGTCCTGGAATTCGACGTGCGATCCGTTGCGGCGGTTCATGACCGATCGGAAATTGACGGATCGGATTGCTTATCTGTCGCACCACTACCGGATTTCACCTTGGGTCATTGAAGGGGAAAGAGGGTTCCTCAGTTACCAGGGTGGGGCTCCATGGAGCTTTCAATCTGGACTGGAAGCCTACCCTATCCCCAACTCCAACAAGAGGGATGGCTCTTCGGCCCGCCACGCGGAGACGGAGACGGGCGCGGGTGGCCAGCAATGAGGCTTCAATCTGCGATAGTCTCAAAGCCATAGCCATGAACCGCGGCACGCTTGACGGAATGAACGACGACCGCAGCATCGCGGAAGAGTCCACTCTATTCTTGGATGTGATCACCGCATACAAGGCCTTCCGAACCAATAGCGTCAGCGGAACGCAGCATACAAGGCTCATCATCAATCCTGAGGTAAAGCGTAAAGTGATGGCTGAAGCCAACCGGGCATTAAGGCCCTACGCGCTACCGGATGACCAGCCGTTGCTGACCTTCATGGGATGCGAGATCCGTATCGACCCAAATGAACCGTCATTTCGCTTTGAATAGTTGAAACCGTCCTGCTGATTCTTGGTTACCCGCGCCCGTCCATCCTCTGACGGGAACAACGCCAACACTTTGATGGCTCTTCGGCCCGCCACGCGGAGACGGAGACCGGCGCGGGTGGCCAGCAATGAGCTTCAGGCTGCGATAATCAAGGGCATGAACCGCCGAGAGGTATTGAAGCTTCTGGCTGCCGCTCCGCTGGCTGGAGCATTGCCCGCGCTGCCGGTTGAACCGGAAGAGCGGTGGTATGCCGGATCATTCGACTATAAGGCTGGCGTATTCCGCCCAGTCCTATTGATCTTAACCAAGGGCGGGCGCTGTACGCTGAACGGCCGGACCATTAAGCGGGTGTGGTTCGCGGATACTCACGCGGGAATCGTCAAGACGTACGACGTGTTCGGAGACGGCCAAGCGCGGCTTACTAGGCTGATCATCCCGATCGCACAAGACAAGCCAGTGATCGTCACGGACGGTACGGTTCAGGAGACGCCCAGCCCGTACCGGGAGAAGCACGCTGGACACATTACGGTCAGTCGCGGATACCTAACGCGCAGGCAGTATCACCCATCAGACTTTCCGGGGCGGGAAGTCGAATGCCCTCTTGATGGCGTCCTGAGTGAAACGCTGCGTGGCGAAGTCCGAATCTACGGCCCTCGAAGCAAGTACATCCCGCGCGTCTGATCCACAGCTTACCGCTCATTCTTGGTTCCCCACGCAAGGCCGCTCTGCAAACGTAGCGGCGCAAAGAGAAACATCTTTCCAATGTCTGTGAAACCTATTGTTTTAATGCAGCCCTACGTCCCGGAGTCAGCCAAGCAGGCTGTCATGGACGTATTGAACAGCCGCTTCATTGGCCAAGGCCCTAAGGTCGATGAATTCGAGCGCGAGTTCTCGCAGTTGATGTACGGGCGTCCCTCGGTCGCAGTGAACTCCTGCACCTCGGCGCTGCACCTGGCGTTCCTGCTCGCGGGCATCCAGCCAGGCGATACCGTGCTAGCCCCATTATTCACCTGCACCGCGGCGAACGAAGCGCTGCTCTATTGCGGCGCGAAGATCCGGTTTTGCGATGTGGCTCCGAACAGTTTGAATATGGACCCGGAGTCCGTGGGCAAGCAATTGGACGGGGTGAAGGCAATCTCCGTCGTGCATTATGGCGGCATGCCGGCCGATATGGCGGGGATCGGACGCAAGACGCCGGTAAGCATTCCGGTGATCGAGGATTGTGCGCAGGCGCTCGGCGGCACCTACCGGAACTCTCGGGTGCCCCTCGGTGTCTGGGCTTCGTACGCCTGCTACTCGTTCCAGGCTGTAAAAACGGTAACGACTGGCGACGGCGGCATGCTGACCCTCTCGCCGTGGCCGGGAGACACCGAAGCCGCGAAGGCCAAGCGGATGCGATGGTTTGGAATCGACCGGGCTGCCAAATTAAACGGCACATGGGCCAATGACATTACGGAGCTGGGATACAAGTACCAGATGACCGATATCAGCGCAGCCATGGGCCTGGAAGGGCTGAAAACGCTGGACTGGCAGGTGGAGCACCGCCGCATCCTGCGTGGCGCTTATGCATGCGGATTGACCAACGTGGACGGCATCCGGCTACTGGACGACGATCCCCAATCGGCCTGCTGGCTCTGCACGGTGCTGGTGGACCGGCGCGAAGAGTTCCGGCGCGCCTTAAAGGCGGAAGGCATCGAATCGGACCAGGTGCATTACCGCAACGACCGGTATTCGATCTTCAAAGAATTCAAGGGCGAGTTTCCGAACATGGACGCCATCGACCAAAAGTACCTCTGCCTGCCATTGCACATGGGGATGACAATTGAAGACGTGGAACGAATCTGCGAAGTCGTCCGACGGGGCTGGTAAAAACGCCTTGGCTCTTCGGCCCTGAACGCGGAGAGTGAGCCCGTCGCGGGTGGCCAGCAGTCAACCTTTCGTTAGCAGGCGCGCCTCGCAATCGCACCACTCGGTGATAACAGTGCCAGGCGGCGGGAGCGTCCCTTCGCAGACAATCCGGTTGCACCCTGAGCAAATGTAAACGATGAATTCGTAGCGGCGCGCGGGTGGCTTTGCGGGAACGTCGGCTGCGGGGTTCATACACTCGCAGATTACCGCCCGCCCTTGGATTCCCGCGCAAGTAAAATCGCTAGCACGCACGGGCGCAAAGAGAATGACATCCTGGTTTTAAGCGCATGAATATTGTCTATACCGTCGTATTAGGAGGATGGGACTACCTCAGACCCCCGGAGATGATCGACCCGGATGCCCGCTATCTAGCGTTCGTGGATCAACCCATGCCGCCGTGCCCGCCGTGGGAATGTGTTCCGGCATATACGCCGTTTGCAAAGCACTCGCGGAACTCTCGCCTGCCGAAGATCCTGCCGCACCTGCATTTCGAGGCGGAGTATTCGATTTATCACGACGCTAATTTCTGCCTGAAGCGCTCCCCGGAGTATCTGATCGATCGCTATCTGCGGCCGAAAGAACGCGAGATCGCCATGTTCCGGCATCCCTGCCGGACCAACATCGAGCAGGAAGCGGGCGAAATCCTGAAGCACCCGGAATGGTTCCCCAACGTCAACCCGGAGGACATTCACCGGCAGATAGCCCGGTGGAAACAAATGGGGTCGCCGGATGGACTATGGGCAGGCGGTCTGATCATCCGTAAGCACACCGAGGACCTGGCGGCGTTTAATACCCGCTGGTGGCGGGAATTCACACTGGGCTGCTCGCGGGACCAGTTCTCGCTTCCCCTGGCGCGCCATGCGGCCGGCGCGAAGATCGAAGACATCCAGGGCGACATTTTTCAGAACGATCTGCTGGCGTTTCACTGGCACTCCGCGTGGAAAGACAAAGCGGACAACCCGAAGATGGCGATGCGGTACGCGCAGTGGCAGTCGGAGAATCACTCGGCCACGCTGGCTCCTGCCAGGCCATGCCAACAGTTGGAGGATCTATGCCGCGGCTGAGCGGCAATGCTGGCTTACTGGCCACGTTTCTGCTTGTGGTGGCACTCTGTGCGGTGGCTGCACGGGTGGCCCTATGGATGGTCTGGAAATGAACACGCCGCCAATGGTGGGAATGCTCCGCGTCAGAAACGAGGCGCGCTGGATCGAGGACGTGATCACGTCCATTCTGTCCCTATGCGATCCGATCTTCGTATTGGACGATCACTCGACCGACGAGACGCCGGAACTCTGCCGCAGATTAGGCGCGACGGTGATCGACTCGCCGTTTGCGGGGCTCAACGAATCGCGCGACAAACAATACCTGCTCTCGGAATGCGTCCTGCCCTTGCAGCCGGAGTGGGTGATCGCGATCGACGGCGACGAATACCTGACGCCCGATTCCCTCCCGCTGATTCAATCGGTAGCCTGCCGTTCAAACGTTTCGCACTGCTCGTTCCGCGTGCTCTACCTGTGGGACCGGATCAACCAGATCCGAACCGACGGGGTGTACCGGGATATGCGGCGCTCTTCCATGTTCCGCGTCAAGGGGCAATCCGGCCTGTCGTTCGCTTCCACGGGACACGGGGGGAACTTCCACTGCGGCAACATCCCGCGGGGCTTACAGGGCATTGGCGTGCCGCTTGAAGCGAAGCTCCTGCATTACGGCTACCTCCATCGGGAAGACCGGATTCGCAAATACGAGTGGTACCGGGCGAAAGATCCGAACTCGATTGCAGAGGATGGATACCGGCACGTAGCACAAGGCGACCTACCAGAAATCCCGGCGGAAGTGAAATTGAAACACGCAGGACCGTTAAGGCTCCAAACCCTTTAACGCTGGATGGCTCTTCGGCCCGGCACGCGGAGGGTGAGCCCGTCGCGGGTGGCCAGCAGTGGGCCTTTCGGCTGCGACCGATTAAAAGGGGAGTTGCCCAACTGACGGTCGCCGCCAGTAGCCGCCCCAGGTGCTCTGAATGTCCGGCGCGGCCCGCTCCAACGGCTGAACCAATTCTCCGAGTTGCCACAGTTTGCCTGTCCGCTCGGCAGTCCGCACAATTGCGGCCCATTTCTTCAGGTCGGACAGATTACGCCCCACCGCCGTGAAACCAGGATAGCTGCCGTCGCGATCGAAGTCAGACTCTGCCACCCAGCGGCTACGGCGACCAATGGACCGGTGGAATTTAAATCGTGGCACCAGCACTCGCAGCCATCATGCCGACTCTTGGTTCCCCGCGCAAGTAAATCGCTAGCCTGACTGGCGCAAAGAGAAACACAGCGTTTTTGTTCTTCCCATGCCAACAGTAGATTGCACAATACGGGCCGGTCAACTGCGCCATAGATTAACTTTCTATTCGCAGACGGTCACCAAATCTCCCACCACTGGAGCGGATACCCAATCCTGGACCATACCCTTCTGCACGGTGTGGGGAGCGATGAATCCTTCAGGCGATCCCAAGGCCTTCGAGCAGAACCGATTCACTCAGGAAGACCACGGACAGACGGTAATCCGGTACCGGAAGGGCATCATCGAAACCATGCGGATGAAATTCAACAACCGCTGGTACGACGTATTGGATGTGCTCGACGTAAACGAACGGCACATCAAAATGATCCTCACCGTACGGGAAGTCCATAACTCATGACCTCGGAAACCTACCCGCAATTCCTGCTGGCTCTGTGCATCTGGCGCGAAGCCCGCGGCCAGTCCCGCCTGGCCAAGCTGGGAGTCAAGCACGTGATCCTGAATCGCGTGGCCGAACCAAAGGGGCCGTACCGGAAGTGCAGCGACCTGGTGCGTACGATTCTGGCGCCGTACCAGTTCTCCTCGTTTCTCCGCGCGGACCTGAACTCTTCCCGGCTGCCGGACCCGAACAGCGCGGGCGACTGGAAGGCGTGGCTCGAATGCTGCGACGTGGTGGATTCCACCGAACCCGATCCGACGGGCGGGGCAACGCACTATTTCTCGGTTGATATCATGCCGCCGGCCTGGGCTGAGCCCTCCATGTTCACCAAAGCGATCGGTGCGTTCCGCTTCTTCCGCATCCCATGATTAAGTGCGCCGCCGTCCTCTGGAGACTCGCCCTGACCGCACTGCTCGGCGTGATGGTCTGGGGCGCGGTCTTTTTACCGGACTTCCTCGAACGGCAGATTCAGCGGGAGATGGGCGCCACGCGATCCGATGCGATGCTGGCGATCGACACGACGCGCCGCGAATTGCTGCACGAAGTGGCGAACCTCCGGCGTGACGTAATGCACCAGGCCGACGCGACGCGCTCAGAATCGCTTGCCGCTATTTCCGCTATTGCCGCTGTTGCTGATGCGCGACTGGCGGACACCACCGGAAAGCTGGACGCTCAGTTGACCGCGACCCGCGCGGACCTTCAGCCTGTACTCGCGAACGCAGTACAGCTCACCGGCAACGCCGCGGCATTGACGAAAGACGCGCAGAACTCGCTCGATGATCTGTATTGGGATGTGAAGGCGTCTGTGGAATCGGCAACGGTTACAATGCACAGCATCGCTGAAGCCTCAGCCTCGATTGAGAAAACGGCACAGTCGGTGCAAGCTGCCGTCCCCCCTGTTCTGGCCAATATGGAATTGCTCAGCAGACAGAGTGCAGGAATCGCGACAGACGTTCACACGTTCACAACGGCAGCTACCGCACCAGTGCCCTGGTACAAGAAGGTGGGAAGCATACTATACGGCGGTGCAATGTTGGCCAGCCGGTTGAAATAACTGCTGTGGCTTTTCGGCCCGGCACGCTTTCATGTGAGGCGGGCGCGGGTGGCCAGCAGTGGACAGTTAGCAGGAACACGAAAACACCATGCCTTCGCGGTCTTCCGCAGACACCTTCGTTCCCGTCAGCGCTTCGTAATTGTCCCAGAACGAAACGCGGGTGGCCGCGTCCCACATAGCCTTTATGGCGGCCTGGGAATCGTGCTGAGTAAAAACCTCGCCGGTCCTAACGTACTCGTGGGCCGCGTTCAAAACATCGGTGTAGGTCAGGTCAACGTCGGCAGCAAATCTCCGAAACCACTCTTCTGCAAGCTGCGCTGTCGATGCCCCTTCCGAAAATGCCGGGTGCTGCCACTCGTGACGAAGCGACGTGACGGTGTTCGGGTACAACAGCAGATAAAATCGCTCGCCCTCAAACACTGCCCCTTTCAAAAATGGGTCAACTATTCCGATGGGCTTGTCCATCACACCAACACGTTCGCCCTTAAAGCCGACGTGCTGACCGGGGCTCAGTCGCTCGGCGGCGACGACCGGAGCAATCGCGATATGAACGGCATCACGGGCCGCGTCGAATGCAGCCAGTTGCCCCAGATTTACGGCGTTCGTAGGCACTCGCAGCCATCATGCCGACTCTTGGGTTCCCGCGCAAGGGGACTCGCTAGCCCGAAAGGGCGCAAAGAGAAACACAATGTGTTTGATTCCGGGTCTTCCTCAACATCTCCATTTGGTGAAGTATGCCTACACGGTAATCGGTGAATTCTACCTGTGTGGATTCGAGGTAAAGCGGGCTGAGGATATGGATCTACGCTTCCTGGTGGAACCTGCACCGGGATATGAATTCGTCCAGCGCCCGATGTTTTCGAATAGCTGGGCCGTGGAAAAAAGGAAACGACCATGAACAAACTGAAATCTCTTCTCTCGAAGCTCCAGGGCTTCTTCACCAGCGGCAAAGCGGAGCATGCCTTCGACACCGTAGCATCTCTGGTCCCCAAGGCCCTGCCGATCGTGCAGGCCATTGCCGCGGCCACGCCGAACAAGAGCGTAAAGGAAATCATTGGCCTGTTCTCGCAATATGGGGTACCGCTGGCGCACGAGCTGCTGGACACCCCGCCTGCGATCCGCGGCTACGCCTTGCTGCACCTGGCGACCGAAGAGCTGGCCAAGCAGGTACCGGGAACCCCGACCAACCTCCTGAATGCGGCAGTCCAGTTGGCTGTCACCGCAGTTAAGGCCGGGTAATGGGGCGCTGGAAAGCATTTCTGGACAGCCTGGCTTCCTCTGGCGGCACCATCCTCTGCCTGATTTTGCTGACCCTGCTCGGCTACTGTATGACGATGCAGCGGCTTCCTAAAGGGGAAGACGTTCTCTATCTGGTGCTGGGAGCGTTCATCGGAATCCTGAAAAGCGCACACGGGAAAGCGGAATAGCGTGCCTGTCCGCAATATCGCCCGCGGCGGCGGCAAGAAATTCAAGGTCGATATCCAGGGCCTGAAGGAACTGGAGACCAAGCTGAGAGCCCTGAAGATGGACAACCCGCAAATCGTGGGCGAAATCTATCACGTCGTGGGAGCAGCCGCCGATAACCTGCGCGACGACATGCGATCTGCGGCGCGTTCGGCTGGGTGGGGAGCCGAAAAAGCCGTGAGGCGGAAAGGCGTGGCCACCACGAAGGCGATCACGATGAAGACCTTCCAGTCGTCAGACGGCAAGGTCCTTACCGGTGACGACGCCATCAATTCAATCTTCTCTTTCGACGAGCCACGGGGCGGAACCAACAAAATCAGCGCATTGGCCGGGCTCAATAAAAAAAGAACTATGGTCCGGTGGAAGGCCGGAAAGCACCCTAAATCCAAGAACGCCAAAGTGGCGCCTGGCGGAGAAGTGGCTATGGCCTTCGCCAGCATGCTGGAGTTCGGTACGTCAATCCATCGCTCCCGCCCTGCGATTCGCAAGGCCGTGCAAAGCGGCCGGCAGCGCATCATCGACACCATCGCCAAAGGCTTCACTGCGCTCATCGAAAAGTACTCCAAATAAAATGGATGGCTCTTCGGCCCATTTATCAGGGGTGAGACGGACGCGGATGGCCAGCAGTGGGCCTCAAGGGCTGCGGATTACTGGTGTTCGCTGCCACGCCGAAAGCCGTAGAGGCTATCCCCAGTCGCGCTATTCGGACACGCATCCTTTTGGACGAACCCGCAGCCACTCACAGCTTACCGCCGACTCTTGGATTCCCGCGCAAGCCGCTCGCCTAGCCCTGAGGGCGCAAAGAGAATAACCGCTTTTGAGTTTTTATGACCCCCGAACAGATCGTCTATCAAACCCTTACCAACGATGCCGGAATCAACGCCCTGGTGGCAGGCCGGATCTCGTCGATGAAGGTCATCTTAGGGGCACAATTGCCCTGCATCACCTATCAGATGATCGGGGCGCATCAGCACTACACCCATGATGGTCCGGACAGCATGCAGGACCCCTCGGTACAGATCGACTGCTGGGCGCAGGGTACGGACTACGACGGGCTGACCGCGATATGCACCGCTGTCTTGAACTGCCTGGCTGGAGCAGACTCACCGAGAGTCGGCAGGCATTTCTTCATTACGGATGCCGGGACGGACATGCTCGAAGAGAAGGGCACCATCGCGCGGAAAAAGATCGAAGCCATCGTCTGGCACCGCAATACTTAGATTGTGTTTACGACGTGCCCGCGGTTTTGGTTTTGCCTGATTTCGCGACCTGGGCGCGCCTGAGCGCGGCGGCGCGGATATTGGCGCGGCCGGCTGCCGACATCCTGCGGCGCTTCTGTGTGGTTCTCCCGATTGCGGACGTCGCGCTTCCCGTCGCTGCCTGCTGCTGCTGCTGATCTCCCCGCAACCGGTGGAGCAGTTCCAAAGCCTGCGGAATATTGCGGGCGCGGATTTCGAGCATCCTCTGCCCCTCGTTCCAGGTGACACTCTCGCGCTGCTGTAGTGTGGCTGCCATTTCAAGATTCTCCCTGACGCCAAGGATAACCGAGTTACCTCATGCAATGCTGTGGCCCGCTGACCGAAATCACGACGCACGCCGATATGATCCCGGTCTATCTGTGCCAGGAATGCGGCAAGCAGGGACAGCCCAATGCGTTTCCCGAACCTTCAGAAACACCCACTGAGCCGATAACCCGGACAGGCCGCGTACGGTATGCCGTGGCCTCCTGGCTCGACTCTCTCGCAGTCCGTATCACGCCGCGTGACTGAAAACAGGGAAGCTCTTCGGCCCATTTATCACGAGTGAGAATTACGCGGGTAGCCAGCAGTCAACCTTTCGGCTTCGTGTCGCAAGCATCGCCGCACGCCGTACAGACGTAGTAGCAGGTAGCCGCGCCGAATCCATCGTTATCACCGCCTACACGCACCGGCGCATTACAGCAGTCCGAGATGCTGCTGCGCACCAGTAAGCGTGCGGCCTTTTCTTTGCTGCGCGCGATAGATTCCGGAGTCATTTTCGCTTCGAGTTCTTTGAAGTTGCGGGCCATCCACTCACAGCTTACCGCCGACTCTTGGTTCCCCGCGCAAGCCGCTCGCTAGCCTGACTGGCGCAAAGAGAATCGCCTTACTCAAGTTTTTTCGAAGTCTCAAACCGTACGCCCACACCGGGCAATTTCAAAACACCAATAAGGAGCACCACAACACATGGCAGGTATTTTCGCTAAAGGCACCGGCTTGTACGTGGGCGACGGGGCCAGCCCCGAAGCGTTCACGAAAGTCGCCAACGTCAAAAGCATCGACGGACCCTCTTACAAGGTCCAGGTGGTCAAGACCACGACTCACAGCACCGTAGGCAACTTCGAGGAGAAGGCCGCCGTTCTGATCGACGCCGGGCAATTGAAGTTCACCGCGAATTTCGATCCCGACGATCCAACGCTGAACCCGACCACCGCAGGCTCGCTGTTTTCGAGCATGCAGGCTCTCGAGGCGGTGAACTTCCAGCTTCGCCTTTCCCCGGGCAATCCGAATCACCAGATGATGACCGGCCGAGGCTTCATCGTGGACCACGGCTTCAAATTCCCCGTGGACAATATTCAGGAAGCGACCATCGCCATCGAAATCGACGGCGCCCTCACCTGGACCACGTTCACACCGTAATCATTTCTCCTCAACGCGTCCGGGCAAATTGAGGAGTTCGCCCGGCGCGATCTTTCCCCTTTCCTGATTTCCAAACCCAAAACGAGAACAACAAACCAAAATGACGAATTCAAAGAACTATCCCACTACGCCGGTCGAGATCGAACTGGCCGACGGCAAAGTCCGGCATCTCCGCTTTTCACTCGGAGCCGTGAAGCGCATCAAAGAAAAATACGCAGCCACGCCGGCAAACGAAACCGAAACCGCAGCCGCCTCCGGCAATTACGCCATGGTGATCCAGGGCCGCATCCTGGGCGCGATCGGCGGGAAACCCGAAGAAACCCTGCCCTACTTGCTGATGGAAGGCCTGCTCGAAAAAGAAGGGCTCACCGAGCAGATCATCCTGGATGAGCTGATCACCGGGCCGATGGTCGATAGCGTTTCGCTTGCGGTGGTAGAGGCTTTTTTCGGCCCGCGTCTGGCGGGGCGGCTGCGAGACCGGACGCGCATC
>Ga0105246_10000613_pt1 | contig 19863 bp, 21 predicted proteins | sample KBSM64metaG_FD_99694 | JGI IMG/M metagenome (GOLD analysis project Ga0105246, IMG submission 99694) | Miscanthus rhizosphere microbial communities from Kellogg Biological Station, Michigan, USA - KBS M6-4 metaG | ecosystem: Host-associated > Plants > Roots > Rhizosphere > Soil | place... | reverse complement strand
TTTCCCGCGCCGTCTTGTCATTTTTATGGAGTGACGCGTGCATCCTCTCCAATCATTTGAACCGGATCAGGCAACCCAGCGTTCAAGCATTTGCAGCTACTTGGAGACAGCGCTACCTTAGTGCCTCGATTTTTGTTTGGCAAGCCGCCTGATGACCTCCAAGAACGATAAAAATACCCGCACCACCGGTCGCCCCACCTTGAATGAAGTTGCCCGTCTGGCCGGCGTCAGCCCGATCACCGCCTCCCGCGCCCTGCGTGGCATCAGCACGGTCGCCACCGAACTAGTGGAGAAAGTGCAGAAGGCCGCCGCCGAACTCAGCTACGTGGTCAACCCCGCTGCCCGCGCCCTGGCGTCGGCCCAGAGCCATTCGGTGGTGGTATTGGTGCCGTCATTGTCCAACCTGCTGTTTATCGAAACCCTCGAAGCCATCCACCAGGTGCTGCGGCCCAAGGGCTTTGAAGTGCTGATCGGCAATTCCCACTACTGCCGCGACGAAGAAGAGAACCTGCTGCGCAACTACATGGCTTACCAGCCTCGGGGCCTGCTGCTGACCGGGTTCGACCGCACCGAAAGCGCGCGACGGATGGTCGAGGCCAGCAATGTGCCGTGCGTATACATGATGGATCTGGACCCTAATGCCGGGGTGAACTGCGTGGGCTTCTCACAGTTGGCCGCAGGCGAAACAGCGGCGGCGCATTTGCTGTCCCGTGGGCGCAAGCGCCTGGCCTACATCGGCGCGCAGTTGGATCAGCGCACCTTGCTGCGTGGCGAAGGCTTCCGCCGCGCCTTGCAGCAAGCGGGCCTGTACGACCCGGCGCTGGAGCTTTTGACACCCCGCCCCTCCTCCGTGGGCCTGGGCGGCGAACTGTTCCTGCAATTGCTGGCAGCGCATCCGGACGTGGATGCCATCTTCTTCGGCAACGACGACCTGGCCCAGGGCGCCTTGCTCGAAGCCCTGCGCCACGGCATCAAAGTGCCAGAGCGTGTGGCCGTGCTGGGTTTCAACGACCTGCCGGCCTCGTCGTTCATGGTGCCGCGCCTGAGCAGCATCAGCACGCCGCGCGAAGCCATTGGCCGGCGTGCGGCGGAGCATTTGCTGACAATCATGGCGGGCAACCGGATCGCCAAGCCGGTGGTGGATATGGGGTTCGAATTGCAGGTGCGGGAGAGTACGTAGGACGGCTGTAGGAAGCGGCTGACATTAAGGCAAGCGCCTTGCTCCGTTACCTACGCTTACGTCAGAATCGACCGGCTTGTGTGCCTGGGTGGCGGTCTTTAAGGTTTGCCGGTCGCTGAATTTCTCGGTGATCGGGTTTAGTAGCCCGAACGTCTCCACACAAGATGCATGAGCCTGCCGATGCTTGATGGTGGCTGTGCGTAGGGCGCCTTCGGGTGCGCCGGGTTTGTGTGGGATACCGGTCTACTAACCTGCGTACAGCTGCCACCCTCGTTTAGTAGCGATTAGGTATCAGCCCGGATCGAGTACTCAATAATGCAAAGCATCCCCACGCATACGCTCTTCAATGTCATCCCTGACACCCCCACCGAAACCCTGCTGATCAACAGCTACGAAACCGTATGCTCCGTCAGCACCTTGCTGCTCGACCTGTCCGACGACCTCACCGGCAAACACCGCGATATAGCACTCGCCATTCATCAACTGAGCGAGCTGAGCGTCCTGCTGGTGGGCAAAGCCATGGACCAGCACACACCACGCGCTTAAGCCCTACTCGATCAAAATGTGGGAGGGGACAAGTCGAATCGTCGCACCGCCCCTCCCACATTTTTTAACCGTGCCCACTTGGCCCCTGCTAGATTAACCACTCTCCAAGCCAGGGAAGCACCATGGGACACTCACTGAAAATCTTGGGTCGCACCTCTTCCATCAACGTGCGAAAAGTACTCTGGACCTGCCAGGAGCTGGGCATCGACTATGTGCGCGAGGACTGGGGCATCGGCTTCAAGCCCACCCAATCCGCTGAGTTTCTCGCCCTGAACCCCAATGCCCAGGTGCCGGTACTGATCGATGACCACGGCGTGCTGTGGGAGTCCAATACCATCTGCCGCTACCTCGTCGGTCTGTATCAACGCGCTGACCTGCTGCCCCTCGAGCCCGCGCCACGGGCCCGCGTCGAACAATGGATCGACTGGCAAGCCACCGAACTCAACCGTGCCTGGGGCGACGCATTCACCGCGCTGGTGCGTAACAATCCCGTTGGGCTGGACGCGACACAGATTGCCGCCGCCGTGCAAGTCTGGAACGACAAGATGGGCATTCTCGAACAACAGCTGGCCAGGACCGGGGCCTACGTAGCCGGCGATGAGTTCACCCTGGCCGATATCCTGATCGGTCTCTCGGTGCACCGCTGGCAGGTGACGCCCATGGAGCGTCCCCCCTACCCCGCCGTTGCGGCGTATTATCTGCGGCTCGGCCGACATGCAGGCTTCAAGACCTTCGCACTCGATGGTCATAATTAAACAAGGACACACCATGAACGGACTCAACGTATTGCTGACAGGCGCCTGCGGTAAAATCGGCAAGACCTTTTTCGAGGCGTCGAAAGACCGCTACCGCTTCACCCTGACCGACCGTGTCGAGCCGGATTTCGCGCTGGGCGAACATCGCTTCGTGCACGCCGACCTGAGCGACAAATCCGTGCTCGCCAGCCTGCTCGAAAACATCGAGGTAGTTGTCCATCTTTCGGGTATCCCGGACCCCGATGCGTCATTCGAGGAGCTGCTACCCAACAATATCCTCGCTACCACCTACCTGTTCGAAGCCGCCGTGGCCGCCGGCGTGCACCGCCTGGTATATGCCAGCAGTGCGCAAGCCATCGAAGGTTATCCGGTAGACCGTGAGATCACCCCCGACATGCAAGTAATGCCCGCCAACCTGTACGGCGTGAGCAAATGCTACGGTGAAGCACTGTGCGGCTATTACGCGGCCAGAACCCCGCTCTCGACCATTGCCGTGCGCATTGGCGCCTTTGAACGCCCCCAAAGCGCAGACCTGAACAACGCCCGCGACCTCAGCGCCTGGCTCAGCCCCCGCGATGCCGTGCAATTATTACAGCGTTCGGTTGAGGCCGAAGGCGTGAAACACTTGATCGCCCATGGCATCTCCAATAACCGTTTCAAACGCCTGGACCTGAGCGAGACAGTGCGTGTGCTTGACTACCAACCGATGGACGATGCATTCGCACAGTTTGGGATACCGATAACTTATTGAACTAGCCGACCCGTTAGTCGGAAACGCGCTATACCTGTCAGATTTGACAGTAGATCTGGTTTTTCTCTTCGCTTATTCATATCGGGCGGCACTGACAACCCATTGCTCCCCTTTGAATACGGAAAAAACAAATGACTAACATACTGGGCCCAAACGATAAAATCTCGGGAACTGTTTCCGGATGGTCTGTCCCCTTTCAGACGAGCTTTGTCGCTCATTTAAATGGAGAGGCCGGCTTTAATTCGACCGTCGGATTCATGACTGACCACGCATTGCTCAAAATCAGCATTGACCAGGATATTCGCTCAGGCGAGACCTACGCGATTGGTGCAACGGACACCGATCACAAGGTAAGGCTGGAATTTGATGATACGCGCGCGGGTAATCAGGGTACTTATTTTGCAAGCCGGGGAGAATTCACCGTCTTGCAATTACAGAACGCTGTCCTGACTGCAAAATTTCACTTCGAGGCTGAAACGAGAAGTCGCCGCGTGCAGCAAATGAGCTTCTCATCTGGCGCTTTTACAGTAGAGAACTTCAAGCATGTGCGGGCAGCCTCTTCCTCGTAAGAAAGCGTGACTCAAGGTCCGCTGTTTTACTGTGCATAAGCCCATCGACGGCCATTATTGGTCGTCGATGAACCCGCACGCAATAAATCGCCAAAACAGCGGCTTTCGCCCTACATTGCACAATTGCTCACTATCAGTTGCAGGTTAAGATTCCAGCTCACTGCTTCTGGAACTTCTCCCATGCCCAACCTCAGCGCCGCTGCCATCGACGGCATCGACCCGACCCGCGCCGCCCACATCAGCGCGCGCATCGACCGCCTGCCCGCAGTCGCCAGCATCTGGCGCCTGGTGGCATTGCTGTCGATCGGCGGGTTCTTCGAGCTGTATGACCTGTTCCAAACGGCCTATATCAGCCCAGGCCTGATCAGCGACGGGATCTTCCACACCGGCAGCGCGGGTGTGTTTGGCTTCTCCGACCAGGCCGCGTTCGCCTCGGCGACTTTCCTCGGCCTGTTCCTCGGTGCCAGCCTGCTCAGCCCCTTCGCCGACCGTTTCGGACGCCGGGCGATCTTCACCTTTGCGTTGATCTGGTACACCGTCGCCACCGTGTTGATGGGCATCCAGACGTCGGCCCTGGGCATTATCTGCATGCGCTTTCTGGTGGGCATTGGCCTGGGCATCGAGCTGGTGACGATCGACGCCTACCTGTCGGAACTGGTGCCCAAGCGCATGCGCAGTTCGGCGTTTGCCTTTGCGTTTTTCATCCAGTTCCTGTCGGTACCGGCGGTGGCGCTGATGTCGTGGTGGCTGGTGCCCCAGGCGCCGTTCGGCATCTCCGGTTGGCGCTGGGTGGTGCTCAGCAGTGCGGTGTTTGCGCTGTTTATCTGGCAACTGCGCAAGCGCCTGCCGGAGTCACCGCGCTGGCTGGCGCAGAAGGGTCGTTTCGAGGAAGCCGGCGCGATCATGGACAACCTGGAGGCGCGCTGCCTGAAGGATCACGGCAAACCTCTGGATGCGCCGGAGCCTGAGGCTGTCAGCGTGCAGGGCAGCGGCCGTTTCGCCGATATCTGGCAGCCGCCCTACCGTCGCCGCGCCTTGATGCTGATCGTGTTCCACGTGTTCCAGGCCATCGGTTTCTTCGGCTTTGGCAACTGGCTGCCGGCCTTGCTGTCGGGCCAGGGCGTCAGTGTGACCCACAGTCTGCTCTATGCCTTTATCATCACCCTCGCCTACCCGCTGGGCCCGTTGCTGTTCGTCAAGGTCGCCAACCGTTTTGAAAACAAATGGCAGATCGTCGGCTCGGCCATGGGCGCGGTGATCTTCGGCAGCCTGTTCGCCCTGCAAACCACGGCGGTAGGGCTGATTTTCTGCGGGGTGATGATCACTTTCTGCAATGCCTGGCTGAGCTTCAGCTATCACTCGTATCAGAGCGAGTTGTTCCCCACCAATATCCGCGCGCGGGCGGTTGGGTTCTGCTATTCGTTCAGCCGCTTGTCCACGGTGTTCAGCAGCCTGCTGATCGGCTTTATCCTCGAGCATCTGGGCACGCCGGGCGTGCTGGCGTTTATCGCCAGCAGCATGTTGATCGTGATGATCACCATCAGCTGGTTCGGGCCGCGTACGCGTAACCTGGCGTTGGAGCATATCGCCCACTGACGGCAACAGTTGGCCGTCGGCGGGACAGTGTTTGCCGCGACGGCGGCCTCTCCCCCAGTAAAAACGCGCACCCTGCGCCCGGCATGCTAATTGCTCCAGCTGTCACACCGCATATTTGCACAGGTGACCGATCATGCTGGTTAACACCAATACCCAAGCCGTTTCGACGGTTCAACAGATCAAGCGGCCCGACATGGACCCGGCCAATGCCGCCGCCAGCGCGTTGTACAGCGGCGCCCTGCAGGGTGCGCAGCCAGGTACGGCGATGCCGGTCGCGCAGAAGGAGCTGGACAAGGCGGGCGACCGCATCGACGAGGCGTTCGCCAAGACTCGCGTGCAGCTGCAGACCACAGCACCGACCTCGGGGGCGCGGGCTGAATTCACCGAGTACATGAGCAAATCCCCGGCCGAACGCATCCGCGAACAGTTGCTCAAGGAACAGGGAATGACCGAGGAACAAGTGCAGGCCCTGCCGCAGGAAAGGCAAGACGCCATTGCCAGCCAAGTGGCCGAGCGCCTGAAGGAGCAGCAACAGCAGCAGGTAGCGGCGAAGACGGCTGCTCCACAAACCCAGGCACTGAAAGACACCCTGGCAGCCATCTAAGCCACACTTTGAACTCACCGTGGGCTTATGGACCTTTGAACACAACCTGCTGCACATCGATCTTTTTCGGGATCAGGCCATTGGCGAAAAACAGGTCGGCGGTGCCTTGCTGAGTGGCGATGTCGCCCCCCTGCAGTGGCCGGATCGGCGCTGGAGAGCGGTGCTCGAAGTAGCTTTTGACCACGGCCGGTTGCAGGCCCAGGGTCTTGGCCATCAGCGCGATGCTGTCCTCGGGCTGGTCCAGCGACAGACGCTGCGCCTTGCCGAGGGTCTGGATGATGGTGGCGATGGCCTGGGGGTTTTGCCGGGCAAACGCGCCGCTGGTCACGAAGAAGCTGCCGGCCGGATTGAGGCCTTCACCGGTGCCCAACACACGGGCGGCACCGTCGACCACGGCGGCCGAGTAATACGGGTCCCACACGACCCAGGCGTCCACCTTGCCCTGCTCGAAGGCGGCGCGGCCGTCGGACGGCGACAGGTACACCACGTTCACATCCTTCCACTGCAAGCCGGCGCGCAGCAGGCTCTTGAGGAACAGGTTGTGCGCACTTGACCCCTTGAGCAAGGCCACACGCTTGCCCTTGAGTTCGGCCACGCTCTGAATCGTACTGGCTTTGGGCACGAGCACGGCTTCGGTCTTGCCGTCATTGGGCTCGACGGCGATGTACTGCAACTCGATACCGGCGGCCTGGGCGAAAATGGGCGGGATGTCGCCGATATTGCCGATGTCCAGGCTGCCGGCGTTCAGCGCCTCGATCAGCGGCGGGCCACCGAGGAACTCGGTCCACTGCACCTGTGTGCCGGGCAGCGCGGCTTCGAAGAGCTTGTGCTCACGGGCGAGCACCATGCTCACCGAGCTTTTCTGATAGCCAATGCGCAGAGTGGAAGGATCGGCGGCCAGCACGTTGGCAGCGAGCAGTGAAAGAACGGCGACAACAATTATTTTCAGCATAAGAGTGCTTCCTTGGCCTTGGCGGCGGGTGCAGGTTGGGAGCGATCCTAACAAGCCCTCTTATTCTTTAATAATATTTAAAAGTCATCTACTTATAACTTTATGCACGATCAGCGCAGCCATTGTCGGTGCTCTGCCGGCACCGGTTACAATGCGCGCCTTGCCCTTTTCATTTGGTTTGACCATGCACATCGAACGGCTGGCAGCGCCGCTATGGCCGTTGCTGAACAAGTTTTACCGCAGTCACAACTCGTCGATGAAGGCGCTCAAGGGCGGGCGGTTGTGGGTGGCCAGAGACGCTGAGATTGTGGCCGGGTTGTGCCTGACTCCGGTGTTGGGTGGGCAGTGGCTGACAGGGGTGTTCGTTGACCCGGCCTATCGCGGCCAGGGGCTGGCGGCGCGATTGATCCACCGGGCCGTGGCAGGTGTGGACGGCACGGTCTGGCTGTTATGCCATCCGGACCTTGAAGGGTTGTACCGGCGTATGGGGTTTTCACAGGACACGGTGTTGCCGCAATCGCTCAGTGAGCGGCTGGTGCGTTACAAGCGCAACAAGCCGATGATCGCGATGGGACTTCAATCACCTGGATGGCTTGCTCCCGATAACGGTGGTTAGGAGCGAGCTTGCTCGCGAAAAACTCACAGGCACCGCGCTCATTCAGGAAGCACGCGTTATCGTTGACGTTTTTCGCGAGCAAGCTCGCTCCTACAGAGGGTTTGCAGGTCACTCGTCGGCGGTTGGGTCCATTTCCGGGAACATCACTTCGATAAACCCGAATTTGCTGAAGTCGGTAATCCGCGACGGGTACAAGCGCCCAATCAGGTGGTCGCATTCATGCTGCACCACCCGTGCATGGAAGCCGTCGGCGAAGCGTACGATCGGCTCGCCCTTGGGGTCGAAACCTTCGTAGCGGATCTGCTGGTAACGGTCCACGGCGCCGCGCAGGCCGGGAACCGACAGGCAACCCTCATAGCCCTCTTCCAGAACCGGGCTGAGCGGCGTGATCAGCGGATTGATCAGGATGGTCTGCGGTACCGGCGGCGCGTCAGGGTAGCGCTCGCTGGCCTCGAAACCGAAGATCACCAGTTGCAGGTCGACGCCGATCTGCGGCGCAGCCAGGCCGACGCCGCCCACATGCTCCATGGTCTGGAACATGTCATCAATCAGTTGCCACAACTCGGGGCTGTCGAACATTTCCGGCGGTACCGGCGGGGCGATGCGCAGCAGACGTTCATCGCCCATTTTGAGGATGTCACGGATCATTGTTCAGGCTCGGCGATAGGCTTGGAGTGGTCCCGGCCTAGGCCTGAGACATGCTGTTTTTCAGAGGTATGGCCCGGCTCGTCGATTTCCTTCTCGCCGGGGTCCTTGCCTTCGGCGGACATGTGTTCGATCACGGCATTCATCTCCGCGCCGAGCAGCAGCACGGCGGCAGAAATATAGAAGTACAGCAGCAGGACGATGATCGCACCGATGCTGCCGTACATGGCGTTGTAGTCGGCGAAGGTCTTGACGTAGTAGCCAAAGCCGAGGGAAGCGACGATCCACACCACCACCGCGAGCACGGAACCGGGGGTGATAAAGCGAAACTCCTGCTCCACATCCGGCATCACGTAATACATGAGGGCCACGGCAAACATCAGCAGGATCACGATCAGCGGCCAGCGCAGGATCGTCCACAGGGTGACGACGAACTCCTGCATGCCGATCTGCCCCGCCAGCCACTCCATTACTTGCGGGCCGAGCACCATCAGCGCGGCGGCGGCCAGCAGCATGCCGGCGATGCCGACGGTGTAGAAAATCGACAGCGGAAAACGCTTCCAGATTGGCCGCCCCTCCACCACGTCATACGCCGCGTTCATCGCACTCATCATCAGGCGCACACCGGCGGAAGCGGTCCACAGGGCGATCACGATACCTACCGACAGCAGCCCACCCTTGGATTGCTGCAGTTGGTCGATCACCGGGTTGACCTGCTCCAGGGCCTGGGGCGGCAATACCAGCTCCGACTGCAGGCGCAGCCAGGTGAAAAAGTCCGGCAGGTGCAGGAAACCGATCAGCGCAATCAGGAACAGCAGGAAAGGAAACAGCGAGAACAGCATCTGGTACGCCAGTGCCGAGGCATAGGTGGGCATCTCGTCGTCGACGAATTCGGTGACGGTGCGCACCAGCACCTTGTGCAGCTTGAGACCATCGAGGACCGGAAAAATCATTAGCGTCTCCTTTCGCCGCAAAGAGTTGAAGTCGTGGGCGACTCAGGGGCCGTTTTCTACATCAAAGTAGCCCATTTGGCGACTTTGAAACAATTTCTGAAGTTTAGTTGCGCCAGCACCTGCAAAAACGGCCATCCGTGGATGGCCGTCGGGCTGCTGGAGGGGAGCCAGCCAAGCCGCGTTACTCAGTAGCTTTTTTCACCGCATCCTTGGTCTTGCCCACTGCCTGCTGTGCTTCACCTTTCTTTTCCTGGATCACGCCTTCAGCACGCAGCTTGTCGTTATCGGTAGCCTTGCCGACGCCTTGCTTGACGTTACCGACGGCTTCGTTGGCCATGCCTTTTACCTTATCGGAAGTGCTGCCCATGGTATTACTCCTGATAACAATCAAATGGTTTTTGGTCACTACGCTGCGGTTGACTCAACGCCACGCGCCAGAGTTTCAATTATTTTCAGCAGGCATTTCATCGAAAGGGGCAGGTTTGCCTTTATGTTTTGTGGCCAACCCACGAGAATGCCCGGCACATTCAGGCTCACACGCTGAATAACAGATCCCGTAGGAAGGTTATGAAACTCGATAAAGCACAGGCCATCGCCCGCAGAAACCAGGAACTGGGGGGTGCCGTACTCGGCGTCAACAACTGTCATTTCACCGACCTGGACCGCAAACGCAACATCTGGTGGTTCGACCTGCCCCTGGTGCGGATCGGCGTGGGCCAGTACGAGTGGATCCACCTGTTGATGCACGACGCCGACACCGACCAGTTGCTGCACCTGAAGGTGCCGACCCTGTTCCTGCGCGAAAACCTCGAAGGGCTGGTGGTGCGCAATGCCGGCAAACGCAAGCCGGAGATCACCCTGGAACTGAGCGCCGACAAGGACTCGTTCCTCAAGGACGTGCGGCCGGCCGGTGCAGGAATCGGCTTCGCCCAGTTCGCTCTGTAAGAACGCGATCAAAAATGTGGGAGGGGCGGTGCGACGATTCGACTTGCCCCCGATTGCGGTGGATCAGTCAATGAATCTTTGGCTGACACACCGCATCGGGGGCAAGCCCCCTCCCACATTTGGTTTGCGTTACTTTTTAAGGCCGAGCTTCTTCAGTTCTTCATCACGCAATTCACGCCGCAGGATCTTGCCCACGTTGGTGGTCGGCAATGCATCGCGGAACTCTACCGCCCTGGGCACCTTGTAGCCGGTGACATTGGCGCGCATGTGCTCCATCACCTGCTCCTTGGTCAGGGTGGCCCCCGGCTTGACCACAATGAACAGCTTGATGTGCTCCCCGGACTTCTCATCCGGTACGCCGATGGCTGCGCACTGCAACACACCCGGCAGGCCTGCGAGCACGTCTTCCAGTTCGTTGGGGTACACGTTGAAGCCCGAGACCAGGATCATGTCCTTCTTGCGGTCGACAATACGCATGTAGCCATCGGGCTGGATGATCGCGATGTCACCGGTCTTCAGCCAGCCTTCGCTGTCGAGCATCTCGGCGGTGGCGTCTTCACGCTGCCAGTAGCCCTTCATCACTTGCGGGCCCTTGACGCACAGCTCGCCGGTTTCGCCCAGCGCCAGCTCGGTGCCGTCGTCGGCAATAACCTTGCACACGGTGGAAGGCACCGGAATGCCGATGGTGCCGATCTGGATATGCTGGATCGGGTTGACGGTGGCCACCGGGCTGGTTTCGGTCATGCCGTAGCCCTCGCAGATGGCACAACCGGTCACGGCCTTCCAGCGTTCGGCCGCCGCCAGTTGCAGCGCCATGCCGCCGGACAGGGTGACCTTCAGCGCGGAGAAATCCAGCTTGCGGAAACCTTCGTTATTGCACAGCGCCACGAACAGGGTGTTAAGGCCGACAAAGCCGCTGAACTTCCACTTCGACAGTTCCTTGACCATCGCCGGCAGGTCGCGCGGGTTGCTGATCAGGATGTTGTGGTTGCCGATCAGCATCATCGCCATGCAGTGAAAGGTGAACGCATAGATGTGATACAGCGGCAGCGGCGTGATCAGGATTTCGCACCCTTCATTGAGGTTGGAGCCCATCAGCGCCTTGCATTGCAGCATGTTGGCGACCAGGTTGCGGTGGGTCAGCATCGCGCCCTTGGCCACCCCGGTGGTACCGCCGGTGTATTGCAGAACAGCCACATCGCCGCTGGCCGGGTTGGCATCGCTGACCGCCTGGCCGTGCCCCTTGGCCAGCACGTCATTGAACTTGATCGCTTGCGGCAAGTGATACGCCGGGACCATTTTCTTCACGTACTTGATCACGCTGTTGATCAACAGGCGCTTGAACGGCGACAACAGGTCGGCCACTTCGGTCACGATCACGTGCTTGACGGCGGTCTTGGGCACGACTTTTTCAGCCAGGTGCGCCATGTTGGCCAGGCAGACCAGGGCCTTGGCTCCGGAGTCGTTGAATTGATGTTCCATTTCCCGCGCGGTGTACAGCGGGTTGGTGTTGACCACGATCAGCCCGGCACGGATGGCGCCGAATACGGCGACCGGGTACTGCAGGACGTTGGGCAGTTGCACGGCAATTCGATCGCCGGGCTTCAAGTCGGTATGCTGTTGCAGGTAGGCGGCAAATGCGCCGGACAATTCGTACAATTGACCGTAGGTGATGGTCTTGCCCAGGTTGCTGAAAGCCGGTTTGCTGGCGAAGCGCTGGCAGGACTGCTTCAATACCGCCTGAATATTCGGATACTCGTCTGGATTGATTTGTGCAGCAATCCCGGCGGGGTACTTATCCTTCCAAAAGTCTTCGTTCATGGAAGCCCACTCCTCAGCGACGCGAATTCATCATCGCATTTGATGCGATTATTATTGGTGTGTGTTTTAAGGTGAATCTGGCGCTTTCAAGCAGGCCTAGACGTCACAAAGCGCGCCGAGAGTAGCAGCTTTGCCAAGGGCCGCCTAGAGCCAAAAGAGGGCCCTACAGTCATAAACATGACTCAAGAATATCCAGTGGTCATTTTTAGAGCAAAGATTCTATACCTCTGGAATCCGCTCTGGAATGAGCCATACCGGGCGACAAATAACACATGTGGGAGGGGGCTTGCCCCCGATGGCGGTGTGTCAGTCACTCAATGTGTTGACTGAACCACTGCTATCGGGGGCAAGCCCCCTCCCACATTTTTAATTGCTTTTCAATTCAAGGTTCAGGCGATGTCGCGCAGCTCCCGGCGCAGAATCTTGCCCACTGGCGTCATCGGCAGCGAATCCCTGAGCACAATATGCTTGGGCACCTTGTACCCGGTGAAATTGGTCTTGCAGTACGCCTTCAACTCCTCAACGCTCACCCCCTCGGCACGCGCCACCACAAACAGCTTCACCGCCTCCCCGGTACGCTCGTCCGGCACGCCGATCACCGCACAGTTGGCCACGGCCGGATGCGCCATCACCACGTCCTCGATTTCGTTGGGGTACACGTTGAAGCCCGACACGATAATCAGGTCTTTCTTACGGTCCACAATACGGATAAAACCGTCGGCATCGATCACCGCGATATCGCCGGTCTTGAACCAGCCTTCGGCGTCCAGCGCTTCGGCGGTGGCCTGCGGTTGCTGCCAATAGCCCTTCATCACCTGCGGGCCCTTGATGCACAGCTCACCGCGCTCGCCCAGCGGCAGCTCGGCGCACTCGTCATCGATTACTTTCATGGCCGTGGCCGGCACCGGAATGCCGACGGTGCCCAGTCGCGACTTATTGCCATACGGGTTGGTGCTGGCCACCGGCGAGGTTTCGGTCAGGCCGTAGCCCTCGCCGATCGCGCAACCGGTGATGTGCTGCCAGCGCTCGGCGGTGGCCTTGATCAACGCCGTGCCGCCGGAGTTGGTCAGCTTGAGATGGGAAAAGTCCAGGTGCTTGAAGTCCGGGTGGTCCATCAGCGCCACAAACAGTGTGTTGAGCCCCAGCAACCCGGTGAAACGCCACTTCTTCAGTTCCTTGATGAAGCCGCCAATGTCCCGCGGGTTGGTGATCAGCACGTTGTGGTTGCCGGACACCATCATGCACATGCAATTCGCCGTAAACGCATAGATGTGGTACAGCGGCAGCGGCGCGATCATCACCTCCTGCCCTTCCTTGATCAACGGGTGACCATCGTCGCCGGTCTGGGACATGCACGCCCGCACCTGCTGCATGTTCGCCACCAGGTTGCCGTGGGTGAGCATCGCGCCCTTGGCCAGGCCCGTCGTGCCACCGGTGTATTGCAGCACAGCGATGTCGTCGAGGGTCACCGGATGGCGGGTCACGCCCAGGCCACCGCCCATGCGCAGGGCGCGCTTGAACGACAGCGCACGCGGCAGGTGGTAGGCCGGGACCATCTTCTTCACCTTATCGACCACTGTGTTGACCAGCCAGCCCTTGGCGGCGGGCATGAAGTCGCCCATCCGGGCTTCGATCAGGTAGTCGATCTCGGTGTCGGCACACACCTCCTGAACCCGCGAACCGAACAGATTGAGGTAGACCAGCGCGCGCACGCCGGCATCCTTGAACTGGTGGCGCATTTCACGCGGGGTGTACAAGGGGTTGGTATTGACCACGATCAGCCCGGCGCGCAGTGCGCCAAAAACGGCAATCGGGTAATGCAACACATTGGGCATCTGCACCGCGATGCGCTCGCCGGGCTTGAGGTCGGTGTGCTGTTGCAGGTAACCGGCGAACGCCGCGCTGTGGCGCTCAAGCTCGGCGTAGGTCAGGGTAATGCCCATGTTGCTGAACGCCGGACGGTCGGCAAAGGTCTTGCAGGAGCGCTCGAAAACTTCGATCACCGATGTGTAGCTGGTCAGATCAATCTCATTGGGAACGCCCGCGGCGCGTTTGTCATTCCAGAAATCAGGTTGCATTATTCTTGTCCTCTTTACCTGAACAGGTCCGGCCGCTTTTCTATGCAGCTACAAAGAGCGGAGCTTTGAGGACGTTAGCAGTAATGGCCAAACAGGCAAATACGCTGAACTGTGTCATTGATTGTATGAATCTTGTCGCTAAGGCGCAGGCAGATACCCCGCCCTCGTACAGATGAGCTATACACTGCAACGACCCTGAGCAAAGGAACCGCCATGAACCACAGCACTTTCTGGCTGACCGCGAACGACCACAGCCGGCTGTTCGTCAATCAATGGATGCCCGACGCTCTCCCCAAGGCCGTGGTGATGCTGTCCCACGGCATGGCCGAGCACAGTGGTCGCTACGCACGCCTGGCCCAGGCATTGTGCGGCGCCGGCTACGGGTTGTATGCGCTGGACCAACGCGGGCATGGCCGCACCGCCGACGAGGGCACCCTGGGGCTGTATGCCGAGAACGATGGCTGGAACAAGGTGGTGGGCGACCTGGCCAGCCTCAACCAGCACATCGGCCAGCAGCATCCGGGGCTGGCGATCATCTTGCTGGGCCACAGCATGGGCAGCTATATCGCCCAGGCGTACCTGCTGCATCACAGCGCCAGCTTGCACGGCGCCATTCTGAGCGGTTCGAATTTCCAGCCGGTGGCGCTGTATCGCGCAGCGCGGCTGATTGCACGTATCGAACGCGCGCGCCAGGGCCTGTGCGGGCGCAGTGGGTTGATTGACTTTCTGTCATTCGGTTCATTCAACAAGGCGTTCAAACCCAATCGCACCGCCTTCGACTGGCTCAGCCGCGACCCGCTTGAAGTCGACAAGTACATTAATGACCCGCTATGCGGTTTTCGCTGCACCAATCAACTGTGGGTCGACCTGCTCGGCGGCTTGCAGCACATCAGCAAAGCGTCCAATCTCGCGCAGATCGATCCGGGCCTGCCGATGCTGCTGATCGGCGGTGAATGTGATCCGGTGAGTGAAGGCAAACGTCTCAAAAGCCTGGCCCATGCCCTGCGTGAGGCCGGCTGCCAGCACCTGCAATTGACACTCTACCCGCAGGCGCGTCATGAGGTGTTCAACGAAACCAACCGCGACGACGTCACCGCGGATGTCCTGACGTGGCTCGAGCACACCCTGACATTGCGCAGGCCCACCCGCTGCGAATGACTTTGCGTTTAAAATCAGCCGATTAAATTACCGATTAGCCACAGGATGCACGTTCAGATGACCCAGGTAACCAACACCCCCTACGAGGCCCTCGAAGTCGGCCAGACCGCCAGCTTCAGCAAGACCGTCGAAGAGCGCGATATCCAGTTGTTCGCCGCCATGTCCGGTGATCACAACCCGGTGCACCTGGATGCCGAATATGCCAAGGCAACCATGTTCAAGGAGCGTATCGCCCATGGCATGTTCAGCGGCGCGCTGATCAGTGCGGCGGTTGCCTGCGAACTGCCGGGGCCGGGCACGATTTATATCGGCCAGCAGATGAGCTTTCAGAAGCCGGTCAAAATCGGCGACACGCTGACGGTGCGCCTGGAAATTCTGGAAAAACTGCCCAAGTTTCGTGTACGCATTGCCACTCGCGTGTTCAACCAGCGTGATGAACTGGTGGTGGATGGCGAAGCGGAGATTCTTGCGCCGCGTAAGCAGCAGGTTGTAACGCTGACCGAACTGCCGCCGATCAGCATCGGCTGACCCATCGCATCGGGTAAGGGACGGCCGTCCATTGGCCGTCCTGAGCGATACCCCGAACTTCACTTGCGGCACCTGCTTTACACCCGTCTTATTCATACCGTGCAACTAAGCCAGTACACCTACACCTTCGCAACAACCCCTCAGTGAACAGGGCGTTGTCCCACGTCCAGCGCCCACAATAGGGACTGGCCTGGTCCTGTACGTTGGATAAAAATCGACAGGCTTTCAATATGTATTGCCAGTTGCCTATTCAGTCGTCTTCTCTACTTTACGACTGACAACGTATCCAGAACACGCCAGGAAACTATAAAAATGAAGAACCCACTCGACAATGTGATTTATGAAAACAACACGTTCAAGGAATCGGGAACCTGGTTCAGCGGCACACACCTGCCGGGTAGAACGTCGGCCAGTATCAGTGCGGTGGTCTTTAAAGGCGACCTGTATGTATTTATTCAACATTACGGCAGCATCGATAATGGCAAAGTTGATTACCTGATCTTCCAGCGAACGCCCTCGGGCCAACTGAAAAACACTGTCAAACGCACCATCCCCCATATATATGTCACCGGTACGCCTGCAGTAGCGGTGTACGACAATAAAATTTATTGCGTGTTCAGGCCCGGTGGAGACTCGCAAAAGTTAACGTACACGACCTTTGACGGAAGCGCCTGGTCAAGCGTCATCACTACCAGCAAAGGCATCTTGACCTCCCCCTCCCTGGCGGTTTACCAGGATAAATTATATTGCTTTCATCAAGGCTGGGAGGAAGACCGTGGCACCCTGTGGTATTCGACGTTCAATGGCGCCGACTGGGACCAGGATAAGCATGTTCGCGGCCTTGAGATAACTGAATCCCCCACCCTTGCCGTGTACAAGGGTGAACTCTACTGCGCCTATCACAAGGCAAGCACCCAAAGCGCCTGGTGTATTAAATTTGACGGTATGCAGTGGTCTCATGAAATGAGTCTGTCTGCCAACGTTTCGGAAAGTCCATCCCTCTATGTTTACAACGACAGCCTATTCAGCGCACGTACCGTCAAATCCGAACACGCCAGCCTCTGCGTAAACTACTTGGACAATGGAACCTGGTGCCCTGACAAGACCATCGTGAAGAACGACGTCTCCAACAGTCCGTGCCTGGTCGAGTATGACGGGCTGCTTTATTGCTTCTATCGAAATAATGACCACTCCCTGTCCTATGCCTTCCAGCATTATCAAGTCCTTAATCGAACCGTGCCGCTACTCGATGTCTGGGGAGAAGGACGCATTCATGCAGGTAACTTGATATCCGGTTTCGACGCGGCCGTTAATCTGAATTTATACCGACAATCCGTCTCCAATGGCGTCAATCGCTACAGTGCAATCCCGAACATCATGCCGGTCGCTACTTACGAAGACCCCGATTTTCCCATAGCCTGCGAGCACGTTAAAATCATTACCTTGATGGGGGCGCCTATTACCGAACGCGTCGCGGATGAAATAGGCCGAGTACTCGACATTGAGGGCATGGTGTTTTTATTTGCCCCGGATGATAAGGAGCGAGAGATGTTTCAAATCAGGAACAAGTTTCGGCTCAAACCCATCAGCACTGCCAAGCTTCCCCCGCCAATCGACCAGATATCCAAAGATTTCCACCCCGTGTACGCCTATAAAAAGCACAGGAGCTGAGCCGCAAGCGTTGAGGTCACGCCTACCAAAACCTGGCAACGTGGTCTGTTTTGAGCCTTGAAGGCTGGCGATGCTGCGTGCAGGCGAAAAAAATCCGAGGCCCAAAGGGGACCTCGGACTTTTTATGGCGCGTTACATATCAGTCAACGCGCTTGCAACCCTACAGCGCTCGAATCAGGACTGAGCACGTGCCTGGTTACGCAGGGCTTTGACCTGATCGTGGTTACGTTGTACGCCGTGGTACTGACGTTCAACCAGGTCACGAATGCCCAGCAGGTTGTGCTTGTTGATCTTCTCGATCGCTTCACGGTAAGCCTTCAGTGCGTGATCTTCACCGCGCTCGGCTTCATTCAGCACGGACTCTTCGTCCTTGCCGGTCACCATGGACTTCACGTCAACCCAACCGCGATGCAGGGCACCGGCCACGCTGCCGGAATCTTCCGGATCGCCACCCAGAGCACGTACGGCGGTTTTCAGCTCGGCGGCAGCAGTGCCGCAATCAACGGAGCGCTTGGCGAACAGCGCTTTGAGTTCAGGGTGCTTGATGTCTTCTGCGCACTCTTTGAAACCTTTCTGACCATCGATGCTGGTCTCGATCAGGTCGTTGAGTACAGAGATCGATTCTTTGTTGATGTCAGTCATTTTTCAATTCCTTGTGTGGATTGATGAAGGTTGCCTTAATGATTGCAGCGCCCGTGCCAGTTTTTGAAAAATTACTTTTGTTAGATAATTCAATAAGTTACGAATAATTGAACCATCTGTATGTATGTTATTTGCATGATCTGTCATTTGGCCTTCATGCAGAATGCCTGTATTTTCGAAGACCTCGCCTTCACTGCTCGAAACCATGAACCCTGAAAAGCTCGAATTGCTGATCACCCGCCAAATGCCGTTTGGCAAATACAAAGGCCGGATCATCGCGGACCTGCCCGGCCCTTACCTGAACTGGTTCGCTCGCGAGGGATTTCCCCACGGAGAACTGGGCGGCTTGCTGGCACTGATGCAGGAAATCGACCACAACGGCCTGGCCGAATTGCTCGAACCGTTGCGCGTTAAACACGGTAAACCCGCCCCTCGCCATTAATTGATTGAGCGCCACACCATGCCAAGGAATGCAAACAACGAACCTCACTGGCAGGTCATCGCCCAGCGCTATGCGCTGGAGCCGGGCCCGATCAATCTGGAAAACGGTTACTTCGGGCGCATGAGCCGTGCAGTCCAGGCGCAGTACCTGGAGCATGTGGCGTTTATCAACCGCAGCAACTCGGTGTATGTGCGTCAGCGCTTGGAGCAAGGGGAAAATAACCAGATTCGCCGCCAACTGGCCGCGTTGATCAATGCAGACCCCGACTCGGTGGCCTTCACCCGTAACGCCACCGAAGCCTTGCAGTCGCTGATCCGCAACTACAACCGCCTGCAACCGGGCGATCAGGTGCTGATCAGTGATCTGGAGTACGACACAGTCAAAGGCGCGATGCGCTGGCTGGCCGGCGTGCGCGGTGTCGAAGTGATCGAAATTTCCCACACCCACCCGGCCAGTTTCGACAGCCTGGTGCAGACCTATCGCGACACCTTCGATCAATACCCGCGCCTGAAGCTGATGGCGCTGACCCATGTCACCCACCGTACCGGCCTGGTGATGCCGGTGGCGGCGATTGCCAGGGCTGCACGTGACCAGGGGGTCGACGTGATCCTCGACGGTGCCCACGCCCTGGGCCAGATCGATTTCAACCTTGACGAACTGGGCATTCAGTTCGCCGGCTTCAACCTGCACAAATGGATCGGCGCGCCGCTGACCCTGGGCTTTCTCTACATTGCCCCCGAACGCCTGCCGGATATCGACCCGGACATGGGCGAATTCCACTACCCCGCCACGGATGTGCGGGCACGTACGTCCTACAGCACACCGAACTTTCCGGCACTGATGAGCTTGCCACTGGTGCTTGAAGAACATCGGGCACTGGGCGGCGCGGCGGCCAAAGGTGCACGGGTCAACCATCTGCGGGACATGTGGGTGAGCCAGGTGCGCGAGTTGCCGGGCATTGAGGTGCTGACGCCGGATGATCCGAGGCTGTATTGCGCGATTACTGCGTTCAAGTTCATTGGGCGCGATCAGCAGGTGATGGTCGACAGGTTGCTCAAGGAGTATGACGTGTTCACCACAACCCGCTCGGGCGCGGCGTTTGGCACCTGTATTCGAGTGACACCGGGGTTGGTGACGTCAGCGCAGGACATCGGCACGCTGGTCAACGCCATTACCGAACTGAGCAAAGATTAAATGTGGGAGGGGGCTTGCGCCCGATGGCCATAGGTATCCACACAACTCTGTAGCGCCAACCGTAACCACGATGCGAAGCGAGCCGCTCTTGATCTTGATCTTGATCTGCTTTTGATCCTAGGCGCCCCGTTAAACCACGCTGGCCGAACGCAGGCTTGAATCCGTGGGCAACCCGGCAGGACGCCGGGTTAGCCGCACTGGGCCAGGGATGGCCCAT
>Ga0105246_10000610_pt1 | contig 19889 bp, 19 predicted proteins | sample KBSM64metaG_FD_99694 | JGI IMG/M metagenome (GOLD analysis project Ga0105246, IMG submission 99694) | Miscanthus rhizosphere microbial communities from Kellogg Biological Station, Michigan, USA - KBS M6-4 metaG | ecosystem: Host-associated > Plants > Roots > Rhizosphere > Soil | place... | reverse complement strand
TAACTCTTTTTGGGTTGCTTGGCAGGCTTCTCGCGTTTGGCCTTGGCGGCTTTCTCAGCCTTAGGCTCTGCCGCGGCCTCGGCGGTTTCGGCTTCGCCCTCGCCGCCTTCCTCTTCCTCCGCGTGAACCTCCTCGACCGTGGTCTCGGCCATTAGATCGGTCGCCTTGCCCACCCAGTCGTCACGCTCGATGGCGCCGTTGAGCTGAAGCTCCTCGTCCAGCCGCGCGATCTCGTCGTCGGAGAGATTGGCGATCTGCTCGAATTTGATGAGACCGAGCTTGTTGAGCTTCTTCTCAAGCTCAGGTGTTACGCCTTGAATGAGCTTCAGATCGTCGGGGTCGCCCTTAGGTTTGGTGAAGCCCTTGAAACCCTCGGCCCTCTTGGCCTTGCCCTTAACCTCCTGCCGCTCGACGATGCGGGCCGACTTGCCGCGGCGTCCGCGCAAAAAATAGAGCTTGGCGCGGCGCACCTTGCCGCGGCGTACCACCTCGATCGAGTCGATCAGCGGCGAATGAACCGGAAACACGCGCTCGACGCCCTCGCCATAGGAGATCTTGCGCACCGTGAAGTTCTCGTTGACCCCGCCGCCCGCGCGCCCGATGCACACGCCCTCATAGGCCTGCACGCGGCTGCGCTCGCCCTCGACCACCTTGACGTTGACGCGGAGCGTATCGCCGGGACCGAAATCCGGCACCTTCCGCTTCTTGGTGAGAGCCGCAAGCTGCTCTTTCTCGAGCTGTTCGATGATGTTCATGGCTAATACCTTTCGGTGGGCGCCTGCCTGGCTCGTGGCCTTGCGGCGAACGCCATTCTTTTTGATTGATCCTTAGTTGAATCGCGGGCGGGGAACTCTCGCGGCAGTTTCCTACCTTAGCTTTCCGCCCTTGTCGATGGATTTACGCGAGAAATCGCGTCCGGTCAGGACTTGCGGTGTGGGTGTGCCTGCCACAGGTCAGGCCGGCGGGCCTTGGTAAGCTTTTCGGCTTGCTCACGCCGCCATTTGGCGATCGCCTTATGGTCGCCTGACAGCAACACCCCAGGGATGGCGCGTCCCTCCCATTCGCGGGGGCGCGTGTAGTGAGGATATTCGAGGAGTCCTTGGGCGAAGCTCTCCTCGGCGAGCGAGCTTTCATTGCCGGCGACGCCAGGTAGGAGCCGTACCACGGCATCGATGACCACCTGTGCCGCAATCTCGCCGCCCGACAGCACGTAATCGCCGATCGAGATTTCCTCGATGTTCCGCGCCTGGAGCACGCGTTCATCGATTCCTTCGAAGCGGCCGCAGAGCAGGATGACACCGGGTCCGCCCGCAAGCTCGCGCGCCTGTTCTTGCATGAATGGGTAGCCGCGCGGGGAGAGATAGATCGTGGGAGCTCCCGCAGGCGTTGCAGCGCGTGCGGCGTCGATCGCGGCGGCGGCGATATCTGCCCGCATCACCATGCCTGCACCGCCGCCCGACGGCGCGTCGTCGACCGAGCGATGCTTGTCGGTGGCGAAGCCGCGAATGTCGATGGCCTCAAGCGCCCACTTGCCTTCTGTAAGAGCTTTCCCCGCGAGGCTCGAGCCGAGAGGCCCGGGGAACATCTCCGGGAAAATCGTCAGCACCGTCGCGCGCCAGGCCATAGATCTACTCTAACAAACCTTCGGGCGGCACGAGCGTGAGGCGGCCGCCCTCGACATCGATCTCAGGCACGGTATCGCGAGTGAAGGGCACGAGCACCGTCGCGCCGCCACTTGTGGGCTTTAACTCAAGCAGGTCGCGAGCGCCGAAATTCTGAATGGCGACGACCTCGCCGAGTGGCGTGCCATCTCGGCCCACCGCTGCAAGCCCAACTAAGTCAGCGTGATACCACTCCTCCTCCCCGCGCTTTGGCAGCATCACGCGTGCAACGTAGAGCTTGGTGCGGCCGAGCGCCTCAGCAGCCTCGCGTGTGGTGACGCCCTTGATGCGGGCGATCAGGGCTTTGGGCGTGGCGCGCAAGCTCTCGATCTCGATTTTGCGTCCCGTTTCGTCCTGGAGCGGCCCATAAGCGGTGATGCCGGCCGGCTCCTCGGTGTAGGAGCGGATGCGGACCTCGCCTTTGAGCCCTTGCGCCGCGCCGATTTCCCCGAGAAGCACCAGCGCGTCCTTTTCGCTCAAGGCTATTCAGCTGCGGGCTGCTCGGGCTCGGCCGGAGCAGGCTCGGGCGGCGGTGCCGCGGCAGCCTCGGCAGCGGCCTTCGCCTTCTCCTCGGCGGCCGCGCGCTTGGCTTCCTCGCGCTCGATGCGCTTCTTGCCGGGCTGGCCCTTCTGCGGATTTGAGCGTGCGTCGCGCTTGCGCATGCCGGCAGCATCGAGGAACCGGAGCACGCGATCGGTCGGCTGGGCGCCGACACCAAGCCAATGCTTGACGCGCTCCTCGACCAGCTTCACGCGCTCGCCGCCCTTCGGCAGGAGCGGATCGTAGGTGCCGATCTTCTCGATATAGCGGCCGTCGCGCGGGCTCTTCGAATCCGCAACGACGACGCGGTAATAGGGCCGCTTCTTAGCGCCGGCCCGCGCCAGTCTGATCTTCAGTGACATAGTTTCATTCTCCTAGTGGGTTCGAATTCATCGTTTCTTTGATCCGGGCAGGCCCGGAAGCCCGCGGGGGAGGCCGGGAAGACCAGGAAGGCCGCGCGGAAGACCTCCGCCCAGACCGGGGAACGTGCCGGGCGAAAGCGGGGGCAGGCCACCTGGCGGAAGGCTCGCGCCTTGCGGCAGCTCAACCGGCATCTCGGGTGGAGGGCCGCCGCCAAACATCTGGCTGAAGATGCCGCGCTTCTTGCCCACGGCCTTCATCATGTCGGCCATCTGCCGGTGCATCTTCACGAGCTTGTTGATGTCCTGCACGCTCGTGCCTGAGCCCGCGGCGACGCGCTTCTTGCGCGAGGCATTGAGCAGCTTCGGATTCCTGCGCTCGGCCTTGGTCATCGAGCCGATCATCGATTGCTGGCGCTTCAGGATCTTGTCGTCGAGATTGGCGGCGTCGAGCTGCTTCTTGATCTTGCCGATGCCTGGCAGCATGGCGAGCACGCCGCCCATGCCGCCGAGCTTCTGCATCTGCTGCAATTGCTCAGCGAGGTCATCGAGATCGAAGGCGCCCTTCTTGACCTTGGCGGCGATCTTCTGCGCTTTGTCGATCTCGACGGTCTCGATCGCCTTCTCGACGAGGCCCACCACGTCGCCCATGCCGAGGATGCGTCCGGCAATACGATCTGGATAGAACTCCTCGAGCGCGTCGAGCTTCTCGCCGACACCGATCAGCTTGATGGGCTTGCCGGTCTCGGCGCGCATCGAGAGCGCGGCGCCGCCGCGCCCGTCGCCATCGACGCGGGTCAGCACGATGCCGGTGAGAGCGACGCGCTCGTCGAAGTTCTTGGCCAGATTGACGGCGTCTTGGCCGGTGAGCGCATCGGCGACGAGCAGCGTCTCGTGCGGCTTGGCGATTTTCGCGATGGCGGCGGTCTCCGCCATCAGCTCTTCGTCGATATGGGTGCGGCCGGCGGTATCGAGCAGCAGCACATCATAGCCGCCGAGCTTTGCCGCTTTCAGCGCGCGCTCGGTGATGGTTGTCGGCTCCTCGCCGGCGACCATGGCGAGCGTGGTGATGCCGGTCTGCTCGCCGAGTACGCGGAGCTGCTCCTGCGCCGCAGGTCGGCGAGTGTCGAGCGAGGCCATCAGCACCTTCTGCTTGTCGCGCGTCTCGAGCCTCTTTCCGAGCTTGGCAGTGGTAGTGGTCTTGCCCGAGCCTTGCAGGCCGACCAGCATCATCACTACCGGCGGCGTCGCGGCGAGGTCGATCCCTTGCGCCTCTGAGCCAAGCACGCGCACGAGCTCGTCGTGCACGATCTTGATGACCATCTGGCCGGGCGTGATCGACCGCACAACCTCCTGGCCGACGGCCTTGGCCTTCACCGACTCGGTGAAGTCGCGAACCACGTCGAGCGCGACATCGGCCTACAGTAGCGCGCGGCGCACCTCGCGCATCGCCTCGCCGACGTCGGCCTCGGTCAGCGCGCCCTTTCGGGTGAGCTTGTCGAGGATGGCGCCAAGCCGTTCCGATAGAGTCTCGAACATCGCGTTCGCCTGTCTCCCAAATACCAATCGCGCTCAAGTAGGCCAGAGGCCGGTAGCGCAAAGCAAAATGTCACCCGAGGGCGCATCGCGCTGTCGGATGTTGACCCCCCTGCCTCCCCATTATTTGTTGCGCTCAAGTAGGCCAGAGCCCCGTAGCGAAACAAATCAACGATGTGCAGGGCGGCGGCTCATGATTAGAGCTGCCTTGAATTTCGGCCGGAATGTCGGCGAGGACCGCCCGCAAGTCAAGCCTTGCCAGCGCTCGCGAAATAGTTGCCGTGAAAATGGAAGGGGATGGCGTGGGGCGCTTCGGCCCGCGCCTTCTCCGCGAGCCTCGCAGCGTCGAGCACCAGCAGAAACGAGCGCTCCTTGGCGGTGTCGAACACGATTGACAGCAGCACACCGTCGTCCTCCCCGCTAGCCGACGGCAATGGCACGAACACCGGCTCTCCGGGATAAAGGCCCGCTACGTGCCATCTGCCTACCGTGCCGGTTTCCGTATCGATCTTGACGATCGAGTCGAGAAAGTCGCCGCGGGTCCGGATGCCCGTTCCCCACACATAACGATAGGCCCGGCCGGCATGAGCCTCGTAGTTGATGCGCGGCAGCTCGAGCGGAGCGTCGGCCAGAGCTCGACGCGTGACCGGCGCTTCCGCGCCAAGCGGGATGTGAAATCGCATCAGCGTTCCGGTTGCGGTGATGGGCGTCCCCTCGCGGAGCAGCGCGAGATAGAGCTGATCGATGATCGTGGCGTCGGGATAGACGATGATGTCCACGGCAAGACGGTCGCGATCCAGAAACGCATTGACGTGGTGAAAGGCGAAGCAGGCTTCCGCCGTGGCGGTGCGCACGAGCTTGCCTGTGTCCTTCTCGACAATATGGAAGACGAGCCCGCGCTCCGGCTCCCAACGATAGTTGCGGATGAAGGACTTGCCTGAAAATCTGAGCTCAACCGGGTTCACCACCAGCGGAAATTCGATGAGCACGAGGTGATCCCGGCTCATGCCGAAACTATGCATGTAGGAAGGCCGCTCGACGGGCAGGTTCGCGACGATCCTCTGCTTGCCGTTGTCACCTATTCGGCAGAGGCGGTAGAGGCTCTTCATGCCAAAATCGACGATGTAATTGTAGTGGCAGCGTCTTGCCGCGTCGTAGTGGGGATGCGCCGTCGAGACCTGGCCTTTAAGGGCCCGGCGATAACCGAACACGCCGAGGGTCTTCAGTGTCTCGGGCTGAAAGCGCACCGGGATCGACGTCTCGGTAAAGGCAACGGTCTCCCGCGCATAGTCCGAGACATTGACGCAGCAATTGTCGGTGAGCTTGGGATTGAAGAGTGCGGCGACGCGGCCGAACAGTGTGCGGCAGGGGTCGGTGGCAAATTCGCCATAAGAGATTTTGCCGGTCGCTTCTGCGGCGGAGAACGCGCGGCTCTTGAGAAAGCGGCTGGTATAGCTGACGCGGCCTTGCGCGAAGGCAAATCGGTGCAGCATCGCAAGCCCGTCGAACCAGTGATTGTAGGTGCGGGCGCCGACTTCGAATTTCGAGGGGCCAGTGCGGAGCAGCGTGCCTTCGAGCCAGGGCGGGAGCGCGCCGTCGACCTTGAGGCTGACTGGCTCCGGCGTCTCCTCTGTCAGCGAGCGAAAGCCCACGCCGTAGGGAAACGAGGTCTTCTCCAGCATCTGGCGTCCTCGCGAAGCCTAGGAGCTAGACCGTGCTCCTCAAAAGCGGCTCAAGATGGACGGCGAGGTCAAGCAGTGTCTCGTCGGCGCTGGGCCAGCCAATGAAGGAAAGACCCACCGGGCAACCGGCAGCCAGTCCGGCCGGCACCGAGACCTGCGGCAGGCCGGAATGGCCGGCAAGGCAGGTGAATCCGAGCGTTTGCGCGCGGAACTCCGAGAACGAGGCGCCGTCCGGAATATCGCGCTCGGGCGGCAGCGTCGGCGTCGTGGGCAGCACGATCAGCGTCCCGATCGAGATCAAGGCGAGCAGGCGGTCGGCGATTTCGGCGCGCAAGGCGCGCGCAGCGTCGGCTTCGGCGAGGGTAATTGCCGCCGCCATGTCGAATCGCTCCTTGATGCCGGGTCCGAGCTCGACAGTGCGCGACTGAATGAAGGGCAGCAGCGTCGATTGGATCTCGAAGCCTTGAATGAGGCGGAAGGCGTTGCGCCAGGCGGCAACTTCCTCCTCACCGTCAATCTCCACGCGCTGGGGTCTGGGCAATGCGCCGCCGATCTTGCCGATCGCCTCCCATAGCGCCTGATCCATGCTCGCCTCGGCATGGCGGAAGAAATTCTCGGCGAGTATCAGCCGCTCGATCTTCGCTTCGGCCGTTGCGCCTTGCAGCAGAACATGGCCCACTTTGCGGAAAAGCTCGGAGTCGCGGGCAAGAAAGCCGACCGTGTCATAGCTCGGCGCCATTGGCGTCGCGCCGGTCGTGTCGATGCGTCCGTAGGTCGGCCTGAGGCCATATAGCCCGCAAAACGAGGCCGGCACGCGGATCGATCCTGCCGTGTCCGTGCCGAGCGCGAAGTTGCACATAGAAGCGGCAACCGCCGCAGCCGCACCGCACGAAGAGCCGCCAGTTACGTGCTTCGGCGCGCGCATTGACGGGCTGGCCGTAATGGATGTTCGAGCCGAGCACGCTATAGAAGAACTCGTCGCACACGGTTATGCCGGTGCACGATGCGCCGGCCTCGAGCAGGCGCGTGATGACCGGCGCGGTCTCTCGTGCCGGCGTCGCATGCCCATAGAAATCGGGACTGCCGTTGGAGACCTTGCGCCCCTTTATGGCGAACAGGTCCTTCACCATGAAGCTTGTTCCGGCAAGGGAGCCGGAGCTGCCTCCAATGAGCGGCTCTTTCAGCGTGTGAGGAACGAGGGCGCCGACCGGATCCGCGGAGGGAACTGCGATCATTCTTCCCCCTCCCTCTGCCGCATGGACTCCTGCGGTAAGCCCATATAACACGGGCAGCCATCCCTCAATGCGCCAAACGGAGGACGCCGGTGCGGGCTGAACACGCAACCGAACGGGGCTTGCCGCGGGCAGTGTGGGCGCTCGGGCTCACGTCGCTGTTCATGGACACCTCGTCAGAGCTGATCCATGGGCTGCTTCCAGTATTTCTCGTTGTCACCCTTGGCGCGAGCGCGACAGCGCTCGGCGTGATCGAAGGCATCGCCGAGGCCACGGCGCAAATTACCCGTGTGTTCTCGGGCTGGCTGTCAGATGCGCTCGGGCGGCGAAAGGCGCTCACCGTGGCGGGCTACGGTCTCGCTGCAACCACCAAGCCGCTATTCCCGCTCGCCAACTCTATTGGACTTGTGCTCGTCGCGCGCTTTCTCGACCGCATCGGCAAAGGGATCAGAGGCGCGCCGCGAGATGCGCTGGTGGCCGACCTGGCGCCGGCAGAGAAGCGCGGCGAGGCGTTCGGGCTTCGCCAGTCGCTCGATACGATCGGCGCCACGCTCGGTCCCGCAGCGGCCATCGCGCTGATGTATCTCTTCCACGATGACATCCGCACCGTGCTGTGGTTTGCCGTCATACCTGCGGTGCTTGCGGTCGTCGTTCTGGTGCTCGGCGTCAAGGAGCCCAAGCACGCGCAAGCCAGGGCGCAGGTTCCGCTTCATGCGAAAGAGATTGGGCAGCTTCCTTCAGCCTATTGGCTCGTGATCGTCGCCGGCACGGTCTTCACCTTGGCGAGGTTCAGCGAGGCGTTCCTCGTGATCCGCGCCCGCGACGGCGGCCTCGCTCTCGCCTGGGCTCCTGCGGTCATTGCGGTGATGAGCCTCGTCTATGCAGCAAGCGCCTATCCCGCAGGCTGGCTCCAGGACAGGATGGGCGCGCGGCCTCTGCTGCTGTCCGGCCTCGTCGCGCTTATTGCCGCAGACGTGCTGCTTGCCTTTGGCCAGACGCTTCTCGCCGTCTTTGTCGGCATCTGCCTGTGGGGACTGCATATGGGTCTGACCCAAGGCGTGCTCGCGGCCCTGATTGCGGAGACAGCGCCAATACGCCTCCGCGGCACGGCATTTGGGCTGTTCGGCCTGATCACCGGACTTGCCGCTTTGCTTGCCAGCATCATCGCCGGCCTCCTCTGGGACATGATCGGCGCCTCCGCCACCTTCCTTGCCGGTGCAGCCTTCGCCGCTGCCGCGTTCGCCACTTTCCTGCTGGTGAGGCACGCGCCAACCGGCCTCGCTGGAAGTCGACGACCTACTCGCCCTATATAGAGCGAGCAAACTCAGGCGCTCTCATGCAGGCTCGGACCATACCCTTCCGCAAGATGAACGGACTCGGCAACGACTTCGTCGTGCTCGATGCCCGCGCTCGCTCGCTTGCGCTTGACGAGAATGCGGTGCGCGCCATCGCCGACCGCAAGGAAGGCATCGGCTGCGATCAGCTCATTGCGCTCGAGCCCTCGGCGCGGGCCGATGTATTCATGCGCATCTGGAATGCTGATGGCGGCGAGGTTGGAGCTTGCGGAAACGCCGCGCGCTGCGTCGCTTCGCTCGTCGCCGCGGAACGGGGCGAGCCGCATGTTAGCATCGAGACCGAGAGCGGGATGCTCGACGCGGCGGTGAACCGTAACGGCAGCGTCACGATCGATATGGGCACGCCTCGGTTTGCCTGGAACGAGATTCCGCTGGCGCAGCGGTTCGACGACACGCGCCGCATCGCGCTCGATGCCGACGACCCGGCACTCAATTCGCCGGCGGTGGTGAATGTCGGCAACCCGCATTGCCTGTTCTTCGTGGATGATGTGGCGGCCCACGACCTCGCACGTTTGGGACCGGTGCTCGAGCACCATAAGCTGTTCCCTGAGCGCGCCAATATCTCACTCGTGCAGGTGCTCGCGCCTGATGCGATCAAAGTTCGCACCTGGGAGCGTGGCGCCGGGCTGACGCGGGCCTGCGGCACTGCTGCCTGCGCCGCTGCCGTCGCATCGGCACAGCGAGAGCTCACCGGCCGCAAGGTGAAGGTTAGCCTTCCCGGCGGCGATCTTCTGATCGAATGGCGGGAGGCGGACGGTCACATCCTGATGACCGGCCCTTATGCTCTCGACTATGAGAGCACGCTGCCCGCGGAGCTATTCCAACCGGCAAGTGTTTAGTTTCTCAAGAGTTTCGTGTTAGAAGCCGCCAATGTCGGATATCGAGCTCATCACCTTCGGCTGCAGGCTCAATGCCTATGAGTCGGAGGTCATGCGAGAGCACGCCAACGCCGCGGGCCTCAACGACGCGGTGATCGTCAACACCTGCGCGGTGACGGCGGAGGCCGTGCGCCAGGCGCGGCAGGCGATCAGGAAGGCGCGGCGCGAGCGTCCCAATGCCAAGATCGTGGTGACAGGCTGTGCGGCGCAGATCGATCCATCGCGCTTCGCTGCTATGGACGAGGTCGATCACGTCATCGGCAATCAGGAAAAGACCGAGTGTCGGACCTTCGAGAGCTTGAGCGCCGAAGGGACCGAGCGTGTCTTGGTCAACGATATTATGTCGGTCAGGGAGACTGCGGGACATCTGATCGAAGGCTTCGGCAGTCGCGCCCGTGCCTACGTGCAGATCCAGAACGGCTGCGACCATCGCTGCACCTTCTGCATCATCCCGTTCGGCCGCGGGCCGTCGCGCTCTGTGCCAGCGGGTGAGGTGGTCGCGCAAGTGGGGCGGCTGGTCGAGAACGGCTATGCCGAGATCGTGCTGACCGGAGTCGACATCACCGCATATGGCGCCGATCTCCCCGGCGAAATGACGCTCGGCAAGCTCGTGCGCAAGGTGCTCATGCTCGTGCCGGAGCTTCCGCGGCTTAGACTCTCGTCGATCGACTCCGTCGAGGCCGATTCGGCGCTGCTCGCGGCGATTGCCGAGGAGGAGCGGCTGATGCCGCATCTCCATCTCTCGCTGCAATCCGGGGACGACCTCACGCTCAAGCGGATGAAGCGGCGGCATGCTCGCGCCGACTCGGTGCGCTTCTGCCAAGAGGTGCGGCGCGCGAGGCCGGACATGGTGTTCGGCGCCGACCTGATCGCAGGCTTCCCCACCGAGACCGAGATCATGTTCCGTAACTCGCTGTCCCTCGTCGACGAGTGCGGTCTGACGTTCCTGCACGTGTTCCCCTTCTCGGCGCGGGAGGGAACGCCTGCGGCACGCATGCCTCAGGTCAATGGCCGCACGGTCGCGCGCCGCGCAAGCGAGCTGCGCGCCAAAGGCGTTGCGGCTCTGAAGTCGCATCTTGAGGCCGCCAAGGGCCGCCGCATCCAGGTGCTCATGGAGAGCGCCGGGCACGGCCGCTCGTCCGATTTCACGCCGGTCAAGCTCGAGGCGCATGAAGGTGCTGGCGCGCTGGTCGATGCTGTTGCCTCCGGGGACGATGGCGGCTCTTTGCTGGCCGTGAGGGCGCCGTGACTCAAGGGAGAAAGCCGGGCCTGTTCGAGCGGCTGTTCGGCATTGGCGCCGGGAAGCCGAAGCCTGCCGAGCCAGTGTCGCCTGCCAAGAAAGAGCCGCCGTCCGACGCGCCGAAGCGCAAGCCGCCAGCCAAAGGCCCTGCCAAGAAGGAGCCGCCCGATCAGGAGCGACAGCCAGAGAAGGTCAAAGCCCGGCCGAAACGGTCCGCCAAGCCTAAGGGGCCGCCCCCCTCTGGTCCGCATCCGCAGCCCGGCGAAGCCGAGTCTAAGCCAACCTCAAAGCCCGCGCCGCCGCCTCATGCTCCGCACACGCCGCCCGGCGTGAAGCCGCCCGAGGAGCGGCCTCCTGCTGACCGGGAGAAAGACAAGCCCAAAGCGTCGGCTCAGCCGGAACCGAAGCGAAGCTGGTTCGCCGAGCTGCGCAAGGGTTTGACCCGCACGTCGAATGCGCTGTCGGAGAATCTTGCCGGCGTGCTCGCCAGACGGAAGCTCGACGAGGAGACGCTCGACCGGCTGGAGGAGGTCCTGATCAAGGCCGATCTCGGTGTTGCCATGGCCTCTCGCATCAGAGACGCCGTGGCCAGTGAGCGCTACGACCGTGGCCTCGATGCCGATTCAGTGCGCGAGATTTTGGCTGACGAGGTTGCGCGCGTGCTCGAGCCGGTGGCCCAGCCTTTCGTTCTCGCACAAGACGCGCGCCCACATGTCTTCCTCGTGGTCGGGGTGAACGGCACCGGCAAGACCACTACGGCAGCCAAGATGGCTCGTCTGTTCAAGCAACAGGGCTTGAGCGTCATGCTGGCAGCCGCCGATACGTTCCGCGCCGCAGCCATCGATCAGCTCAAAGTATGGGGCGGGCGCGTCGGCGCCGAGGTTATCGCCAAAGATGTCGGCGCAGATCCGGCCGGAGTTGCCTATGAGGCGCTCGAGCGGGCGCGCGCCGAAGGCAAAGACGTGCTTCTCATCGACACCGCCGGCCGCTTGCAGAACAAGTCCGACCTCATGGCCGAGCTCGCCAAGATCGTGCGCGTTTTGAAAAAGCTCGATCAAACCGCTCCACATGGCGTCGTGCTCGTGCTCGACGCCACCACCGGGCAGAACGCGATCAATCAGGTGCAGATCTTCCAGGAGATCGCGGGCGTGACCAGCCTTGTCGTGACCAAGCTCGACGGCACGGCGCGGGGCGGCATCCTGGTCGCCATCGCGGAGCGCTTTAAGCTCCCCATCAACGCGGTCGGCATCGGCGAAGGCCTCGACGACCTCGAGCCGTTCGATGCGCAAGACTTCGCCCGCGCCATCGCTGGGGCAAGACGCAAGAATGAAGCCGCAGCCTGAGACCAACATGCCAGTGAAGGTTGCCAAATCCACGCCTGACGCCGACCGCGTCTGGGCCAAGCTCGCGATCGAGCTCGGGCCACTGCTCGTGTTTTTCGGCACCAACGCAGTGGCGGGGATTTATGCCGGCACGGCCGCCTTCATGGCCGCGACGCTGCTCTCGCTCGCGGTCGCGTGGCTCCGCTATCACAAGGTGCCGGTGATGCCTCTCGTAAGCGGCGTGATCGTGCTCGTATTCGGCGGCCTCACGCTGTATCTCCGCGATGAGACCTTCATCAAGCTCAAGCCGACCATCGTCTATTCGATGTTCGCGGTCCTTCTCGCCGCAGGGCTTCTGATGAAGAAGCCCATGCTCGAGCTCCTGCTAGGCCCCGTGTTCAATCTGACTGAGGAAGGCTGGCGCAAGCTTACACTTCGCTGGGCCCTTTTCTTCGTCGCCATGGCGGTACTGAACGAGCTCATTTGGCGTAATGTCTCGACCGACGCCTGGGTCAGCTTCAAGGCGTTCGGCTTCCTGCCGCTGACCTTCCTCTTCGCGTTAGCTCAGGTGCCGCTGATGCAACGCCACGGCGAGCCGCTCGCCGAGCCCAATTCTGAAGAGGAAAAGCGGGTCTAATTGGGCCTGCTGTGGCTGACCGGCACGTAACGGGCATTTAGCAGTGAAAAACGGCCCTGCCGCTAACACGCCGATTTGTGATCGACTGATGTCGCAATTGGCTTGCATGGATTGCAACCTGACGTTAGCTGTTCGCGTTTTCCATTGTGACAATCCTCCGCAGCCTTTCGAAAGCAAAGTGTTGCCGCGAGGGATACACGCCTCACGCGAACCGAAGGCGGTGTAGCGAGATGGCAAAAGGAGCGAGCCAGCTCAATCGCTCGGCGATGCATTTGCTGCACCGCGCCGGCCAATGCGCTGCTGACATTTTCGCCTTGGAGGCGCGTGCGAGCGGGCTCACGCCGCGCCAATTTGCGGTGCTCATGGTGGTCGCCGAGGAGGAGGGCCTCACTCAGACCGATCTCGTCGAACGCACCGGGATTGACCGCTCCACGCTCGCCGATATCGTTGGGCGGCTACTCAGTCACGGCCTGATCCAGCGGCGCAGGGCGAAGGAAGACGCGAGAGCTTACGCCATCAAGCTGACGCCGCAAGGGACCAAGGCGCTCCGTGACGCGCAGCCGGGTGCCGCTGCAGCCGATGCGCGGCTCCTCGCCAATCTGTCGCCGGCCAAACGGCAGGAATTCCTCGAGTCGCTCAGCCTGATCGTGGCCGCCGCCCGCAAATAGGGGCCTGGATCACCCCTGCGGCGCGCTGGCTGGCGGCTTCAGCAGAGGCAGGATCTTGTCGCGGAGCGCCTGCTCGGTGAGGGCTCCCACATGACGATAGGCGATCTTGCCATCACCGCCGATCACGTAGGTCTCAGGCACGCCGTAGACGCCGAAATCGATCGCGACGCGGCCGGAGCTGTCGACGCCGACGCGGGAATAGGGATTGCCGTAACGGCCGAGATAGCGCCGCGCAGAAGCCTGATCGTCCTTATAGTCAATGCCGTAGAGCCTGATCGCCTGATCCTTGGCGAGAGCCACGAGCAAAGGATGCTCGATCTGACATTCGACGCACCACGAGGCAAACACATTGACGATGGTCGGCTCGCCTTGCGCAAGGTCGGAGGACGCGAAGCCCGGTACTTCCTTCCCGCCGTCGGCAGTCAACCCTTGCAACGGCGGAAGCGTGAACTCCGGCACCGGCTTGCCGATCAGCGCCGAGGGAAGCCGCGAGGGATCGCCGCCCTGGAGCGCGTACCAGAACAAGCCGGCGAGCGCGGCGAAGAGGACGAACGGAAGTGCGAGGCCGAAGCGCCTTCGCATGTTTGGTTGACTGGCCGCGTCGGTCATGAGCCGCGCTGCCTGCCCGTGCTTGCTTTGGGCTTTGCTGATGGACCAGCCGAGCGGCGCCTGATCCCACGCCGTTCGAGATCGGCGAGAAGGCGGCGCTGCTTCCTGTCATCCTCGACGATGAAGAACGCGAGCGCCGCAACCGCGACGAAGGTCGCGCCATAAGCGGCGAGAATGAAAACTGCATGCTGACCGAGATCGGGCATCGGAAACTTCGCCTAGACTTCCACTAGAGCCGCGCGCTCGACTTGCGTTTGCTGCAACGCGCGCACGCGCCGCCGCAAAATCTCTGCGCGCATGGAAATCAGATGAAGCAGGATGAAGAGGAGCGTGAAAGCAAGGGCCATGACGAGAAGCGGCGCGAGCAGGGACGGATCGATGGACGGACCTCCAACACGGAACACGCTCGCCGGCTGATGCAGCGTGTTCCACCACACGACCGAGTAATGGATGATCGGCACGTTGACCGCGCCGACCAGCGCTAGGATCGCCGCGGCGCGTCCGGCGCGGCCGGGCTCCTCGATCGCCTGCCATAGCGCGAGCAGCCCGAGATAGAGCAGGAACAGCACGAGCACCGAGGTGAGCCGCGCGTCCCACACCCAATAGGTGCCCCACATCGGCTTGCCCCACAGCGAGCCGGTGACGAGCGCGACGAAGGTGAATGTGGCGCCGATCGGAGCGGCGGTCTTGGCCGCAACGTCGGCCAGCGGATGGCGCCAGATCAGCGTGCCGAGCGCCGCGACCGCGATCAGCACATAGCCGAACATGCCAAGCCAGGCGGCCGGCACATGGATGAACATGATCTTGACCGTCTCGCCCTGCTGATAGTCGGGCGGGGCTACGAAGAACGCGAGGTACAGCCCAATTCCGAGCAGGATAAGCGTCACTGCCGCGAGCCACGGGACCATGCGGTCGACGAGGCTCAGGAAACGCGTCGGATTGGCAAGGCTGACCATGGCGGTTGGTCTAGTTGGTTTGCACGATTGCCGCAATAACGCGCGAACCTGAGCAATGGGGGGCGAGTTTCTTCGGGAAACGTGCTGCCTGTTATGGGAAATCACAAGCGGAGGAAGCCATGTCCCAACCGGAACAATTCGAAGTCCTGGTGCTTGGCAGCGGAACGGCAGGCAAGCTCATCGCTTGGCATATGGCGGGGGCGGGGCGACGAACCGCCGTGGTGGAGCGCAAATGGGTCGGGGGCTCCTGTCCGAACATCGCCTGCATGCCCAGCAAGAACGAGATCTGGAGCGCGAAGGCTGCGCATTTCGTGCGCCACGCCGCCGAGTTCGGCATGACCACGGGTCCGGTCGTGATCGACATGGCTGTCGTCCGCGAGCGCAAGCGCAAGATGGTCGAGGCCCAGGTGGCCGCGCATCTGCGTAACTACAAGGAGAGCGGCGCCGAGTTGATCATGGGGGCTGCGCCTTTCGTGGCGCCGAAGACTCTCGAAGTCACCCTCAATGATGGCGGCACCCGCCTTCTTTCCGGCGACAAGGTGTTCATCAATGTCGGCACGCACGCGGCAATTCCGGACGTTCCCGGGCTAACAGCCGCCAAGCCGCTCACGCATATCGAGGCTCTCGAGCTCGATGACTTGCCGCGGCATCTGATCGTGCTTGGCGGCGGCTATGTCGGTCTTGAGCTCGCGCAAGCCTATCGCCGCTTCGGCAGCCGCGTGACCATCATCGAACACGGCTCCCAGCTCATGAGTCGCGAAGACCGTGACGTTGCTGAAGAGATACAGCAAATTCTCAGTGAGGAACGAATCGACATTCTGCTGAATACCGAGGTCCTCAGGGTGAGTGGCCGATCCGGAGAGGAGGCGAGCCTGGTCGTGCGCACGCCCTCGGGCGAACGCACTCTCGATGGCAGCCACATCCTGGTCGCGACGGGACGCATCCCGAACACCGCAGGCATCGGCCTCGAAGAGGCCGGCGTCGAGTTGAACGAGCGTGGCTATGTTCGCGTCAACGAGCGGCTCGAGACAAGCGCCCCGAGCGTCTGGGCGCTCGGCGAATGCGCCGGCAGCCCGCAATTCACGCATATCTCCGAGGACGACTTCCGCATCGTCAGGGACAATCTTGCCGGCGGAAAGCGGAGCACGAACGACCGGCTGATCCCCTACTGCATGTTCACTGAGCCGCCGCTTGCCCATGTGGGCTTGAGTGAGCGCGACGCTGAGCGCCAGAACGTTAAGGCGCGCGTCGCCAAGCTGCCGATGAGCGGCGTGCTGCGGGCGCAGGCGATCATGGAGATGCAAGGCTTCATGAAGGTCCTGGTGGACGAGGCCAACGATAGCATTCTCGGCTTCACCATGATCGGGCCAGAGGCCGGCGAGGTCATGGCGGTGATGGAGACGGCGATGCTCGCCGACCTGCCCCATACGCGGCTGCGCGACGCCGTCTTGACCCACCCGACCATGGCCGAAGGCCTCGGCCCGCTGCTCGCGCAAGTCCCAGCCCGCGCCGCTGAGCAGGCCGCCGCGCGATGGGCGGCGATGGAGAGGCCACGCCATGACTTCCCCCTTTCTTATCAGATCAAGACCTCGGTCCGCTTACATACGGATTGCCGCTCTCGAAAAACCGACGCTTGCGATGGATTTCCCGCGTTAAGCCGATGCGCGTGCTACTACAGATTGGACCCGTGCGCCGCGCTGCCGTGCCGAGCCAAAGTGATCCCGCAGCGCATAGATCAACACCATCATACCGTTTGTCGATCTGCAAGGCTTGGGCGAGGCGCCCGGGACCGCGCGCAATGTCACGCATGCGCATTGTCTTCCGAAAGCGCTGCATCATCTCAACACCCTGGAGAGGTTCCAACGCGCGTAAAAGCACGCCCGCACCGACGCCCGGCTCCTCGCTGGTGACGTTCACCATGAACGACGACCCATAGGTGAAATAGACGTAGCAGTAGCCACGGCCGAGAAACAAAGACTGATTACTTCGTGTCTTGCCTCGGAATGAGTGGCCGGCAGCATCACCTGGCGGGTACCCCTCTACTTCAACAATGGTGCCGCTCAGCCTGCCGGTCGGAAGATCGTGGACTAGTGTCTTCCCGATGAGATACTGCGCAAGCTCCATCGTGTCCTCAGGCAGGTGGGCCCGGCGAAGACGCTCGACGCTGCACTGAAGGGGTTTCACTGCGACCTCTCTCTCTGAACGCCCCATCAATGGCCAACTTCGTTGCCTATATAGCACTCACGAGAAGCGGATAGGCCAATATGGGCGGACCCAGCGCCCTCAGTCGCCTTCACGACGAGGCCTCGCACTCTGCGAAGGATGTCCGCTTTGGGTCAAAAGGAGACTTAAGGTCGCGCACCGCCCGATTACCGCAAGGCGGTGCGGAGGGCCGCGGCTGCGGCGATGGGCGCGAGCACGATCGAGGCAAGACTCAAAGCGCAGAGCATGAGGAAGGGCGGCCAGGAAGAGGTCGGCCCGGTAATGGCGGCCGATGCGGTCGCCACGCCGAAAATCAGTACCGGCACATAAAGCGGCAGGACGAGAAGCGCGAGCAGGAGCCCGCTTCTGCGCAAGCCGAGAGTTAGGCTCGCGCCGATCGAAGCGACGAAGCTCACCGCCGGCGTGCCCACGAGCATGGCAAGCACGAGCAGTGGCCACGCCGCGACCGGAAGATTGAGCAGAAGCCCGAGCAGCGGTGCAAGCAGCGCAAGCGGCACGCCGGTGGTCAGCCAATGGGCGAGGCTCTTGACCGCGGCGACCAGAGGCAGCGGCAAAGGCCCCGTGGTCAGAACGTCGAGCGCGCCGTCTTCATAGTCGTTGTGAAAGATGCGGTCGGCCGAGAGGAGCGCTGCGAGCAGAAGCGCGATCCACAACATGCCAGGCGCGATGCGCGCGAGCAGATTGAGATCAGCGCCAAGCCCGAGGGGTGTGATCGCTACCACCACGAGATAGAAGCCGATCGCCGTGCCGATGGCGCCGCCCTCGCGCCAGGCGAGCGTCACGTCGCGTGCGAGAAGGGCGAGCGCGGCCTTCATGGCTTCCGCTTCCCGCTGAGCGCGACCTTGTGCGCGAATTTGGTCTTGAGAGCCGTGTGGCTCGCCACCACGGCAATGCCTCCACCCTCGAGGTGGTCCTTGATAGCGGCCTCGAGCAGCTTGAGCGATGGCGCATCGAGCGAGACTTGCGGCTCGTCGAGCAGCCAGATCGGGCGCGTCGCGGCGAACAGCCGTGACAGCGCGAGCTTGCGCTTCTGTCCGGCGGAGAGCAGGCCGGCGGGGAAGTCGGCAAGGGGAGTCAGTCCGAAAGCGCCGAGGGCGCTCGGCACGCTTCCGTCGTTCTCGCCGAGGTAGTCTGCCCAAAAGGCGAGGTTCTCGCGGACAGTGAAGCTCGTCTTGATGCCGTTGAGGTGGCCGACATAGTGGCAAAGCTCGGGAAGCTCGGCGTCTTGCTTTGCGCCTTCGAGGTTCAGCCAGCCGGCGGCAAGCGGAAGAAGACCCGCGATCTGCCTGAGCAGGCTGGTCTTGCCGGCGCCGTTAGGTCCCGTGACCAGCAGCCCCTCGCTGGGGGCAAGCGCGAAGCTCAAGTCGTGGAACAGGACCCTGCCGCCGCGCTGGCAGCTGATGTCATGGGCGGCAAGGCCGATGCGTTCGGGCATTTGCTTAGGATTTGCACAAGCTCAGACTGCGGGAGGCAGCAGAAGAGCAAATCTCGCCCCCAAGCTCTCTTCGCGTCATTGTGTCGTCGCCGCAAGCGCTTTTATATAGGTGGAAGAGCGCGCAAGCCTTAAGCCAGGGGTAGCGTTTCAGCGGGCCGCAGAGGTCTGCCCGCTCCCGTTCGGCCACGGCTTTGCATTGCTGCTGGACAGTGGCAGCAGCTAGGAGATTGCGTTGACAGCGGCACTTGAACCATCGCTCGACAGCTTCAAATGCCGGCGCACGCTCAAACTCGACGGCGACAAATACGACTATTTCAGCCTGAAGGAGGCCGAGGCCAACGGGCTTTCCGGAATTTCGAGCCTGCCCTTCTCGCTCAAGGTGCTGCTCGAAAATCTGCTGCGGCACGAGGACGGGCGCACCGTTACCGCAGACGACATCAAAGGCGTTGCGCTTTGGCTCGAGCACAAGAAGAGCGACCGCGAGATCGCCTTCCGCCCGGCGCGCGTCTTGATGCAGGACTTTACCGGCGTGCCGGCCGTGGTGGACCTTGCCGCCATGCGCGACGCCATGGCCAAGCTTGGCGGCGATCCCAACAAGATCAACCCGCTCGCGCCCGTCGACCTCGTCATCGACCACTCGGTGATGGTCGATGCTTTCGGCTCGGACCGCGCCTTCCAAGTCAATGTCGACAAGGAATATGAGCGGAATGGCGAGCGCTACGCCTTCCTGCGCTGGGGCGCCGGCGCCTTCGACAATTTCCGCGTGGTGCCGCCCGGCACTGGTATCTGCCACCAGGTCAACCTCGAATATCTCGCGCAGACGGTATGGACCAAGGACGCCATGAACGGCGCCAACGCCGTTGCCTATCCCGATACGCTAGTCGGCACCGACAGCCACACCACCATGGTCAACGGCCTCTCGGTGCTCGGCTGGGGCGTGGGCGGCATCGAGGCTGAGGCGGCCATGCTCGGCCAGCCGATCTCCATGCTCATCCCCGAAGTGATTGGTTTTCGGCTCACCGGAGAACTCAAGGACGGCGTCACCGCGACCGACCTCGTGCTGACAGTAACCGAGATGCTCAGGCGCGCCGGCGTGGTCGGCAAGTTCGTCGAGTTCTTCGGCACCGGTCTCGACAATCTGCCGCTTGAGGACCGCGCCACCATCGCCAATATGGCGCCGGAGTACGGCGCGACCTGCGGCTTCTTCCCGATCGACGAGGAGACGCTTGGCTATCTCAAGGCCACGGGGCGCAAGCGCTGGCGGATCGACCTGGTGGAGGCCTACGCCAAGGCGCAGGGACTCTATCGCGACGACTCTACGTCAGACCCGGTCTTCTCCAAGATGCTCCACCTCGACCTTCGCGATGTCGAGCCCTCGCTCGCCGGGCCCAAGCGCCCGCAGGATCGGGTGCCGCTTGCCCGTGCTGCACACGGCTTCGCCGAGGTGCTCGACAAGGAATATGACAAGGGCGACGAGGCTGGCCTGCGCGTCCCGGTCAAAGGGAAGAATTTCGATCTTCGTCATGGCGACGTGGTGATCGCTGCCATCACCTCCT
>Ga0105246_10000608_pt1 | contig 19902 bp, 17 predicted proteins | sample KBSM64metaG_FD_99694 | JGI IMG/M metagenome (GOLD analysis project Ga0105246, IMG submission 99694) | Miscanthus rhizosphere microbial communities from Kellogg Biological Station, Michigan, USA - KBS M6-4 metaG | ecosystem: Host-associated > Plants > Roots > Rhizosphere > Soil | place... | reverse complement strand
CGCCGCGCGCTCGGCGCCCTGGCGCTCGTGCGGGATCTTGGCGTTGATCCGCGGGAACCAGGTCTTGCGCCCGAACAGCGTCTCCGAATAGCCGCGCTCGCGGACGGTTTCGAGCGTCGCGTGGATATAGTTCCGGATGCCGGGGAAGCGCTCGAAATACCGGTCGATTATCGCTTGCGCCTCGTCCGGATCGACGCCCAGCCGGGAGCCCAGGCCCCAGCGACTGATGCCGTAGAGGATCGCGAAGTTGACCGTCTTGGCCCGCGCGCGCGTGTCGCGGTCGACCGTGCCGAACATTTCCTGCGCGGTGCGCGCGTGGATGTCCTCGCCGGCCGCGAAGGCTTCCTTGAGCGGAGGCACGTCGGCCATGTGGGCCGCGAGGCGCAGCTCGATCTGCGAATAGTCGGCGGCGAGGAGGACATGGCCTTCCTCGGGCACGAAGGCTTCGCGAATCTGCCGGCCGATAGCGGTGCGGATCGGGATGTTCTGCAGGTTGGGGTCGGTCGAACTGAGCCGCCCGGTCTGCGCGCCGACCAGCGAATAGCTGGTATGGACGCGGCCGGTCACGGGATTGATCGCTTGCTGCAGCGAGTCGGTGTAAGTGCTCTTGAGCTTGGCCAGCTGGCGCCAGTCGAGCACTTTGGTGGCGACTTCGGCGCCTTGAGCGGCGAGGCCTTCGAGGATCGCCTGGTCGGTCGAGTACTGCCCACTCTTGCCCTTGCGTCCGCCCTTGTAACCCATCTTGTCGAACAGGATGCGGCCCAATTGCTGCGGGCTGCCGATGGTGAACTGCTCGCCGCAGCAATCGTAGATTTCCTGCTCGATGCGGACGATCTCGTGTGCGAATTCCTCGCTCAGCTTGGCGAGCCGATGGCGGTCGACCTTGATTCCGTGGCGCTCCATCGCCGCGACGACCGGGATCAGCGGGCGGTCGACCCGCTCGTAGACCCGCGTGCCATGCTCGATCGCCAGGCGCGGCTTGAGGAGCTGATACAGCCGCCAGGTCACGTCTGCATCCTCGGCCGCGTATTCGGTGGCGCGGGCGAGCGGCACTTCGCCGAACGGAATCTGCTTCTTGCCGCTGCCGCAGATATCCTTGAAGGTCAGCGTCGTGTGCCCGAGATGGCGTTCCGACAGTTCGTCCATTCCGTGCCCGCCACCAATCCCGTCGAGCGAGCGCCCGGCATCGAGCGCGAAGCTGATGATCATCGTGTCATCGACCGGGGCCATGGCCACGCCGTTCCGGGCGAGGATGTTGATGTCGTACTTGATGTTCTGGCCGATCTTGAGGACAGCGTCGCTTTCCAGCAGCGGCTTAAGGGCGGCGAGGGCTTGGGCCTTGTCGATCTGTTCGGGCCGTTCGGCGAACATGTCGCTGCCGCCGTGGCCGAGAGGGATGTAGCAGGCGTCGTTCGGGCCGAGCGCGAGGCTGACCCCGGCGAGCTCCGCGCGCATCGCGTCGATCGAGCTGGTCTCGGTGTCGATCGCTACTGCCCGCGCGGCATAGGCGCGCGAGACCCAGTGCTCCAGCCGCTCGATCGTCTGCACGCATTCGTAGGCCGAGCGGTCAACCGGCGGGAAGTCTGGTCGATCCTGACGGTTGCCGGTAGGCGCGGCAGGAGCGCCGGCGGTCTGTTGCTTCGGCGGATTGAGATCAGTGGGCCGCGCCGGGCTGCCGTTGCCGCCGTCGAGCCGCCGCAGCAGGCTGGTGAAGCCGTGCTCGGTGAGGAAGGCGGCGAGCGGCTCCTTGGGCACCGTGTCGAGCTTGAAGTCGTCGAGCGCCATCGGCAGCGGGCAGTCTTCCTTGAGCTGCACCAGCACCCGGCTGAGCTCGGCCATTTCGCGCCCTTCGATCAGCCGGTCGCGCAACTTGCCCGGCTTCATCGACGGCGCCGCATCGAGCGCGCCCTGGAGAGAACCGTAGTCCTGGATCAGCTTGGTAGCCGTCTTCGGCCCGATGCCGTAGATCCCGGGCACGTTGTCGACGCTGTCGCCCATCAGCGCGAGCACATCGCCGACCAGCTCGGGCCCGACGCCGAACTTCTCGACCACCTCGGGGATGTCGATCCGCTGGTTCTTCATGGTGTCGAGCATGTCGATGCAGCCGCCCTCATGCCCGTCATGCGGTTCGGCGCACTTCCCCACCAGTTGCATCAGGTCCTTGTCGGAGCTGACGATGGTGACATCCCAGCCCCGCCGGGTCGCCTCTTTGGCATAGGAGGCGATCAGGTCGTCGGCTTCCAGCCCGTCCTCTTCGATGCACGGCAGGCTGAACGCACGGGTGGCGTCGCGGATCAGCGGGAACTGCGGCTTGAGGTCTTCCGGCGGCTCCGGGCGGTTGGCCTTGTACTGGTCGTAAAGCTCGTTGCGGAAGGTGTGGCTGCCCTTGTCGAGGATCACGGCCAGGTGCGTCGGCCCGTCGGCCTTGTGCAGGTCTTCGGCCAGCTTCCACAGCATGGTCGTATAGCCGTAGACTGCGCCGACCGGAGTGCCCTGCGGATTGGTCAGCGGCGGCAGGCGGTGATACGCGCGGAAGATGTAGGCCGATCCGTCGACCAGATAGAGATGCTGCTTGTCGGACATGGCGCAGTAGCTAGCAGCGCTCGCCGCGAAGGTCAGCCGCTTTTGCGGCCGCAGATAACCGGCCAATTGTGGCATGGTGCCACAATTCGCTTGCTCCGCCACAAAGCGGCCTTTATTCATGCGAAAGAGATCAGCCGCGAGGCTGGTTTCGCGCTCCAGGCTTTGTCCGGCGCGCATTTCAATAATCCAAGGATATAGATACCATGCGCAAGATCATTCTCGCTGCCGCCGTTGCCGGTGCCGCCCTGTCGGTCGCCGCTTGCTCGCAGAAGACCGAAGACGCCACCAGCGAAGCCGCTGACTCGGCCGCTGCCGACGCCGCCGCCAATGCCGACGCCGCCGCCACCGCGGTGACCGACGCGACGACCGACGCCGCTTCCGCCACCAGCGAAGCCGCCGACACGGCGACCACCACCACCGAGACCACGACGGCCACGACGGCTCAGTAAGCCTCGTTCGTCTGTGAGTAGGAAAGGGCGCGGCTTCGGCTGCGCCCTTTTTGTTTGCCCGGCGTCAGAGCTCAGGGAACGGGAGTGGCGCGGTCGTAAGTGGCGCTGGCCCAGACTTGGGCCGGCTGCGCCTGATATCCGTCGTACACCGCGCGGGCGATCGTAGCGATCTTCTCAAAACGATATTGGTGATTGCCACCGCCGCCGGTGACATAGATCGCCAGGGCGATCGCGTGGCCGTCCGGCCCGGTGACGATGCCGACATCGCTCGAGGTGTTGTAAAGCGTGCCGGTCTTGTGCGCGACCATCACGCCCGTCGGCATCTGCCCCTTGATGCGCTGCGGGCCCGTCTTGCAGCGCTCCATCGCGCCGAGCAGCACGTTTCGGCTCGACCGGGTGAGCCAGCGGCCGTCGTGCAGCCCCTTGACCAGCTTGGCCATCGCCAGCGGCGTGGCCGAATCCCGCATGTCGACGTTGTTCGCCGGGTCGACCGCGCCATCCTCATGCACCAGCGTCCAGATGTCGCGGTCGATGCTGAACTCTCTGATCCCCGCCCGGTGGACCCAGTCGTTCACCGCCCGGGGACCGCCGACCGCGCGCAGCAGGCCGTCAGCAGCCTCGTTGCTGCTCCGGGTGATGGCCAGCTCGATCAGCTGACGCGCCGTCATCGACTGGCCCTTACGTGTCGGGCTCAGCATCATCGGGTACTGGTCGTCGAGAGTCCAGCGGCCCTGGTCGACGCCTTCGAGGAAGGTGGCAGCGATGGCAATCTTGCTGGTGCTCGCCAGGGGGAAGCGCTGGCCGCCGAGAACCGAAATCTGCTTGCCGGTGGTCAGGTCGATCGCGGCGACGCCGATGCGGCCGCGCGAACTGGCGGCGACCTGGGCGATCTGGCGTTCGAGAGCCGTGTCGTAAGTGGCGGTGAAGTCACGCGGCGTCGTGTCGGTGGTGCTGATGACGCTGTCGAACTGCGCCTCGAGCCCGCCGTTCTCGGCGTGCGCCGGCACGATCGCGGCCAGGGTGAGCGCGACCGGGGCGAAAAACCGTCCAAAACCAGCCAAAGTCATCTACCTGTTGCTACCCGCCGAAACCTTCCGACTGGTTAACCTGAGCGCACGGATTTCGGCAAGAATCTCAGCGACGAAGCGTGGTTTACGCAGTGACGAACCGAGGCCAGTTCCGCCATTTACCCCATCGAAAGGCCGTTTCGTCAGGTTTTCGGATGCGTCCGGCGTCAGCGCGCGTTCAAATTGCGCTTGATGTCCTGCACGAAGGTGGTGCGCCGGATCGCCTTGATCAGCAACTTGGCGACCAGTCGGCCAGCCGGTCGCATCGGCCGGCGAACCTGCAGGAACAGCACCACTCGCGGTTGCGAGCGCTCGTTCCAGACCTCGTGCCGGTGGGTCTCGTCGAACACCAGCCACTCGCCCTCGCGCCATTCGACGGTCTGCCCGGCCACGTCCATCGCGCAGCGGCCCGGTCCTTCGGGCACGATCATGCCCAAATGGCAGTTGAGCCAAGCCTTGGTTACCCCGCGATGGGGTGGCACATGGGTGCCCGGCTCCATGATCGAGAAGAACGCGACCACCAGCCCCGGCACCTTGTCGAGTAGTGCGCTCGTCCTCGGGCAGCGCGCATGGTTCTGATCTGCGCGGAAACCGTAACCGGTGAAGAAAAAACTCTTCCAGTGCCCGTCGCGGGCGATGGCCTTGTGATCGGGCGAGATTTCCCCAAGCGCGGGGATCGCGCCCCGCTGCTCCAGCAGAGGAATCAGCTCGGCCCGGACATCGCGCCAGTGTTCGCCCAGTTCGGCCAGACCGGGCACCGCATGGTGGTCGATAAATGGTTCGCTGCCAATCAGCGACTGCCGCGCGATCCAGCGATTCACCGGATCGCGCAGGCGCTTCCCGAAGCGCACGACGCGCGAAGCGTTGGTCATGGGTTTCGTCGAAGCGGGCTCGCCCCCCGCGCGCGGAAAAATGGCTGCGTCCTGCACAGGATCGCCCCTTACTGGCCGCCCGCGAAGAACAATATAGTACGCCAAAGCGCGCTGCCAACCGCAGCGAGGAAAGGCTTATTCGCCGAACGGGTAGGTGTCGGGCACGCCCTCATGCGGCTCGCGAGGACGCAGCGGCTGCAGCGCCCGGGTCTCGTCGAACCACACGTAGGCATCGAACTGGCGTGACAGCACGGCCTGGCTGTAGTGGCTCCAGCGCTCGGTCTCGGGGCGATAGATCACCCCGATGAAGCGCTCGAGCCGCGGCTCAGCCAGCCGCCGGCGCAAGGCCTCGTTGCGGCCTGGCGTCAGGTCGAGCAGGAAGCGCGGCTCGCCGCTATCGTGGCATACCCGTTCGTACGAATCCCCGCGTGAGGGGAGCACGCGCTTGGTTTCGTGATCGCCGTCCCAGTCGGTCGCTGCGGTGACGGTGCCAGTGTGGGTGCCGAAGCCGATTAGCGCCGCGTGCTCGGCCCAGCGTTCGCGCGCCAGCTGGCCGATGTTATGCTCACCGCGAACGGTGCCCATCTCGGTTTCGCTGGCATCGCCGATATGGCTGTTGTGGGCCCAGACGAGCGCCTTGGCGTCCAGCCCGCGATGCTCGAGCAGGTGCTCGAGCGTCTCGGCCATGTGGCTGTCGCGCAAGTTCCAGCTCTCCGCGCCACCGTAATACATGATCCGGTAATAGCGCTCGGCCGAGGCCACCAGCCGCGCGTTCATCGCCGCGCCGAACATTCCGCCGTCCTCGTCGAGTGCGCGCTGTAGCAGGTCGCGGCAAACCGCTATCACTTGCTGCTCGCACTCGGCGTAGCCTCTGTTCAGCGCCGCGCGGCCATAGGTGGCCGGCTCGGACTGCCACGGGGTGAGGCAGCCGTAGCGCTGACGGGCGATCGCGGCGGCCTCGGGGTCGTACTCGTCGAGGTAGGCCAGCACCGCCTCGATCGAGCCCGACATGTTGTAGATGTCGAGCCCGTAGAACCCGGCCATCGCCTGCGCCCCGCGGCCGCGGTTGAGCGCGTGGAGATCGTGCATCAAGTTCGCGATCACCGGATTGCGCCACATCCAGGTGGGGAAGCGCTGGAACGGACGGGGGGCACCGGCGCGGGGGTGCCGATGGCGGATGTGACGATCGAGCACGGCGGCGTCGGGCCAATCGGCTTCGGCGGCGACGATGGTGAAGCCGTGTTTTTCAACGAAGCGCCGGGTGATCGCCGCGCGGGCGGCGTAGAACTCGTGCGTGCCGTGACTGGCCTCGCCGAGCAGCACGACCTTCCGGTCGGCGAAGCGATCGAACGCGGCGGCGAAGCGCTCGTCGTCGATCTCGGGCAGCGGTTCGGCTGCTTCGGCGACGATTTCGGCGAGGCTCTTCGGCCGCGCCGGCTGGTGGTTGCTGGCCGCGCGGCTGCCGTCCTCATAGCGGCCATAAGCGCCGATCAGCGGCACGAAGCGCACGCCGCCGAGGTCGTGCTCGTCCCAGGCGTTCTCGCCGGTGCGGGTGACGCACAGCAGCGACTGGATGTCCTCGCCCCCGACCGGCACGATCAGCCGCCCGCCGATCTTGAGCTGACGTTTGAGCGGCTCGGGCACCTTGTCGCCGCCCGCGGCGACCACCACGGCGTCGAACGGCGCTTCGTCCGGCAGTCCCGCGCTGCCGTCGCCGCAGATGATCGAGACATTGTCGTAGCCGAGCGCGTCGACCCGTCTAGCGGCCGCTCGCGCCAGCGGCTCGTGCCGCTCGATCGCGAACACCTCGCCGGTCATCTGCGACATCACCGCGGCGGCATAACCCGAGCCGGCGCCGACCTCGAGCACCCGGCCACCGGGTTGAATGTCCGCTGCCTCGATCATCAGCGCGACGATATACGGCTGGCTGATCGTCTGCCCTTCGCCGATCGGCAGCGGGCCGTCCTCGTAGGCGAATTCGCGCATCGATTCGGGCACGAACTGTTCGCGCGGAATGGTGCGGAAGGCGGTGAGGATGGCCGGAGACTCGATGCCCCGGCGGCGGATCTGCCGTTCGACCATCCATTCACGCGATTCTTGCGGGTCGGCCATGACTGGCCTCCTCAGCAGCTTGCGCAGCCAGCTGCGCATTACTTCTAGGCCATCGCGAGCGCGCGTTCGACCGCCGCCACTGGCTGGTTGGTCAGGTCCTTGGCCACCTCGCCGACGATCCGGTTCTGCAGCTCCTGGTGGCAATGCTGGCGTATCTGCCCGAGCGTCTTCGGATCGGCGGCGATCACAAGCGGGTCGGCTTCGCCGTTCAGGGTCTTCTTGTTGAGCCATTCGGCGATCGCGGCGCCGTGCGCCAGTTCGTCGATATCGGTGCTGCCGTTGCGCTGCCCGGCGGGGTCCTGATGGCGCACCCCGGCGCTGAAGTTGGTCAGCTCGAGGTCGAGCTCGCGGAGTTTCTCGAGCTTCGGCTCGAACGGCAGCCCGACGTTGCGCATCATCACGAAACGCTCGCCATTGGCGAGGGCTACCAGGGCTTGGTGCGGAACTTTCATCGGCCTCTCCTTGGTTTCCAAACCTAACGGGCGAGGCGAGCGGAGGGTCCAAGCAAAAGGGCCGGGGGATCGCTCCCCCGGCCCTCTTTGTCGCGTTATGCCGAGCTTTAGAAGCCCATGCCGCCCATGTCGGGCATGCCGCCGCCGCCCGGCATCGCCGGCTTGTCTTCCGGCACTTCGCTGATCGCCGCTTCGGTGGTGATCAGCAGACCGGCGACGCTGGCCGCATCCTGCAGCGCGGTGCGCACGACCTTGGTCGGGTCGATCACGCCGGCCGCGACCAGGTTCTCGTAAGTGTCGGTCGCCGCGTTGAAACCCTGCGTCTCATCGTTTTCGCGCAGCAGGTTGCCGGCGACCACAGCACCGTCATGGCCCGCGTTCTCGGCGATCTGGCGGATCGGCGATTCGATGGCCTTGCGGACGATGTCGATGCCGCGGGTCTGGTCGTCGTTCGCGCCCTTGAGACCGTCGAGGGCCTTGGTGGCGTAGAGCAGGGCGGTACCTCCGCCGGGGACGATGCCTTCTTCAACGGCCGCGCGGGTCGCGTGGAGCGCGTCGTCGACGCGGTCCTTGCGCTCCTTGACTTCGACCTCGGATGCACCCCCGACCTTGATCACGGCAACGCCGCCGGCCAGCTTGGCCAGCCGCTCCTGCAGCTTCTCGCGGTCGTAGTCGCTGGTGGTGGTCTCGATCTGCGCACGAATCTGCTCGACGCGGGCCTTGATGTCGCCCGCATCGCCGGCGCCGTCGACGATCGTGGTGTTGTCCTTGTCGATGGTGACGCGCTTGGCCTGGCCGAGCATCGAGACGGTGACGTTCTCGAGCTTGATGCCCAAGTCCTCGCTGACCATCTCGCCCGCGGTTAGCGTCGAGATATCGCCGAGCATCGCCTTGCGACGATCGCCGAAGCCTGGCGCCTTGACGGCCGCGACCTTGAGGCCGCCGCGCAGCTTGTTGACCACCAGCGTGGCCAGCGCCTCGCCCTCGATGTCCTCGGCGATGATCAGCAGCGGACGGCCGCTCTGCACCACGGCCTCGAGGATCGGCAGCATCGACTGGAGATTCGACAGCTTCTTCTCGTGGATCAGGATGTAGGGGTTATCCAGATCGACGGTCATCTTCTCCGGGTTGGTGACGAAGTAGGGGCTGAGGTAGCCGCGATCGAACTGCATGCCTTCGACCACGTCGAGCTCGAACTCGAGGCCCTTGGCTTCCTCGACCGTGATCACGCCTTCCTTGCCGACCTTGTCCATCGCCTCGGCGATCTTCTCGCCGACTTCGCGGTCGCCGTTGGCCGAGATGATGCCGACCTGGGCGATCTCGGTCGATCCGGAGACGTCCTTCGAGCGGGCCTTGAGGTCCTCGACGACCTTGGCGACGGCGGTATCGATGCCGCGCTTGAGGTCCATCGGGTTGATCCCGGCGGCGACCGACTTCATGCCCTCGCGAACGATCGCCTGGGCCAGCACGGTGGCGGTGGTGGTGCCGTCACCGGCAATGTCGTTGGTCTTCGAGGCCACTTCGCGCAGCATCTGCGCGCCCATGTTCTCGTACTTGTCCTTTAGCTCGATCTCCTTGGCGACAGTGACGCCGTCCTTGGTGATGCGCGGGGCGCCGTAGCTCTTGTCGAGCACGACGTTGCGGCCCTTGGGGCCGAGGGTGACCTTGACGGCGTTGGCGAGCGTGTCGACGCCCTTGAGGATGCGTTCGCGCGCGTCGCGCCCGAATTTCACGTCCTTGGCAGCCATGTTCGTTTCTCCTGGAATTTGGGTTGGATTGGGAAAGAGACGGGTGGGTCGGCGCTCAGCCGATGATCCCCATGATGTCGCTTTCCTTCATGATCAGCAGGTCTTCGCCGTCGAGCTTGACCTCGGTGCCCGACCACTTGCCGAACAGCACGCGGTCGCCAGCCTTGACGTCGGGCGGAGTGATCTTGCCGTCGTCCGAACGGGCGCCGGTGCCGACAGCGACGATCTCGCCCTCGCTCGGCTTTTCCTTGGCGCTGTCGGGGATGATGATGCCGCCGGCCGTCTTCTCTTCGGCTTCGAGGCGACGGACCAGCACGCGATCGTGCAGGGGACGGAATGCCATGGGAATGACCTCTCTCAGTTGGTGAAACAGATTGGCACTCTCGTGTGGAGAGTGCCAGCGCCGCGCATATGTGGTCCCGGGAGGTGGTCGTCAACTCCCGTTCAGCAAGATTTTTTCGCTAGACCGGCAGAAGGCCGAGACGGGCGCGGCGAGCCCAGCGCTGCAGCAACAGGCCGGCGACCACCACCAGGCCGATCGCCAGGCCGATCCAGATGCCGGTGCCCTGGAGCGGCGTGAAGAAGCCGAGCGCGATGGCGGTGCCCAGGCCCGGTACCCAGTAGCCGAACAGCGCCATCACCATCGGCACGCGCGTGTCCTGCAGCCCGCGCAGCGCTCCGCCGGAGACGGCCTGGACGCCGTCGAAAAGCTGGAACGCCGCGGCCACCGCCATGTAGCGCACTGCGAAGCCGACCAGCATCGCGTTCTTCGGCGCGTCGGTGTCGACATAGGCGCCGAGCAACCATGCGGGCGCGAACAGCATCAGCGCCGCCGGCAAGCCCATGAAGGCGAGCGACAGCCCGACCGCGGCCCATCCAGCCCGGCCGATCGCCGCACGATCACCCGCGCCGTAGTGATAGCCGACGCGAATGGTCGCCGCCTGGCCAATCCCGAACGGCACCTGGAAGGCCAAGGCGGCGATCTGCAGCGCCAGCGTATGCCCGGCGAGCTGCGCGGGCCCGATCAGCCCCATCAGGAAGGCGGCGCCGCTGAACAGCCCGGCTTCGGCAACGATCGTCAGCGCGATCGGCGCGCCGATCCGCACCATCTCGCGCAGTCGCGACCACTCGGGCCGCCACCAGCGTCCAAGCAGGCGGTAACGCCGCAACCGGCGGTCGCAGGCGAGCACGGCCGCATAAGCGGCAAGCATGGCGGCGCCAGTCACTACGCTGGCGACAGCCGAGCCGTTCAACCCCATCGCCGGCAAGCCGAAGTGGCCGTAGATGAAGGCGTAATTGCCCAGCGCGTTGACCGCTACCGCCAGGCCCGCGACCAGAGTGCCGATGACCGGGCGCCCGAGCGCCGAGACGGTGTTGCGCAAGTGTCCCGACATGACCAGCGGGATCGCGGTCCACATCAGGATCATCAGAAACTTACCGGCACGCGTCGCCAGCGCGGGGGATTGCCCGCTCAGCCGCATCAGCGCCTCGCCTTGTGCGAGGATCGTCATCGCGAGCAGGCCGCTCGCCACGGCCAGCCACGCGCCCATGCGGACGGTGCGGCGCACTTCGCGCACCGCGTGGCGCCGGCGTCCGAGCTCGGCGGCGATCAGCGGCGCGGCCCCGCCGACCAACCCGGTCATCGTCCACATCAGCAGCCCCGAGAGCGCCACGCTGAGCGACGATACCGCCAGCGCATCCTCACCGAGCCGGGCGATGAAGATCACGTCGACCGCGTAGATCGCCATCTGCAGCAGGTTGGCGCCGACCAGCGGCCAAGCGAGCGCCAGGGTCGCGACGATCTCGCCGCGCCAGCCTTCGCCGCTGTGCGGGGGCTGCAGGATCGGGTCGTGGGTCATCAGCAAAGCCGGCCCGGATAGGCGCCGAGAGCGTGGAGCGGAAGCTGGTGCGTAACCGCGCCCTCGCTTTCGCATCGCCTTGCGGTAAGCTTGCCACTATCGAGCGTACAATGAACGCCGCGATCTTCCTGGTAGCCGCTCTCTCGCTCGCGTTCGCCGCCCCTGCCAGCGCCGACGAGGTCTTCACCGGTGCTTACGTGCACGGGGTCGACACGCCGTTCACGTTTCCCACGGGGGAAGGCGGGGCCGATGTCGAGTTAGGCTACCGCTTCGAACGGCAGGCTTTGCTGGCCTTCATGGGCAAACCGGCGCCCTATCTGATCGCCTCGGTGAACACGCAAGGCGACACCAGCTTTGCCGGCGGCGGCCTGAGCTGGAAGATTGGCAAAGGCGCGATCTATGGGCGTCCCGGCATCGGTCTGGTGATGCACGACGGCCCGCGGGTCCGGGTGGGTGCGGATGACCTGCGTACCGACCTCGGTAGCCGAGTACTGTTCGAGCCGGAGATCGCGCTTGGCGCGCGGCTGTCGGGCAAGCTGAGCCTCGAAGCGAGCTGGGTCCACATCAGTCATGCCCGCCTGTTCAACCGGCGCCAGAACCCGGGCATCGACATGATGGGCGTGCGGTTGGTCCTGACGCTGCGCTGAAACGCTCTTGCGCAATGCGCGCGCCGCGATAGGAACGCGCCGACCTCAAGTCTGAAGGACGCCCGTCGATGATTTCGCGCTTCGCTCTCGTTGCTTCGCTTGCCCTCGCCCTGGCCGCCTGCGGCTCGTCGAACGAGCCTTCGGACGAATCGACCGGCGCCGCTGCGGTATCGACCGAGGCTGCCACCGCGCCGGAAGCCGCCGCTTCAGAGGCCACACCGAGCGAGGCGCCGTCGGCGGCTCCTTCGGCAACTTCGAGCACGGCCGCGGCCTCTGCCAAGGACGACGAGCACGAGGACAAGGACCATAAGGACGAGCATCCGTCGGGCCCTCCGCAGGCGTTCAATCAGTGCACCGCATGCCACTCGGCCACTCCGGGCAAGACAATCATCGGTCCGTCGCTGGCCGACGTTTACGGCCACAAGGCCGGTCAGGTGCCCGGGTTCCAGTTCAGCGATGCGATGAAGAACTCGGGAATGGTCCTGAACGAAAAGACTCTCGACGCCTTCCTCGCCAATCCAACGGCCAAGGTGCCCGGCACCACGATGGTCTTCGCCGGCGTCAAGGACCACGAGCAACGCGAGGCGATCATCGATTACCTGAAGACGCTTTAAGTGATTGAAGCGGGCGCCTCGATCCTGCGGGATGGGGTGCTGCTGCTGGGCTTCGGCCTGGCTTTCGTGCTGCTGTTCCGCCGGCTCGGGCTCGGTGCTACGCTGGGTTGGCTCGTCGCCGGCGCCGTGGTCGGGCCGCACGTGCTCGGGCTGGCCGGCAATGCCAACGAGATGATCGGCGTGGCCGAACTCGGCATCACGCTGCTGTTGTTCATCGTTGGCCTGGAGCTGAGCCCCTCGCGGCTGTGGCAGCTCAAGAACGAAATCTTCGCCCTCGGCCTGGCGCAAGTCGTGCTGTGCGGGCTCGCGCTGTTCGGCCTGGTCTACCTGGCGAGCCGCTTTTCTCCGGAAGCCGCGCTGGCGATCGGCCTGCCGCTGGCGCTGTCGTCGACCGCCCAGGTGCTACCGATGCTGCAATCGGCCGGGCGGCTGCGCAGCCCGTTCGGCGAGCGGGCGTTCGCGATCCTGCTGTTCCAGGACCTGTCGATCATCCCGTTATTGACGATCGTCGCCGCGCTCAGCCGTAACCCGGCCGACGAGGGCGGGCCGCCCGGCTGGCAGATGGCGCTGCTTACGCTGGCGGCGATCGCCGGGCTGATCCTCGCCGGACGCTTCCTGGTGCGGCCGCTATTCCGACTGATCTCGACGTTGGGCGAGCGCGAGATGTTCGTCGTCGCGGCGCTGACCATCGTCGTCGCCGCGGCGGCGCTGATGGAAGCCCTCGGCCTGTCGACCGCGCTCGGCGCGTTCGTCGCCGGTGTGATGCTGGCCGACACGCCGTTTCGGCACGAGATCGAGGCTGACGTCGAGCCGTTTCGCTCGATCCTGCTCGGCCTGTTCTTCCTCTCGGTCGGCATGCTGCTCGATCTCGGCGTCATCGCGGCCAATCCGCTGTTCGTCATCGGCATGGCGGCCGGGCTGATCGCAGTGAAGACGATTGTCGTCGGCGGACTCGGCCTCGCCTGGCGGATGCGCTGGCGCGAGGCCCTCGCGCTGGGTCTCCTCCTGAGCCAGGGCGGCGAATTCGGCTTCGTGCTGTTCACCCGCGCGCAGCAAGGCCTGCTGATCACGCCCGGCGCGGCGAGTCTGTTCGCGGCGATCGTCACGCTGTCGATGGCGACGACGCCCTTCCTGATGACGGCCACCCAGCGGATTCGCCGTGAACCGGAGGCGGACGAGGAGCGCGAGGGGCCCCGTGCCGACGGGGCCAACGCGCTCGTCGTCGGCTACGGCCGTTTCGGGCAGACGGTGGCGCAGATGCTGCTCGCGGCCGGCATTCCGGTGACGCTGATCGACACCGACACCGAGCTGATCGACGTCGCCGGCGAGTTCGGCGCCAAGGTCTATTTCGGCGACGGCACGCGGCTCGACCTGCTGCGCCAGGCCGGAGCGGCCGAGGCTGAGCTGATTCTGTTCTGCCTCGACGGCGAGCAGCCAGAGGCCGATTTCCTGCGCGCGGTGCGAGAGGCGTTCCCGGACGCGGCGATCTTCGTGCGCGCCTTCGACCGGCGGATGCTCATCGCGCTGCGCGATGCTCCGGTCGACTACGTCGTCCGTGAGGTGATGGAATCGGCGGTGCAGATGGCCCGCGCTGCTCTCGAGCAGATCGGCGACAGCGAGGAGGACATCGACCGCGTCGAATCCTTCTACCGCGCAAATGACCGTGAGCGGCTCGACATGCAGAAGGAGCACGGTGACATCCGCGCCGGCCGCGACCGCACGATCACCGCTCAGCACACCTGGGCGGAAGCGGGCAGCGAGCTATGAACGGTAACCTCTCCCCTCCGGGCGGAGGGGAGAGGGGGCCGCAACTAGACTTTCGTGCCAGGGCCTGCCGGTTCCGTCTGCTTGGCGGCGCTGACCGCGACGGGCGCGTCGCTCCGGGCGCCGTCGCAGCTTCCGGCGCTGGTCTTGGTGACCTGCGGTTGCTGGCTGCTGCCGTCGGAGCTGTATTCGATTGTTTGCGTGCAGCCGTTGGCGTCGGTGGTCGAGGAAACGTAGGTGTAGTGCATGCCGGCGGGCAAGGCGGCCGTGCCGCCCTTGGCTGCGGCCTGCTCCATCGCCGCGACCTGCTGCATCATCGCCTGGTGTTGGGCTTCCATGTTAGCGGCCACGCGGTCGAGCTCGGCGAACGGATCGACATAGGCCACCGGCACGGCATCGACCGGTTGCACGGTCACCTGCGGCGCGACATCGCCGGTGTAATGGATCTGCGCCACCGATCCATCGGGCAGGGCCACGTTCATCGTGTGGAGCTTCCCGGCCGCCGCGGCGGCCGTGCCAGCGAGGAGCAGCGCGGCTCCGCCGGCGAGGATTGTTGTACGCCCAAAGCGCATGGAACGTCCTCCTGGCTAGGTTTGATTCGCGGGGGAAAATTTATCCGGCCAAGCTGAACCGCCGATTACAGGTGACGGGTTTCCGCCGGCGCGTGGAACCAATTGTCGTGCAGGCCATCCATGAAGGTAACCGGCGCGGCGACAAGCTGGTCGACGGGGAGATCGTCGAGCGTGGCAAGATGAACCGAGAGGTACGGACCGCCCATCGCCTCGATATGCCCGTGCGAATGCGTAGCGATGCCGCAGGTCGTGCAGAACCGGTGATGGCCTTCGCCCCAATCGCCCGATTTGCCGTAGTCGCCTAGGCTGTCTTCGCCAGACAGCAGGCGGAAGTCTTCTGGCGGGATACCGGCGTTCCACATCCGCTGTTTCCAGCAGATCGTGCAGTTGCACTTGCCGGTGCCGTTATCGAGATCGATGTCGGCCTCGAAGGTCACGGCCTTGCAATGACAGCTGCCGTGGTAGGTCTTCTTCATGTCCGGGCTCCATTTGCTCGCGGGGCAAAGCTATATGCGGCTGTTCCGAAAACGAAAAGGGCGGCGCCTCGCGGCACCGCCCTTCGCTTGATCCGTTCGGATCGAGGCGATCCCGGATCTAGTCCGGGATGACGCCGGGACGCTATGCGCCCGGAGTCGTCACTTGATCTCGACGGTGCCGCCGGCTTCCTCGATCTTCTTCTTGATCTCTTCGGCCTCGGCCTTGTTGACGCCTTCCTTGATCGCCTTCGGGGCGCTCTCGACCAGGGTCTTGGCTTCGGTCAGGCCCAGCGCGGTGATCGCGCGGACTTCCTTGATGACCTGGATCTTCTTGCCACCGTCGCCGGTGAGAATGACGTCGAATTCGGTCTTCTCTTCGGCGGCTTCGGCGGCGGCGCCGCCACCGGCCGGGGCGGCAACGGCCACGGCGGCCGCGGCGCTAACGCCCCACTCTTCTTCCAGCGCCTTGGCAAGCTCGGCGGCTTCCATGACGGTCAGCTTCGACAGTTCTTCAACAAGCTTGGCGATATCGGCCATGATGCTTCACTCCTGATTGATGGACCGGGGCCATCGGGCGCCCGGAATTCGAGAATTGGAAAAACCGCTTACGCCGCTTCCTTGGCCGCATAGGCCCCGAAGACGCGGGCGAGCTTGCTCGCGGGTTCGCTGATGACGCGGACGACCTTGGTCGCCGGGGCGTTCAGCAGGCCCACGATCGTGCCCCTCAGCTCATCGAGCGACGGCATCGCGGCGAGTGCCTTGATTCCGTCGGCGTTGAGCACCTGGCCACCCATCGAGCCGCCGACGATTTCGAGCTTGTCGTTCGTCTTGGCAAATTCCACCGCTGCCTTGGCGGCAGCGACCGGGTCCGCCGAATAGGCGAGCGCGGTCGGACCGGTGAGGTAAGCCTCGATGCCGGTATAGTCGGTGTCCTTCAGGGCGAGCCTGGCGAGGCGGTTCTTCGCAACCTGGTAGGACGCGCCAACGTCACGCATCTTCGAGCGCAAGGCGGTGGACTGGGCCACCGTCAAGCCGAGGTTGCGGGTGACGACCACCACGCCCGCCTCGTTGAAGACCGCGTTGAGCTGGGCGACCGATTCGGTTTTCTGCGAACGATCCATGCCATACTCCTTCACTATGGCCGCCTTGCCCGAAAGCGCCGCGGCCGGCTCATTGTTGTCCATGCCGAAGATCGACACGGGCGAGTCCGTTGAGGGGGAAGGAGTGCGCCGAAACGCGTGAAGGGCGACGCGCCCCAATCTCTCGTGGGCGCCGCCGAAAATCTCTTTTCCCCGTCTAGGCTGCAAATTAAGCGGGAAACCCGCAGCAACTGTCTCGGACGGATGACCGCCGGAGCGGTCGGACCGGGCCTCTAGCGATCTAGCCGCCCATGTCAAGCAACACACACTCGTCATTGCGAGGAGCCGGAAGGTGACGCGGCAATCCAGGGCGGTTCGCATGGCCTGGATGCTTCGCTACGCTCGCAATGACGACACCGTGGTCTAATCCGCCTGGTATCCCAGCAAGTCCCCCGGCTGGCACCCGAGCTCGCGGCAGATCGCCTCGAGCGTCGAGAAACGGATTGCCTTGGCCTTGCCGGTCTTGAGGATCGACAGGTTGGCGAGGGTCAGGTCGACCCGTTCGGCGAGTTCGGTCAGCGTGATGCCGCGCTGGCGCAGCAGTGCTTCGAGCGTGACGGCGATCGGCATCAGATGGTACCGACCAGATCGTCATGCATTTGCGCGCCGTGCCGGAAGACCCTGGCCAGCACGAACAGGACGAGGGCAAGGACCAGCGAATTGAGGGACAGACCGCCGGTTGTAGAGAACAGGCCCGCGAGCGGCCCGAACTTCATGAAATCGAAGTCATCTCCGCCGAACAGGAACGAGAGCCCGAACAGGATCTGATAGGCGAGCGCAAGTATCGCCATCTTGTTTAACCGCCGGACGTTCCGGGACGTGAAAGGCTCGGCTTCGCGGACGCTGCCGATGATTTGGTCGAGCAGCTGTACGAAACGGAACGATAGGCCGATCGCCGCCCCCGCAACGAAGTTCATCGCCGCGGTTCGCGCTGCCAGTTCAGGGCGTTGCACCATGTCGAGGGTGAACAGGACGACAAGTGCCGCCAAGGCCAAGGCAAACACCACCATGAGAAAGAAAGTCAGGATGCGGCAGGCCTGCAATGCCCAATCGCCGCGGACACGCGCACTTTCCATATGTTGTACCTCCATCGAAGTCGCTTATCGACTATCGATAATATCGGAATTCGATAAAGCTGCAAGCATTTTTCTCGCGCTGCCCGATTTGACACCCGCCCTTGCCGTCCCTATATGCCCGCTCGGCCGGATCGCTTCGAGCAAGGCGCACCTTAACGCGGGGGTGCACCATCGGATGGAAGCCCGGCCTCCCGTGAGACCTGATCAAGGCTGCAGTCCGGCCACCCCAGAGGTGCGCCCACGCTGCGGCCGTTTCGGCGTTTCATGGGCTCTCCGCCCGAGCGAGATTTTCTGCCGGCGGCATGGGCCGGCGAAGCAAAGAGGCTGATTTCCCCTATGGTGACCAAGGCGAAGGCCCCGGCGATTGCCGGCAGCAAGAAGAAGCGCATCCGCAAGATCTTCGGCGACATCCACGAAGTGGTGCACATGCCGAACCTGATCGAGGTGCAGCGCGAAAGCTACGAGCAGTTCCTGCGCTCCGATCGCAGCACGGGCTACGTCTCGGGCCTCGAAAAGACCCTTCGTTCGGTGTTCCCGATCCGCGACTTCGCCGGCACCGCGGAGCTCGACTTCGTTCACTATGAGCTCGAAGACCCCAAATACGACACCGTCGAATGCCGCCAGCGCGGCATCACCTACGCGGCGCCGATGAAGGTGACGCTGCGGCTGATCGTGTTCGAAGTCGACCAGGAGACCGAGACCCGGTCCGTGCTCGATATCAAGGAACAGGACGTTTACATGGGCGACATGCCGCTCATGACCGAGAACGGCACCTTCATCATCAACGGCACCGAGCGCGTCATCGTCAGCCAGATGCACCGTTCGCCCGGCGTGCTGTTCGACCATGACCGCGGCAAGACGCACTCCAGCGGCAAGTTCCTCTTCGCCGCGCGGGTGATCCCCTACCGCGGCTCGTGGCTCGATTTCGAGTTCGACGCCAAGGACATCGTCAACGTCCGAATCGACCGCAAGCGCAAGCTGCCGGTCACCGCGCTGCTCTACGCGCTCGGGCTCGACGACGAGCAGATCCTCGATCATTTCTACGAGACCGTGGCCTGGAAGCGCGCCAAAGGCGGCTGGGAGATTCCCTTCCTCGCCGAGCAATGGCGCAACACCAAGCCGGGTTTCGCGCTGGTCGACGCCAAGACCGGTGAGGAAGTGTTCCCCGCCGGCCAGAAGGTGTCTCCGCGCGCCGCCAACAAGGCCGAGAAGGACGGACTCAAGCGCCTGCTGATCCCGACCGAGGAAATTTTCGGGCGCTATTCGGCCAAGGACCTGATCGACGAGAAGACCGGCCGCATCTACATCGAGGCGGGCGAGGAAGTCAGCCCCGAGAACCTCGACAAGATCGACGCCGCAGGGATTGACCAGCTCGACCTGCTCGACATCGATCACGTCAACACCGGTCCGTGGATCCGCAACACGCTGATCGCCGACAAGGCCGAGAACCGCGAGGAAGGCCTCGAGGCGATCTACAAGGTCATGCGCCCCGGTGAGCCGCCGACCAAGGAGACCGCCGAAGCGCTGTTCGAAGGCCTGTTCTTCGATGCCGAGCGCTACGACCTCTCGGCCGTCGGCCGCGTCAAGCTTAACATGCGCCTCGGCCTCGACGCCGAAGACACCGTGACCACGCTGCGCAAGGAAGACATCCTTGCGGTGGTCAAGGAGCTGGTGAATCTCAAGGACGGCAAGGGCGAGGTCGACGATATCGACAACCTCGGCAACCGCCGCGTCCGCTCGGTCGGCGAGCTGCTCGAGAACCAGTACCGCGTCGGCCTGCTGCGCATGGAGCGCGCGGTGAAGGAGCGGATGAGCTCGGTCGACGTGTCGACCGTGATGCCGAACGATCTGATCAACGCCAAGCCCGCGGTCGCCGCGGTGCGCGAGTTCTTCGGTTCCAGCCAGCTTTCGCAGTTCATGGACCAGACCAACCCGCTTTCCGAAGTGACGCACAAGCGCCGCGTCTCGGCGCTCGGGCCGGGCGGCCTCACCCGGGAGCGGGCCGGCTTCGAGGTGCGCGACGTGCACCCGACGCACTACGGCCGCATCTGCCCGATCGAGACGCCGGAAGGGCCGAACATCGGCCTGATCAACTCGCTGTCGACCTTCGCCCGCGTCAACAAGTACGGCTTCATCGAAACGCCGTACCGCACCGTGACCGACGGCAAGGTCTCCGGCGAGGTCACTTACCTCTCGGCGATGGAAGAGCAGAAGCACACCGTCGCGCAGGCTTCGGCCGACACCGACAAGAGCGGCAAGTTCGTCGAGGATCTCGTCTCGGCCCGCCAGAACGGCGAGTTCGTGATGGCTCCCAGCGAGCAGGTCACGCTGATGGACGTCAGCCCGAAGCAGCTCGTCTCGGTCGCCGCATCGCTGATCCCGTTCCTCGAGAACGACGACGCTAACCGAGCTCTCATGGGTTCGAACATGCAACGTCAGTCTGTGCCGCTTCTGCGTGCCGAGTCACCGTAT